>Ga0179592_10000909_pt1 | contig 11979 bp, 15 predicted proteins | sample CZODoug2_1_08_16_FD_148623 | JGI IMG/M metagenome (GOLD analysis project Ga0179592, IMG submission 148623) | Vadose zone soil fungal communities from Angelo Coast Range Reserve, California, USA - CZODoug2_1_08_16fungal (Illumina Assembly) | ecosystem: Environmental > Terrestrial > Soil > Vadose...
GCGATCTCGGTATCCTTGCCCATGCGGCCGATGGCCATCAACGTGCGCAGTGTGGCGTTCGAGTCCGCATTGGGATTCATACCCGTCTCGGTCGGGCCGGGCTGGATGACGTTGACCGTGACACCGCGCGGTCCGAGGTCGCGCGCGAGCCCCCGCGTCAGGGCAGCGAGAGCCCCCGGCACCTGTGGCGCATTACGACCGGCGGTCTCACGCATTGCGGCGTAGACCGTATGTCCATCGAGGGCGAGGGCTTCGGCGGTGAGACGGCCGAAACCACTGGACGCGCCGGTGACTACTATTATTCCTTTCATGATGAATTTCTCCTAAAGTCTTGATGTGAATATTCGCTCAGATGATTCCGCCGTTGGCCCGCAGCACTTGGCCATTGACCCAAGCCGCATCGGGTCCAGCAAGAAAGGAGACAACATTCGCGATGTCACTCGGCTGGCCGAGACGCTCGAGCGGGGCCATCTTCGCCATGCGATCAACGACCTCCTGAGGTTTACCTTTGAGGAAGAGGTCGGTGGCGGTGGGGCCCGGGGCCACGGCATTTACCATGATGTTGCGGCCACGCAGTTCCTTGGCGAGCACACTAGTCAGGGCCTCGACCGCAGCTTTGGTCGCGACATAGACGCCGTAGGACGGCATCAGCAATCCGACGACGCTCGTTGAGAAGTTGATGATGCGTCCGCCGGAGCGCAGCCGCTTCGCTGCTTCGCGCAGCGTGTTGAACGTGCCCTTCAAGTTGACCGCGATATGCCGATCAAAGCTCGCATCGTCGGCGTCGGCGATCGGAGCGAGAGTCATGATTCCGGCGTTATTCACCAGCACGTCGATCCCGCCGAATGTCGTCTCCGCGGTATCGAACATCCGCCGCACAGAACCCGCCTCGCTGATGTCCGCCTTCGCTGCCAAGGCCCGGCCGCCCGCCCCCTCGATCTTGCGCACGAGCGCCTCGGCCGGGACGGCATTCTCGGAATAATTGACGATGAGGGTGAAGCCGTCGCGCGCCAGACGCTCGGCAATCGCGGACCCAATGCCGCGGGAGGCGCCGGTGACCAGGGCGACTTTCTGAGTGTTCTCGTTCATCTGAAGTTCTCCTTTCCGGCCCAATTGCCGGGGTGGAGACAGCATGCAATTAGCACAGGAGATGATAATCTCTGCTATATTGCCAACACTGTTCTATGAAAACGAACAATAGGGCTCGATGTGGACCGATTGGATGTGATGCGGCTGTACACCCGAATCGTTGACCGGCGCAGCTTCACCGTGGCCGCGCTAGATCTCGAGGTTCCTCGATCGACGGCCACCCAGGTAATCAAGGAGCTGGAGGCCCGGCTGGGGGTCCGGTTGTTGCAGAGAACCACGCGGAGCGTGCGCTCGACGCTGGATGGGGACGCGTACTATCAGCGTTGTGTCGCGATTCTGGGGGAAATTGAGGAAGCCGAATCCGCCTTTCGGAACGCGAAACCGCATGGACTGCTCCGAGTCGATGTGCATGGCACGCTGGCCCGGCACTTTGTACTGCCTGGATTACCCGCCTTCCTCGCTGAGTACCCGAATCTTCAGCTGCTGATGAGCGAGGGCGACCGGTTGGTCGATCTTGTGCGCGAGGGCATCGATTGCGTTCTGCGTGTCGGGGATCTTCAGGATGGCGCAATGATTGGGCGACGCGTCGCGATGCTGACCGAAGTCACTTGCGCCAGTCCCGTCTACCTCGCGCGCTACGGTGTGCCGACTGGACTTGAGGATCTTGACGGCCACGTCGCCATCGCCTTCATGTCCTCGGTCACCGGCGTCGCGCTCCCGCAGGAGTTTGCCGTGGACGGCGGCCTGCGAAAGCTCGTGCTCCCCGCAACTGTGACTGTGGCGGCAGCGGAATCCTACGTGGCGGCCGCTCGATTAGGGCTTGGCCTCATTCAGGTGCCGCAGTATCACGTTGCCGAAGACCTTGCGACCGGCCGACTCGTCGAAGTGCTTCCAGAACATCGGCCCTCGCCGACGCCGGTATCGCTCCTCTATCCGCACCGTCGGCAACTCTCGCTCCGTGTGCGGGTGTTCATTGACTGGCTGGCGCGTGAATTTGCGAAGCACCCGGAAGTCTCTGTCTCGGCGGTGTGACTGCCGCCGACCCCGCGACTAGACGCTATTCCGCGCTGGAATCATGCGGGCCTATGTCTTGCCGGAATACCGCTTATTCGCGCGCTGCTCCTTCTAGACGGATTCGATGCAGCCTAGATTGCTGGCCCACGCCGCCGCGATGTTCGCGGCGTGCGCAACTTACGAGGGCTCAGAAATGGCGAAGCTGGATGGACGAGTGGCGGTGATCACAGGTGGCAGCAGCGGAATCGGTCTGGCCACGGCACGGAAATTCGTGGAAGAGGGCGCGTACGTATTCATCACGGGACGCCGTCAGGTGGAGCTCGACAAAGCGAAGACGCTCATCGGTCGCAATGTCACCGCTGTGCAGGGCGATGCGGCGTCACTCCAGGATCTCGACGCGCTCTATCGCGTGGTGAAAGAGACCAAAGGGCGACTCGACATCCTGTTTGCAAACGCTGGATTCGTCGAGCATCAAACGATCGACGTCGTCACGCCCGAACATTTCGACAAGACCTTCAACATCAACGTCCGCGGGCTGCTGTTCGCGGTGCAGAAGGCGCTGCCGCTCATGAAGAATGGCGGCTCGATCATCCTCACCGCGTCGATCGTGGGAGTGAAGGGACTGCCGGCGCACGGAGTCTACGGTGCGACGAAAGCCGCGGTGCGCTCGTTCGCCCGTACATGGACAATGGAGCTGAAGGATCGGGGCATTCGCGTGAACACACTGAGCCCGGGCGCGACGGATACGCCGATCATCGACGGTCAGTTCACGTCGAAGGAGCAAGCCGGCAAGGCGCGCGCTTCGTTCGCCGCCGCGACGCCGATGGGCCGCATCGGTCGTCCGGAGGAACTGGCCTCGGCAGCTTTGTTTCTCGCGTCCGACGACAGCAGCTTCATCACCGGAATCGACTTGCAGGTCGATGGCGGGCTCGTTCAAGTCTGAACCGAAGCGGGGCGCTTGGTGCTCGACGGCACCGAGTGCGACCCGCGATTTCACTCAGGTTGGCGCGTGATCGTGATCTACGCGGAGAGTCGTTCTTCGATGAAGGCCGCGAACGCGCGCGCTTTGGCGCTCGCACGTCGGCCTGTGGGAAATATGGCCCAGAGGTCGACGGGCGGTAGCGTCCAGTCGCGCAGCACCGAGCGCACGTTGCCGCTGCGCAGTTCGGGAGCGAACATCCATTCGGAAGCGACGGCAAGGCCCAGTCCGGCTAAGACGGCTTCGCGCACGCCTTCGGCTGCATTGACGCGCACGCGGCCCTTCAATGTGACTGGAATTTCAACATCGCCCCGACGGAACCGCCATTCGGCGCCGCCACCGCGCTGCTCATAGACGATGGCTTGATGCGACTGCAGATCTTCGGGTCCAGTCGGTTCGCCGGCACGCGCGAAATAGGCAGGGGTGCCGACAACGCGCCGCGCGGATTGTCCGAGCTTGCGGGCCGTCAGGGCGGAGTCCGCGAGCGTTCCCATGCGCAAGGCGATGTCGATGCCAGCACCAATGAGGTCGACGTTCCTGTCGTCCAGCAGCACTTCGATTTCCAGCGCGGGATGCTGCGCTAGGAATGCCGCCAGATGGGGCATGACATGCAGACGGGCGAAGGTGACTGCAGCGCCGATGCGCAATCGCCCCGAGAGCTTCGTTCCGGCGCCGCGTGCCACGCGTTCCGCTTCGTCGGCAGATTCGATGGCGATTTTGGCGCGCTCGAAGAACTGCTGTCCTGCTTCTGTAGGCGCGAGTCGATGAGTCGAGCGCAACAACAGTTGCACGCCGAGGCGTTTTTCGAGCTGCGCGATCGTTTTGGAAACAGCCGGTTGCCCCAGCTTGAGATCGCGGGCGGCCGCAGAAAACGAGCCCGTCTCGACGACGCGCACGAACGTCTCCATCGCTGCCAATCGATTCATCGTGGCTATTCCTCGAAGGAATGAACCATATCATCGGGCGCCGGCTAGCTCAATGGCCATGAGTGCGGCGAAATGCTCCGACGCAACCGAGGAGAACTATGTGATCGTAGTGTATGCTGAAACCGCCAAATGGCAGCCTGTCCCCCTATACCTTGATAATGACTTTGCCGAGATGGCGACCGGATTTCAGATATTCGAGCGCCGCCGCGACATCCTGCATCTCGAACGCCTCGTCGATTACTGGTCGGATACTGAGGTGTTCGATCATGCCGATCATCCGCTCGAACATCTCGACGGACCCGACGATCACCCCCTGAATGCGCAGAGTCTTGGCTAGTATAGGCAGCATATCGAGGCGCCCCCCGGCGCCCGTCAGCAAGCCGACCAAGCTGATTGAGCCTCCCATGGCGGCGGCTTTGATCGACTCATCGATCGTGCCAGCGCCGCCGGTTTCCACGACGTGGTCCACGCCGGCGCCACCCGTGATCTCGAGAACCACCCGGCTCCACTCGGGTTCCCTTTCATAGCGGATCACGCGCTCCGCACCCAATCGCTCGAGCCTGTCGACCTTCGCCTGACTTCCGGTGATCGCAAAGACTCGAGCACCCGCGGCGAGCGCGAACTGCAGCGCGAAGATGCTCACGCCGCCGGAACCCTGCACCAGCACCGTCTCTCCGGGCTTGAGGTCACCGAACTCGAAGAGGGCATTCCAAGCTGCCAAGGCCGCAGTTGGGAGCGTCGCCGCTTCCTCGAACGACAGCGAATCGGGAATCTTGACAAACCCACGCTGATCCCCCTTGAAGTATCTGGCAAGAACCCCATCGACGGAGCCACCGAGCGCCAAGTGCCCGCTCTCGGGTTTGAACGGCCCCGCCGTCCAATCCGGCATCTGCGCTGAAGCGACGCGGTCGCCGATCTGGAAGCGATCCACCGCGCCCCCGACCTCGATGACCTCACCGGAACAGTCGGAGAGCGGGACGAGCGGCAGGCGGATGTCGCTGACGCGACTGGGAACCTGCCCTAGCGCGATCAGGAGGTCGCGGTAGTTCAACGATGCCGCATGCACGTGGACCCGAATTTCGTGGTGGCGAAGGGGCGCAAGCGGACGCTCGACTATCCTGAAGTGTTCCAATCCGAAAGCTTCGATCTGTGCGACGAGATTTGTCTTCTCCTCAGGCGTACTCATCGGCGTCTCCATGTGGCAGCTGCAAACAGGTGGACTCTACGTCCGCACTCGGGCGCGACGCTTGCCGCGACCCGTGAGCACGATTACTGCATGAACCAACCGTGGCTCACGACCAGGGACTGACCCGTGAGCGCACTCGAGCCGAAAGACGCGAGGAACAGCGCCGCCTCGGCGACATCTCGCACGGTGGTGAACTCCCCATCGACCGTATCCTTGAGCATGACGTCCTTGATGACGGCCTCTTCCGAGATGCCGAGCTTCTGCGCCTGCTCCGGCACGCAGGTTCTCGACCCGTGCCGCGGGCGGATTTCCGGCTATCAGAGCGGCGTTCACCGCGCCGATTGAAATACCTGCGACCCAGTCGGGCGCCAGATGTGCTTCCGAGAGTGCCTCGTAAACACCCGCCTGATAGGCGCCTAAAGCGCCGCCGCCCTGAAGCAGCAGCGCGATGCATTCGAAGGGAGGCCGCGCAAGCTGCCTGTGGCTCTTGCGGGAATTTCTATTGGGTGTCACACGAGCAGACATGGTCGGAATTCTCGTTTGTGTGTCCTCATGGTCGCTTCACGGTATGAGCAGCGAGCGAGAGAAACAATTCCTTGCTGGGAAACGCTGCGTTTCACGGCAGTGCACGAGTCGGAACCAGCGTCTCAGAGCATTGCCGGCATGCGCTTGGTCCGCCGAAGGTTCGCTTGTCGAACATTAACGCCCGAGAAATGCTGTGTGGACAGAAGGACTCTGGTTCCTTTTGGGCGAGACTCCTACAGTGATCGCTCGCGCACAAACGAGGCAACTTGAGGCACGTGGGTATGAAAGAGCACGAGGTGAGAGACCGAGCCTTCGCGATGCCCTTGACCCAGCCGGCATATCCACGCGGTCCTTATCGTTTTGTGGATCGCGAGTACTTCATCATTACCTATCGAACCGATCCAGAGAAATTGCGCGCGCTGGTGCCGGCGCCGCTCGAGATCGAAGCACCCCTGGTGAGGTACGAGTTCATTCGCATGCCGGATTCCACCGGTTTCGGGGACTACACTGAAAGCGGACAGGTCATCCCTGTTTCATTTGCCGGACGCAGCGGCAATTACACCCTGTGCATGTTTCTTAATGACCATCCGCCCATTGCCGCTGGCCGCGAAACTCTGGGGCTTTCCGAAGAAGCTTGGAAGTCCGACCCTGCGCGCTGAAACCGACACACTGATCGGCACACTCGACTACGGGCCGGTCCGAGTAGCGACCGGAACCATGGGTTACAAACATCATGCCATGGATATCGCACGCACCAAGAGTGCGCTCTCGGCGCCCAACTTTCTGCTCAAGCTCGGGCTGGGGAAAGTGGTGCATGACTATTTGCGTTGACCGGACAAAGACACGGAGTGCATCGCGAACCGCCGGAAAGGAGCAATAGTATGAATCGTCGAAGCCCGGTGTTGTGTCTGTGTCTGATCATTGCCGGCTTGGCCGCACTGCATGTAGAACCTGCAACTGCGCAGACCAGCTCGAGTTCGCAGGACGTGCAGCTATATGTTGGTGAGATGTTCGGAGATCGCCTGATGGAAACGCCTCTCTCGGGCGACACTCCACGCCTGAACGACTACGTGACCTTCGGCGGCCGATACACCTACAATTTCATGAAACAGCTCGGCATCCAGCTATCCGCCGGGTACACCCCGACCCGTGCCGCCCACCTGCCCAGCGGTGATAGCGATCTCGGGCTCACCACTGTTGACCTTGATGCGGTCTGGTATGTCCTGCCCGACTATTCACTCGCCGGCCACAAGTTCTGTGCATACGCTGAGACAGGAGTGGGTTACGCGTGGGCGCACTTGAACCACGACCTGTTTGGCTTTGCCGCACACCGGCCAGTGACTATCGCGGACAGCAACGGCTACACGGCAAATGCGGGGTTGGGCGCCAAGTACGACCTGTTCGATAAGTTCTTTGTCGACTTTGACGTCCGGTATCGCTACTTGAGCAAGCTTACCAGCGCCTACGGAAGGGGTATCAACACCGTACAGACGACGCTGAGTCTGGGTTACCAGTTCTAGTATGGCCACATTTGTACTCGACGTAGCGAGGCGTCGCAACGGATCCTGAAAACCGCGCGGGTACCACCACGAGTCGGCACATTCCCTGTCCCGCCGAGGATGAATTCATCGGGCGCATCGCCGCGCGCTGAATGATGGTGCCGGCATCATTACCCAGGTTGAGGAGCGACAGAATGTTCGGCATGACGTTTTTGACTGCTTTGGGTGAGCTCGTGCACTTAAACGGCTCACCGTGTCCCACCGGTGTGTCGGTGGGGTCCCGCCGGATCGCGTTGCTACGCAGCGGCCGCCGGCACGGCCGGATCACACGACTCATCACTCCGTGGGACATCGGTGAGTTGACGCAACCATTCATATTCCTTTGTTACTCCGAGCTTGCGCCGGGGGCCAAATCCGTTGTGGGCGTCCAGCCCGGCATCGGCACTCTAACGCTCGTACTGAGTGGAGTCCTGGTATTTGAGGAGGCACTGGGCAACAAGGGGATGGTCGACGCTGGCGGCTTTATATGGACGGCGCCGGGCGAGGTCGTATGGCATGCCGGTGGTCGCGCCACTGACGAGCCGCTCCGCACACTCCAACTGTGGGTTGAACTACCGCGGAAGCCCGCGAGTTCGACCGCAGAATGCCAGTGCGTCGCGCCGCATGAAGTGCAGGAGGAGGGGTCGGTCCGGGTTGTCCTGGGGCAAATCGGTCGTGCGCGCAGCCGTATCGGCCATCCTCCGCCGGACGTCAACTACTTCCATGTCCGGCTGGAGGACGGCCAACTCTGGCGCTACGTGGCACCCGATGGACACAACGTCACCTGGCTCGCGGTCGACCGCGGGGGCCTGCGATTGGAGGAGGATGGACGCGTCTTGCGGGAGCAAGTCGCGCTGTTCGGGCGTTCAGGGGGCGTGATCGAGGTGCAAGCGGAGGGCGAGAGCTCGTTCGTCCTTGGGTCGGCGAGGCAAGATTCCAGCGCCGTCATGCAGAGTGGCCCGCCGCCCTATACGCATGTGTCAGCGCCGGAGTACACCGATATGGCGAATCGCGACTGAGCCATGCCCGGATCCACATGGAGCCCCTGACCAAATTCACTCCTGTGAAGAATCAACGCTTCGGGCGACCTTGGGTAGCGGGACTTTGGAAATGGATTCAAGAATGAAATCGATGAAGGCGCGGATCTTGAGCGGTAGGTACTTGCGACTCACGTAGACCAGATACAGGGTCGGTTCCCGGATAGGATACTCCGTCATGACCGGCGTCAAGACATCCTTGAACACCGGGTCCTCGAAGAAGAAAAAAGCTGGCAGCGGACCGAGGCCGATGCCGGCCGCCACGGCATTCGCCATGCCGGACATCGAACGGTAACGCATGACGAATTGCGGGGTGACCTCAACCTTTCCCGCCGGGCCCGTGAGAACCCAGGTGTCGGCACTCCCCACGGCAACGCAGTCGTGATGCGCGAGATCCTCCGGCACTTTCGGGGTTCCCTTGCGCTTCAGATACTCGCGCGAGCCGCCCATGTAGAACTGTACCGGTCGCACCGGGCGAGCGATGAGGGCCGCGGGCAGCGAGTCCGGACGCGCCGTTACGCGCATGGCGACATCGCAGCCTTCCTCCACGAGATCGACGAGCCGATCCTCGAAGGAAACATCAAGAACGACCTCCGGGTAGCGACGCCGGAATTCGGCGAGGAGATCTGCGACCCGTCGCCCGTCGAACCAGCTGGGGCATGTAATTCGGAGGGTGCCGCGAGGCGCGGCACCGAGCGAGCCGAGCTCGAGTTCGGTCGCCTCCAGGTCCTCCAGGATCGTTTTACAGCGCTCAAAGTACACTCGGCCGGGTTCGGTCAGGCTGAGGGTGCGGCTGTTGCGGTTGAGGAGGCGGACCCCGAGGCGCTTCTCGGCGTGCATCACGTGCTTGCTGACCATCGCAGTCGAGAGGTCGAGGCGCTCGGCAGCCGCAACGAAGCTGCCGGACTCGACCACCTGCCGGAACACCTTGATGCTGGTCAGCGTGTCCACCCGCATAGTGTACGTGACGTGACCATGTGAGCCAACCCGACGGAGCGCTCATATCGTCTACTGCGGTGAAACGCTGCATGAACGAAACGCGGATGGCTCGACATGTCACCGTCGAGTACCGTCCGCTCATCAGTTTTGTGGAGCTATTCACCGTGACCCAAAAAGCAATTAGTGTCGGAATCGTCGGTGCAAACGCCAACGCAGGCTGGGCGAGGTTCTCGCACGTTTCCGGTGATCAACGGCCTTCCCGGCGTGAAGCTCGCGGCTGTCGCAACCCTCAGCGAACACAGCGCACGGGAAGCGGCTGAAGCTTTCGGTGCTGTTCGCTGGTTTTCCGATCCGCTCGCGATGATCCACGATGACCTTGTCGATCTTGTAACGATAGCCGTCAAGGTGCCCGCACACCGCGAACTCGTTCTGGCGGCGTTGCATGCCGGCGCGTAACTGCCGATCACATCGTCGTCCTGGGAAAAACGGGCTCCGGCGCCATAGTCGCGGCCGACAGCAGCGCCGGTGTAGCGCCGCAGGATGTTCGCTCCAGCTTCGAAATCAGAGGGACGAAGGGGTGGCTCAGCCTGACCAGTGATCACCCCTACAGCTTCCAGGCCGGGGACCTCAAGCTGCCTTTGCGCGCTCGAATGACAGATAGCTGAGAACTCGCGCTCCATTGGGTTCCAACACGCCTGCACGGGCTCATCATCCATCGCATTACACGCGGCAGCCCGCAGGCTGCTCGGTCCGGCGGCATTTACTATCGTGAAACGCTGGATAAATAGGCGGCCCATTGTTCCGCCGGCGCTAGTCCCTAAAGTATTCACATGCGCAGGACAGGAGAATGCCATGCAACTACACCGATTGCTCTGGACGGATCGCCTCGTGGGCTCAATGCGGGACCTCGCGCCCTATGCGGCTCTCGGGCTCGCGCTTCCCGGCGGCAGCCTGATCGCACTGGCTTTATGGGCAGCGCGACATCACCCGATCGCCACCCTCAGTCGGCGGCGCGTGCGGGCGCTCATGATCGTCGTCGTCGTGGTTTTCGCCACGGCTCAGCCAGCTTTCGCCAATTTGGGCATCGAGCCTGGTGATCTATCGCGAGCAGAACTTCTTTGGCGGATCACGATGTCCGGTTACCGCTTTGGCTGACAACCCACACCTCTGGAGCCTTTAGGGAATGACAAACACGAGCTTTCATACAGGTCGCATCTTCCACGCTGCATTGTTGGAGGGATTGCTTGCTGCGTTGTGTGCAATGTCGAGCGCCTGCTCGAGACATTCCCCACGCCGCCGGCACCCAAACCTGCGGTAACGGTGGTCACTATGCATCCCGCACCGGTTTCACTGACGACGGAGCTGCCGGGCCGCGTTTCGGCGTACCGGTCAGGAGCTCGATGCCACATGGCCGGCGGCATGATCACGGCCACAGTGCTCGCGATTTTCCTCGTGCCGGCATTTTTCGTCGCGGTGTTGCGGCTCGTGGAATCGCGCCGGCAGCGCATGACCACGACTCCCGCCCCTAGACATGCACAGATTGCTGGAGAGTGAGGCCATGAAACGCCTCATCATTTCCTTGATTACCGCCTCGGTGCTGAGCGCGTGCACGCTTGCGCCGCATTACAGGCGACCCGAATCTCCGGTACCGGACAGCTGGCGGTCGGACACCGCGGCTGGCAATACGACTGGTTCCGTCGATGCGGCCGCCTCCGGCCAACCCAGCCGATCCGGCATCGGGGATCCATCTCGCACTGCCGATCAAATTGGCTGGAGGGATTTCTTCGCCGATCCTCGGCTCCAGCATCTCATCGAGATAGCGCTCGAGAACAACCGCAACTTGCGCATTGCCGTATTGAATGTGGCGGCCTCCGAGGCTGAGTACAGGGTACAACGCGGCGCCCTCTTTCCCGCCATTTCGGCAACGGGGTCCGGGCTCGTCGAAAAGCTGCCAGCCAATGCCAGCGTCCCGTTGAGTGGATTGGGTGGCCTCACAGCAGGCACTCGCAGCGGCAGACGCGGAGGCTTATCGTCTCGCTGAAATGCGCTTCCGCAGCGGGGTCGACAGCTATCTGGCAACGCTGGATGCCCAACGCTCATTGTACGCAGCGGAGCAGCAGCTAGTTGCCATACGCGAAGCAGAACTGGCCAATCAAGTGACTTTGTACAAGGCACTCGGCGGAGGGTGGGCGCAGCACACTGCGGCTCCCGATAGGCCGGCCGCCTGACTCGCCCGACAGAGGCCGCTGGAAGTCTAAGCGGCGGGACAGTCTGAACCTCAGCGCACTGCGTTCGCCGCCAGTTCGGACGGGTCCAATACTCGGCCGTTGAGTATCACTTTCGCGATTCCAGCATAGGCGTCGATTGTCTGCGTGGGATCCTGTCGGAGCAGCAGCAAATTGGCACGTTTTCCGACCTGCACGGTGCCGATGTCCTGGTCCAGCTTCAGTGCCCGAGCGTTCATCAGCGTCGCGGACTTGAAGATTTGCGCCGGAGTTTCGCCCGCGTCGATGAGCCAATGCATCTCGAGCCACCCATTGAGACCCGGTGGATTGGCGTAGGTGGGGGCACTCGGCGTATCGCTACCGAATAAAATACGGCCGTGTCGCGCGACCAGGTACGTCGTCGCATGTTTGACACGATCTACAGCCGGGGCAAAATCCTTGAGGACACGCTCAAGCTGACTTGGGTTCGCGTCGGCGGGCAACTTCATTTCCTGCGACACCAACACACGAAACCACTGGCC
>Ga0179592_10000912_pt1 | contig 11949 bp, 10 predicted proteins | sample CZODoug2_1_08_16_FD_148623 | JGI IMG/M metagenome (GOLD analysis project Ga0179592, IMG submission 148623) | Vadose zone soil fungal communities from Angelo Coast Range Reserve, California, USA - CZODoug2_1_08_16fungal (Illumina Assembly) | ecosystem: Environmental > Terrestrial > Soil > Vadose...
GAGGATTGACGGAGGCCGCGTGCACCTTCACGATCATTCGGTCGTCCGCCGCGGATGGCTTGGCAATTTCCTCGAGCTTGAGCACCTCGGGCGAGCCGTAGCAACGATAGACGATCGCTTTCATCGGCGACGCGCCGGCCGCCAGGGGCGGAGCGGCCGGGCAGGCAGAGTTATGACTCAAAACCAGCGCCAACGAGGATCCCCCTGCCACCAGCAGGATCGCTACCAGGCTCAGCACTTTATATCGACGCTTCATAATCGCTCCTTGCCGCGTCATGTGTGATTGCGGCTTCTACTTCGCCAGCTCTCGCTTCGGATAGAAAGGATATCGACTCACGCCGTCCGAGGGCGATTGAGGCCGGTACTTCGTGTGGCAGGTCTCGCAGATCTCCTGAAGATGATCCGCGGCTGCGGCCATTTTCTTCTGATCCATTAGCTTGACGGCGTCGCGAATTTGCAAAGCCGTCTTCTGCATGTCGCGAACCCAGGTTTGCCAATCCGCATTGGCGACCCACTTGGCGTCATGCTGACCGGTGCCGCCGCTCGCCAGCAGGGTTGTCGCAGCAATCAAATTGACTGCGTCTTGATCGGCCAGTTGCCAATCGTCCTCGGACAATTTGTCGGCGCCTTCGGCGGCCCAAATGCCGTCGGCGGGAATCTCCACTGAGGCGCGCATGACATCCAGCAGGCTGATGGGCAGAGTGAGTGAGCGCGTCACCGCCCTGGCGGCGGGTTTTTGCGCATCGCCCGCCGGCACGAGGCTCGATGCAAATCCCAGGCATGCAAGGCCAAGCGCCATCGCTATTCTCCCATTGATCCGCGTCATTGACCTTCTCCAGGGACGAGGACGATCCCGGCCTTCACCTTAGCGCGCTCCTGCTCGCTCCAGCAAGGCTGCAATCTCGCGCAGGTTTTCCTGCTTCGCCTGTTGCAGCGGTGTGCGTCCGGCGCTGTCGGCAACATTCGGATCGGCACCGCGATCCAACAGCAGGCGGACAATCTCCGGCTTGTGTTGCATGACCGCCAGCATGAGCGGGGTGCGGCCGGCGTCGTCACGCGCCTCGAGTGCCGCGCCTTGATTGAGCAGCGCCGTCGTTTGCGTCGTGTCACCCGACGCTGCGGCGGACAGCAGCGCGGCCGGTTGAGCAGTGTTTTTCAAATCGGCAACGCGGGCGGCATTCAGCGACGTGACGCGGGGCGCAATCTGCGGCGCCGGAGCAATCGGGGTTGCTGCCGGAGCGGTCGGCGCGGCCGGTGCGGTCGGCGCGGCCGGTGCGGCGGCGTCGGCAAGGGGCGCGGCCTGCGCGTAATTCTGCACGTAGGCTTTTTGTTCGGGCGCAGCCGATTGGGCGAGCGCCTCGGCCCGTTGACGCTCCTGCGGCGCCACGCCTGCTGCCTTCGAGTTCTCGCGCTTCGCCTGTGTAACCACGATTTCCTGCACAGGCTCTGAAGGAGATGTGCGCAGCGAATCAAGCTTGGGCGGCTGCGCGGCGCCTGCTTCTGACGAGGCGGCAGCCTTGTCCGCCGATTCGGCTACGATTGCTTCGCCGGCCGATGGCGCGGGAGGCGCGCTTTCCCACAGGCGGGGCGCAAAGAGAAGGGCAGCCACCAATGCCGCGCCCGCAGTTCCAAAAGCCGTGATTTTCCAGCGGGAATCGTTGGCAGCGGGGCGGGATGCATCAATCCGCTGTTCGCGCGCTTCCTGCGCGCGCAATTCCGCAACGCGGCGGCTCTCGGCGAGAATGGCCGCGCGGACCGCTTCGCTGGGCGCGGCGGCCTCCGTGTCGCTGGCGCGCCGGTAGCGTTCCAGCAACTCTTTGTCCTGCGCGGTCTCTTTCGACGTCATGCGTAGTCCCACAATAGCTGACGGAGTTTCGCCCGGGCGTAGCGTAGCCGGCTCTTGACCGTCTCGAAGTTGGACCCGGTGGCGACGGCAATCTCCTCAACGCTGAGTTCGCCCTCTGCCTGGAGCAGAAATGCCGATCGTTGCTCCGGCGGCAACTGAGCCACGGCGCCCAATAGCGCCGCGGCCTCCTCCTGCGATTGGACCTCGGCGGGAGGTTCGAGTTTCTCATCGGCCGCGAGGCTGTCCAGCAAGCTCGAGCCGTCGGATCCCGCCGCGGCGCCGGCATCCAGGCTTTGCAGCCGGCCAGCGGCGCGAATCATATCGACCATGCGGTTATGGGCGATGGTGAAGAGCCATGTGGTGAATTTCGCAGTGGGTTGATAATCCGCCGCATTACGCACCACTGCAAACCAGACCTCCTGCATCAGATCATTCGCGCCGGCCTCATTTCGCAGGTTGCGGTGCAGGTAGCGAAACACGCGCGACTCGTGCCGGCGATACAGGAGTTCAAACGCGGCGGCATCGCCGCGTCCGAAGCGCAGCATCAGATTCTCGTCGGTCTCCGGCGGCGGGCTCATTCACCCCATTATCAGCCGCCCGGAGGATCCGGTACATACCTCGGTGAGCTTGAATCGGGAAACGGATTCGGACCGGGCCGCCAGGCCGGCCGCGAGGGTACGACTCCCATCGCCACCAAGTTCTCGAAGCTGTCGTAACGAATCTTGATGACCTCGTTCGGCGTACTCGACAGGCGGTCAAACTGCGTGTTCTGAACGTACGATGCCTCCCGCGCTCCGTGCCCGGTGCCGAGTTTTTCCGCAGGCGCCATGTTCGACAGCGATTGCGCGTCGGCTAATTTCGGCGACGGCGATGCGACCGGGCTCTGCGGTGCCGCGCGCGCGGCGTCCTCGCTGCGGCCGCGCGATGACTCCTCGGATTTCTGATCCAGGGGCACGTATTGAGAAATCTGGGCGGGGCGCTCGAGAAACAACGCGACGCCAATCACGCCGATGTTGGCCGGACGCCCGGTGCGCTCCGCGTAGGAGCGGCCCGCTGATGTGAAATTAAAGGCGGCGATTTCCGCATCGCTTTTGCGCCATCCGGTGATTTCGTAAGCTTCACCGGCGCCCAGCACATAGCCGCTCTGGCCCCACGCGCCGGTTTCGCCGCTGATCACATTGATGCCGTCAACCGCGGTGACGGCGAGCAAGCGCTGCCCGCGGTGATTCTGAACTTTGATCGAGTAACGCGCCCCGGGTGTGCCGGCGACCCAATACTCGCCGCGACATCGATACGTCGGCAGCACGTTGCCTGTATCGCGGTCGATGATTTGAATATTTGCAAGGCTGCCGACGGCCTGCGCATCGAGTGCAATGCCTATCAATAGAATTCCCAGCCATACGCGCTTCATGTAGATCTCCGGTGTTTGCCTGTCCCACCTGAATCGATGCGCCCGGCAGAAAGGGGTTAAGATTCCCGCGAACTTCGCTTGGAGCAAGAATGCCGGTCAGTTTTACCTCTCATAACATAAGATTGGACGATGGCTCGTTGACCAAACCGGATGCCGGTTATTCGATGGACGTGCATCCGTGGTTTCTGGCGGCGAAACGCGTGCTCGATGCAACCTTCCCCGGCGATAAGCGGCATTTGCGCATCGCCGATTTGGGCTGCCTAGAGGGTGGCTACACCGTCGAATTTGCGCGGCTTGGCCTCGAGGCACTCGGGCTCGATGTACGCGAATTGAATATCGAAGCCTGTCGATACGTGCAGTCGAAGGTCAGCCTGCCGAACTTGGAATTCGTTCGCGACGATGTGTGGAACATCGCGGCCTACGGCGCCTTCGATGCCGTGTTTTGCTGCGGACTTTTCTACCACTTGGACAAGCCGCGCGAATTCTTGAATCTGCTTTCGCAGGTGACCAAACGGTTATTGATTCTTCAAACGCACTTCTCCGAGGCCAAGGATTCGCCGAGCTTCATTCAGCCACGGCGATTTCGGCGCGCATTGGCGCGGGTTTTCCCGCTCAAGAACACGGGGACCACCACTCACAAGCTCTCCTTTTTGAGCCAGAACGAAGGCCTGCCGGGCCGGTGGCTGCCGGAATTTCGCACCAAGCGAGCTTTCTTGGATCGCGAAAATCGCCGTTGGGCATCGTGGAACAACAAGCAGTCGTTCTGGATTCAGCGCGAGTATCTTTTGCAGGCACTGCGTGACGCCGGCTTCGACTTGGTGCTCGAGCAATTCGATGGCCTCGGCCCGCACATCGCATCCGAGATGACGGAGGGGAGCTATCGGACTTCCGGCCGCAGCACTTTCATCGGCATCAAGACTGCCTACGCATCGGACGCCTCGGCGGCGGTGGCATCGCCAGGACTGCGGCAGGCTTGACGCTGTCATTGCAGCTCCCAATTGCCGGCCCAATGCGCCGTAGCTTGCCCAAGCCTCGTTGTTTGCCCAATGCGCCGTTGCTTGCCCAAAGCCTGTGAATAATGGTTTAGTGCGCTCCTTTCATACCGGGAGCGCACCATGAATTTTAGAAAGATCCGCGCATTCGCCGCTGTGCTCACCGCGACGGCCTCAGTGATGGTCGGGTCGGCGGGACTCGCGAACCCGGTGCCTGTGCCGCCGGTGACCGGCGGCGACATTCCTGCGAACTTCAATATTGCCACCGAGGCCGATGACTACATCAAACGCGACGTCATGATCCCCATGCGCGACGGCGTCAAGCTGCATACGGTCATCATCATCCCGAAGGGAGCCGCGCAGGCACCCATGATCCTGGACCGCACCCCGTACAACGCCAACAAATTCACGACCAGTGCCGACAGTCCCCGCCGCGCGCTGGTGCTCCCCTTGAGCTACGGTGAACTCGCCGACACTGGCTACATCATCGTCGTCCAGGATGTTCGCGGGAAATACAAATCGGAAGGCGATTACGTCATGAATCGGCCGCTGGCGGGCGACTTGAACCTCACACCCGTGGATCATTCCACCGATGCCTGGGACACCATCGATTGGCTGGTGAAAAATGTCCCGGAATCCAATGGCAAAGTGGGCACCATGGGCACCAGCTACGACGGCTATACGGTGCTGATGAGCCTGGTCAATCCGCATCCGGCGTTGAAGGCGGCCGCGCCGTTCAATCCGATGGTCGACACCTGGATGGGCGATGACTGGTTCCACAACGGCGCGCTTCGCCAAACCTATGCCGACTACATCTTTGAGCAAACTGCCGAAAAGTCGTCGGAGAATAAATGGATTGCGCCCCGCTATGACGCTTATGGCACCTGGCTCGCCATCGGCTCGGCCGGCACTTTGGGAAAAGCGCTCGGCATGGACCAACTGCCTTTCTGGCAGCGACTCATGGCGCATCCCGCGTACGATCACTACTGGAGCGAGCAGGCGGTGGACAAGATCCTTGCCGCGCGGCCGCTGACCGTACCGACGCTCTATGTGCATAGCCAGTGGGATCAAGAAGACATTTACGGCGCGACGGCGGCGTTCGCCGCCACCCGGGGTCAAGCGGGCGCGGGTCATGACAATTCTTATCTGGTGATCGGACCTTGGCGCCATGGCGGCGGCAATGGCGACGGATCGTCCTTGGGCGCCATCAAGTTCGACGGCGACACCGGCCACTGGTTTCGGCTCAATGTGCTGTTGCCGTTCTTCGATTCTCATCTGAAGGACGGCGCCCCGAAAGCTGATATCGCGAGAGTGACCGCCTTTGAGACCGGCGCAAATGTGTGGCGCCGCTACGATCAGTGGCCGCAATCCTGCGCCGGCGGCTGCCCGTTCAAATCCGCCCCGCTGTATCTCGCCGCCGGCGCGAAACTGTCGTTCGACAAGCAAGCGGCGGCCTCGCCGGCATTTGATGAATACGTCTCCGATCCGGCCAAGCCCGTCACTTACCGGCCACGGCCGATCCGGCCGACCTATGCGACGGATTCGACCTGGCGACGCTGGCTGGTCGATGACCAGCGGTTTGCCGCGGATCGCACGGACGTATTGACCTATACGTCTGATGTGTTGACGGCGCCGCTGCGCATCGCCGGGCAACCGGTGGCGCACCTGTTTGCTTCCACCAGCGGAACGGACGGCGACTGGGTGGTCAAGCTGATCGACGTGTATCCGGATGAAGTCCCCGGCAACGTTGAAATGGGCAGCTATCAATTGCCGGTTGCGATGGACATCCTGCGCGGCCGCTACCGCGATGATCCGGCCAATCCATCGGCGATTCCGGCGGGCAAAATCATCGGCTACACGCTGAAGCTACCGAATGCAGACCATGTATTCCTGCCGGGTCACCGGATCATGGTGCAGGTCCAGTCGAGTTGGTTCCCGCTCTACGACCGCAACCCCCAGACCTTCGTGCCCAATATTTTCTTCGCCAAATCCGCCGACTACGTGAAAGCCACGCAGCGCGTGTTTCACAAATCGGACGCGGCGAGCTATATCGATCTGCCGGTGGCAAGATAGACGAGCAGGCAGCCGACACAATGACGCTTTCAAATCTCTTGGTATTCGCCTTGGCGCTGATGGTCGCTGCCGGCTCGCCGGGGCCCAGCGTCGCCGCGCTGGTGGCGCGCGTGCTCACGAATGGCTTTCGCGACGTGCTGCCCTTTCTCGCGGCCATGTGGCTCGGCGAAGCGCTGTGGCTTGGCTGCGCGGTGGCAGGGCTGGCCGTGGCGGCGCGCACGCTCGGCGTGCTGTTCACCGCGCTGAAGTTCATCGGCGTTGCGTACCTGCTTTTCCTCGCCTGGAAGATGTGGTTCGCACCCGCGCAAGTGCCTGACGGCGAGTTGCCGAGGGGCCGATCGCCGTGGCGAATGTTTGGCACCGGACTCACGATCACGCTCGGAAATCCAAAGGTCATGGTGTTCTATCTGGCGCTGTTGCCGACCATCGTTGATTTGAACCACGTGGGCGCGGCCGCATGGATCGAGCTGACGGCGATCATGTTCATGGTGCTGGCGGCCGTGGATATCGCCTGGGCGCTGCTCGCCGTGCGCGCGCGCCGCCTGCTCACCAGCCGCAAGGCCGTCAAGATCGCGAACCGCAGCAGCGCGGCGATGATGGCCGGCGCCGCGGCGGTGATCGCCGCGAACTAGGCCATCAGCGATTCACCCGCGATGCATCCACGCTTCAAGAACCTCCCTCTCTTTATCCTCGGATAAATAGTCATCCCACGCCAAATTTTCGTGGAGGGAGCGGAAATAGCTGAGGCAGTCCAGGGCTGTCTCTTGAAAACTTCGAGTCTGCCATCCGGCGCGGAAGGCCCTCTCACTGCTGATTTGGAACAATCCAGGCTGCGCACCGGCGGGTCGCCACAAGGGGAAATTGCCCGCAAACGTATGCAAAGCGGAATCCGTCTCGAGGCCATGCTCACGTAGAAAGGAACGAGGGATCCATTCGAATTTCGCATCTGACCGCGTTGCAGACTTGCATGCATCCAGGAATTGCCGAAAAGGCATGGGCCTGCCCGTCAAATTGAAAGTCCCATAAAGTGTGCGACTCATGGCGAACAGGAGGAACCGTGCCACGTCCTTCACGTCAACCAGTTCAACGGGGTCCTCGCCGCTCCCCGGACCGATATGAGTGCCGCCGTTCTGTGCGCGTATCAGCCAGGTAAGCAAGTCCGCAGTCGTGTCACGGGTACCCTTGATCGGCCCCGGCCGGACAATCGTTATTTCCTCGCCGCGAATTGAGTGCAATCGTCTTTCGCTCTCGGCTTTGCCGCGGCTGTACCCCCGCGCCGGCCCGTCCCAGGGCTCGAGCGCGGCGCTCTCATCGATGCCGGCTCGTTCAAACTGTTTGGAATCGTAGGCGGCAACGGACGATACATACAAATAATGGGGAACGTGGTCCTTGAGGAACTCCGCCGCCGATGCGGCCAGCTGCGGATCACTCGGCCAGACATCCACCGCGGCGTCGAATCGTCTGTGCGCCAACGCGGACAAGTCTTGGTTGCGGGGATCGTTGCTCCGAAACCCCCTCAGCTTTTCGAGGTGTGGAAACAAATCCGGGTTCGTCACTCCGCGATTGAACATCGTAACGGTGTGGCCCTCGGCTAGCGCCGCTTCCACGATGGCGGGCCCCAAGAAATGCGTGCCGCCGAGCACGAGAATATGCCTGGGCGTGTGAATCGCCTTCGCCTGTGTCGACAACAAGGGAACGCAGGCGGCGCCGGTGATTGCCGCCATCGAGTGTTGAAGGAAGAGTCTGCGCTGCATGGATTACCCTCGATTCGCTAAGTGTTCTCGCGGCGCCATGAGCCCCTCAACAGCTTGCGGTTGATGGGCAGGCGCCGCACCCGGATGCCCGTGGCGTTGAAAATGGCGTTCGCGACCGCCGGCCCGATCAACATTGATCCCAATTCACCCACGCCCGTGGGTTCCTCGATACTCGGCACGATATGAACTTCGATTTCCGGGGCCTCGTTGAGGCGCAGCACCCGGTAGTCATGAAAATTGCTCTGCTCGACACGCCCGTTCTCAATGGTGATCTCGCCGAAGAGCACTGCGGTCAGCGCGAAGTTGATCGCTCCTTCAGTCATCGCGCGCACGCCGTCCGGATTTATGGCGATCCCACAATCGACCGCGCTGACGACACGCAGGACTCTGACGGAGCCGTCATTTCCCACGGCTACCTCCGCGACCTGGGCGCTCACGCTTCCCCCGAATCGGCATGCAATCCCACGGCCGAAACCTTTGGGCCGGGGCTTTCCCCAAGCGGCCTTTTCGGCTGCCATTTGAAGAACCCTGCGTACGCGCCGTGACTCAGTATCGTCCTGCGGCAGCAATTCGAGCCGGAACTGCAGTGGGTCGCGGCCCGACAGGTGCGCCAGTTCATCGACGAAGCATTCCTTGGCGAAGGCGGTGTAGGAGGAGGAGACCGATCGCCACCAAGACCGCGGTACCCGAGATTCCACAGGCACGTAGTCAATCCGATGGTGCGGTATCGAATAAGGTTCGACGTCGGCGCCATACCATTCCAGCGCCGCAACGGTCGCGGGATCCTGCAAGTTCCCAGGAGATTCGGTTTGGTCGGTATAGAGGTTGGTGCCGGCGATGGGCGTGGTCGCAATGCGCGTGCGCCAAGCGGTCAGCTTGCCACTGGCATCGAAGCCCGCGGATAACCATTGAAAATTGTAGGGACGATAGAAGTCGTGCTGCATATCGTCTTCGCGAGTCCACATCAGCTGCACCGGCCGGCGCACTACGTTGGCGACCTGAAAGGCCTCGGCCGCGTAGTCCCATTGATATCGTCGGCCGAACGATCCACCGGAGAGGGTCGTGTGGACGATGACTTTGTCGATCGAGTATCCCGACAGCGCTGAAATTTCTCGCTGAATTTCGTCCGCAAACTGCGTCGGAGACCATATCTCGATCTCAACGTCCCGAACATGAACGGTGGTATTCATCGGTTCCATGGTTGCGTGCGCCTGAAACGGCGATTCGTATGACGCGTGATGCAGCGTCGCAGCTTTTTCGATCGCGGCGATCGCGTCTCCTCGATTGACCGCAGTAAATGTCGCTGGCGCCGACACGGCTTGCAGTACCCGCCCACGCAGCGCCGCAGTGCTCTCGTTTTCCCCGGGACCTTTTTCCCATTCGAGGGTCAACGCCTTTCGTCCTTGCAGGGCCGCCCAAGTCGAATCGGCCACGACCGCGACCCCGCCGGCGGTGTTATAACGGCGAGGAAGGGGCGAAATTTGAAACACCGCGCGCACTCCAGAGACAGTTCGCGCCCCCGCGGCATCAAAGGCTTTGAGTCGCCCGCCAAAGTATGGACAGCGCGCAACAACCGCGTAGAGCATCGACGGAACCCGCACATCGATGCCGAACCTGGCGCTACCCGAGACCTTGCTGTGCAAATCGACGCGCGGAATACCCTGCCCGATGACATGAAAGTCTTCTGCGCGCTTGAGGCGCGCCTCGCCAAGCGCAACCGCCGGCAACCTGGCTGCGGCAATCGCCAGTTCCCCATAGGTGAGGCTCCGGTTCGTGGGCGTGTGCACGATGCTCCCATTCCGCGCCACGCACTCTTGCAGTGGAACGCTCCAGTGCGCAGCCGCGCCGGTGCGCAGCATTTCGCGAGCCTGTGCGCCCACTTGTCGCAGCGGCAGGAACGAAGCGGATGCGCCGCCGCTGCCGCCGGTACGCAATCCCTTGTAAATCGCCGGATTCGTCGGGGCTTGTTCCAGCTGAATGGTGGTCCAATCGAGTTCAAGCTCCTCTGCGACCAACATGGCGGTGTAGGTCCACGAACCCTGTCCGAGCTCGGGCTTCTCGGCCAGGATCGTGATCCGATTGTCGGTCGTAATCCGCAGCCACGCGTTCGGCACAAAGGCTTCAGCCGCCGCGCTCGGTGCCGGCCTTCGCACCCGGCCGGATACAGGTAAATGAAATCCCAGAAGCAACGCGGATCCTCCCGACAGGAATTTGCGCCGTCGCACGGAAAATGACCTACGAGTCACGTTTCGCCGCGGCTCGCTTGATCGCCCGCCGAATTCTCTGATACGTGCCGCAGCGGCAAATGTTGCCGCTCATGGCGGCATCGATCTGCTCGTCCGTGGGATTCCCCGTTTGCGCAAGCAGGCTTGCCGCCTGCATGATCTGCCCGGATTGACAGTACCCGCACTGCGGCACGACTTCCGCAATCCATGCGCGCTGCACCGGATGACTCCCATCGGACGAGAGGCCTTCGATGGTCGTGATTCGTTTCGCGCCCACTGAGGCGATGGGCATCAAACACGAGCGAACGGCGACTCCGTCCAAGTGCACGGTGCAGGCTCCGCATAGGCCACGGGCGCACCCGTACTTGGTTCCGGTCAGTCCCAAGGTGTCGCGCAGGACCCACAGAAGCGGCGTCTCCGGTTCAATATCCAGCTCCACCGGCTTCGCATTGACTGACAACGATAGGTGCGTCACGAGCGCACCGTACATGCAATCCACGAAACCCCAATCCTTTGCGGGACGAATGGTCGTCACGTGATGATGAAACGTAGTGCTTTACGGAAGTGCAGCCATCGCGCCGAATTTCACCTAGGATGCGGCCATGGTCGATGGTCGGCCGGCGTGCGCGATGCATGAACACCGTGACAGAAATACAAGTCATCCAAAGTAACGCCACGCGGCGGGCGCCGGGCAAGGGCTGGATCGCAACGGCTGGTTTTGTGTTGGTGGTCGTCTTGTTTGCCACCCAATGGTATGCGTATGACGCGACGCGGCGGACGGCGAGTCCCTATCTTTACTATGTCGGCTGGTCGTGTCTCATGTGGGGGCTCGCGCCACTGGTGCTCTGGTTTGGCCGCGACCATCCCATTCGAGCGGCGGACTGGCAGCGATCGATTGCGTTGCATATCGGTGCCGGCTTCGGCTTGAGTACGATACAGGTCGTGATCGAGGCGGCTCTAGGATGGCTGCGGCACGGCCTGCCCTACCAGTCCGCGCTCGCGCATTACTTCATCCAGCACTTGCAGCTCTATTTGTTCACCTACTGGGTGCTGATCGCGGCGGCGCAGTTCTATCGCATACAGAGTGAATCTCGCGACCGCCAACTTCGGGCCGCGCGGCTCGAGACCCAGCTCTCGGCCGCACGGCTACAGTCGCTGCGCAGCCAGCTGCAGCCGCACTTTCTGTTCAACACCCTGCACGCGGCGGTCGGACTCGTTCATGAGGACCCCGTCGGCGCGGAGGACATTTTATTGCGATTGAGTCAGTTACTGCGAGCGTCCCTGGTCGATTACCATGCGAACGAAATTCCACTGCGCAAGGAGGTGGAATTTATCGACTGTTACATCGGCATCCAACAGCGTCGCTTCGGCGAGCGGCTGCGTGTCGAGCATCGCATCGATACCTGCGTGCTCGATTTGGCAGTACCCAGTCTCATCCTGCAGCCCCTGGTGGAGAATGCGATCCAGCACGGTATCGGTACGCATAAGGGGAACGACGTTATCGGGGTCAAGGCGTTTCTGGAGAACGGCGGCCTGGTACTTGAAGTCCACAACCACAACAGCGCTCTTGATGACGTCATGGAAAGACTCCTCTCACGCGGCGTCGGTTTGGCGAATACCCGCGCGCGGCTGCAAGAACTCTACGGTG
>Ga0179592_10000913_pt1 | contig 11933 bp, 14 predicted proteins | sample CZODoug2_1_08_16_FD_148623 | JGI IMG/M metagenome (GOLD analysis project Ga0179592, IMG submission 148623) | Vadose zone soil fungal communities from Angelo Coast Range Reserve, California, USA - CZODoug2_1_08_16fungal (Illumina Assembly) | ecosystem: Environmental > Terrestrial > Soil > Vadose...
GATTCTCATCTGGATCCTAGACAATAAAGGTTCTGGCACCCCATGGCTCCTTCTTAAGTGCCTGATGGAAGGAGACTCCTGCAGCCTGATAACTCAGAAACAGTTGTTTGATTTCGTTCGCGGTGGCAACCGTGATTGAAGCGGACAGCAGATGTTCGCGCTTGCGAACATCTGCAACGAACACAGGTTCGAAGACCAGTCTCAAGTTGAGTCGTGCATTGTCGCGGACGACCTGCCCGTAGTATGGCGGATCGCCATAGATGAATTCAACCGCGAAGCCGAGCTTGTTTGTATAGAAATCACACGAACTCTTGATGTTCGCAACGAAGAGTTGTGCCTCGATTGAGCTGAGAATGGGACGTGGCGTCGTCTGTCTGGGTTCATCGGTCATGGCATCTGCTCCTGATTTGAGCGCCTGCCACCCGTCGAACCCCATTTGGCGTGCGACAAGCTCCTGAGCGTCGGCGAGCTTGAAACTTGACTCCAGTATCTGCACGTCCCCGACTTGGCGAAACTGGGGTAACGCGGCCCTGATTTGGGCTGCGACGGGATAGTACTGTTTACGATGCCAGCGCAGATACTGTTTGGCTTGCTTTTTGAGGTTTTCGATATTCGGCATAGGCGCAGTGGTGTTTACTTACCGTAGGTGGGCGTTGCCCTTTCGATCTGCACCGATGCGCCCTACGCAGCATCCAAAGGTTGCCTCGATCAGCGCGGGATTGTCAATAGCCGAGCCTTACGGCCTCGATCTCGTCAGCGCTTCGTACCACACGGTGGTGAAGGGATTCGTTTTGGGATCGAAGCGGGAGATTCCGGTGCCGGTGCTCTTCGTTCCGTCAGAATTGAAGAACGTAAAATCCGACTGCAGAGACTTGCCGTCCTGGATCATATACTGCTTACGACATGCCGACTTCTCGTTACCCTCCATCGGTTGACCTTCCCCTTCCCTTTCCGGCCGAGGAAATGAGGGCGTGGAAGGTAAGCTCAGCGGTTGGGAATACGAAGAACAATAGTCCGGAGTTGCTTCTTGAACTGAACTCGCAGGCCGCGGATTTGTTTTCTGGTCTGAATGCATCCGGGGAGGCAGCCCTGTAGAATGACTCCACGAGAATAGCGGCGAATGTCAATTTCCACGATAGTTGAGGAACTCGATGCTGAGATTGCACGTCTACAGCGCGAAGGATCTGTACAAGACCTCACGCACGCACTCCAAACGGGACCGGCCACGACATGCCTTTTCCAAGGGGAAGCGATTGGCGGGTAGCTCCAATCCAACATTAACGACGGATCGAACCAGTTTTAGGAGAGTGCAATGCAACCTCATAGAATTGTACTGAGCCTTGTTCTCGCGCTCAGTTCCCTGGCTATTGCTACTTGCGCGCAAGAGATTACGGTCGCGGCTGCGGCGGATTTGCAGTTTGCGATGGGCGACTTAGCGAGCCAGTACGAAAAACAAACGGGAAACAAGGTAAACGTCACATACGGATCGAGCGGGAATTTCTTTTCCCAACTACAGAACGGAGCGCCGTTTGATCTGTTTTTCTCGGCGGACGTTGACTACGCGCGGATGTTGGAGAGGTCGGGCCAAGCCGAACCGGGAACGCTCTATCCGTATGCAATTGGTCGGATCGTGCTCTGGGCTCCAGGGGATTCCAAGATAGACGTGACCAAGCTTGGTTGGAAAGCGTTACTCAGTGGGAGCGTGCAGAAAATAGCCATCGCAAGTCCGGAACACGCCCCCTACGGGCGAGCGGCTATCGCCGCGATGCAGAAAGCCGGAATCTACGATCAGGTGAAAGCTAGACTGGTCTACGGCGACAATATTTCCCAGGCAGCGCAGTTCGTGCAGTCTGGCAATGCGCAAGTGGGAATCGTGGCCCTTTCCTTGGCGATATCACCCGCAATGCAGGATGGCAAGCGCTGGAAGATTCCGGCGGACATGCATCCGCCGATCGAGCAGGCCGCAATCGTAATGAAGCATGGTAGAAACAAGGTTGCAGCTCGGTCGTTTCTAGATTTCGTAAAGACGGACGCTGCTCGCGCGACCCTCGCTAAGTACGGGTTCTCGTCGCCCTTAGAGCAGCCCAAGGCAGCGAAGTGACAGATCTAGCAAGACGAGAAAGCTAAAACTCCGTGCGCGCCTGATGAAATGGTTAGTTATTGCTTTAAGGGCGAACCACCGTGATCGACTTGAGCATGCTGACCCAACGGGCGGGGCGTTTCTCATGCGGCGCTACAGGCCGAAATGGGCCTTCTTTCGCTCCAAGCGGTTCGCCGTCCATGGTATCAGCAACAATTACTTCGGATTCGAGAATGCCCGAATCAAGTTCCGCCAGGGGAAAAACCACGGGATACCCGTCCTCCGCTCCGGCGATCACATAAGTCGCCATCGCAGGGCCACGAAGTTGCTCGCCTTGCGGAACTCCGGCCTCGGAAAACCATGTCAGAAGGAAAGTTTGACGCCGATTTGGGCGGCCAAGGGAATCCCAACGGTAGTACCGGGGCCGAAGAAATCGCCGAGCGCGCCTGCGGGGAAGAGCAATTGTTTGCCGCTGGTGACCGCACGAGTCTGGGTACACGCGGGTGGATTGAGGCAAACGGAAGTGACGTTGGCGGGATCGTTTACGGGCGTCGGGATGGCACTGATGTCCGGAATGTAGTTGTTGCCGGGATTGTTGCGATTGAAGAGGTTGAAGAACTCAGCGAATGGAGATACGGTCCAGCGCTCGTTGATTTTGAACGGACGAGCGACGCGCATATCCATTTGGACGTAGGGCGTGCCGCGAAATTCATCAAGAGAGGATTGCACGCCATTGATGACCGCACGGTTACCGGTAGCCGGCGTAGTCAAAGTGATGGGCCGCGCGCTTTCCGCCTGAAACAGGAAGGTGACGTCGATGCCAGCAGGTGCGTGAACCGTGCCGGCGAGCACGCCTCGATGGCGCACATCCTCTCCGGAAGGTCCGTAATCGCCTGGGGCAAAGGCATTGAAGGGGTCGCAAACGCCATTCACGTAATCAAAGAGCTCGCCTATTTGGCAGCCCCAGGTCTTCGCGCTGGAAACCGTGTAGTTGGCGACAAGATTTAAGCGCTTGGCGACATTTCCCTGCAAGTGCAACATAAGCGCCTTGTAACTGGAACGATTGTCGGTGCGAAATATGGAGACGTTCGGATAATCGTAGCGGCGGTAACCGTGCATTCCAGTCTCGAGAGTATAGTCCGCGCTCAGCATCCAATCGCGATTGAAAGCGTGCTGGATGCCGGCCGTGGCATGCAGAGCATAGGGGGTGGTGTAGTTTGGATCGATGACAGATGGTGGGCTGGTGCCATTGGCGAGATTGCCTTGGTTGACGGCGGTGAGTGCTTCGACCCAGCCGTTTTGCGCGAGGTCGGCGTAGTACAGCCCAACGCCGCCACGCAGGACCGTCTTTCCGGAAGGGCCGAGCTGATAAGTGAGGCCGAGGCGCGGCGCAAATGCTTTCCGGTAATCGTGGGGGATTCCCGAGACGATGCCGTTTCCAGCGAGAGATGGATTCACGCTTTGGTCGTGGCCGGAGGCGATGAAGAGGCCAAAGGTAGTGTCATAACGAAGACCGTAGTTGAGGGTGAGGCCAGAAGTGATCCGCCAGGAATCTTCGCCGTAGAAACCAAGCCGCCGGATGCTCTGAGAAAACGATCCGTCGGATGGGCCGGTTGTCGCCACGCTCGGGCAGTTCGGATCGGGAGTCGCCGTAGAGCACGTCCCTAACACTCCGGAATTTGTAACATAGAAGCTCGGATCTTGCGGATAGGTGACGACCGTCTCGGCGTTGGCGGCGAGCGCTCCGCTTAGCACCGGCTCGTGAATGAAGTTCACGCCGAATCGCACCGCATGCTTGCCAGCCTTGTGGCTCACGTCATAGCGCAGCTGATATTTCTCCTGATTCCGGAGAACGGGAAACGCGGTAATCGCGGTAACAAATTGCTGATCTCCGAAAGTCTCAAATCCGGAGATCGTGCTGGTGGTGGTGCTGAAAGGAAATGCCAGGGCGAAACCTAGACTGGAATTGCGAGTTTGGGTGAGGTGCAATCCACTGGCGCTGAAAACGAACGAGCCAACCCACGATGGGCTGAACGTAAATTGATTGCTGAGCACCAGATCGAGGTAGTTGTTATGCGTGGTCGCACCCGTGGAAGGAAGCGTGGCCTGCTGCACCAGGCCGTTGTGCGTAGTATAGCTGTCAAAAGACATGCGAAGAAACCAGTTGGAGCGCTGGGATTGGGCCCAGTCGAAGCGGATCAAGCCAAGATAGTCGCGGAAAGGGACCCGGACGCTATTGGGAACAGGGATCGAATTCACCGTTGTGCCATTCCCGGTGATTAGGCCCTGCTGAGCGAGTTGCGAAAGGGCATTGAACTCCGCCAGGCTGCCTGAGCTATAAGCGATGCTGGCGTTCTCGTGGACGTATTCGAGGGAACCGAAGACCCAGAGTTTATCCGCAACGATGGGGCCACCGATGGTGCCGACATAATTTTGCCGGGAGAACGGCTGTTTGGGATTGGGAGCGGGATTATCGATGGGAAAGCGTGCATTGAGAGAGGCGTCACGTTCGTAGAATCCTTCGTCACCGTGCCATTCATTGGTTCCGCGCTTGGTGGTTATCACCACGGCGGTGGCGGTGGTGCGACCGGTGTCTGCGGTCTCCTGCGCGGTGGCCACGGCCAATTCCTGAATGGCTTCGGGCGAATAATTCTGAAGAAATCCGCCAATCCAGTCATCGGAATTGTCTCCGCCGTCCACTGAAAGATCGTTGTTCAGGCCGGAACTGCCGCCGGTGGATACCGCGGTGATGCGGGCTTTCGTCGGATCGGAGGGCTCGACGGGCTCCGTTCCGGGAGCGAGATAAGCGATGTTCGCAAAGCTGCGGGCCGCCAGTGGAATAGTGTTGAGATCCTGCGAGGTGATGACAGTTTGATGCCCGGCGCTGGAAGTGTCGATCGGCTGCGTTGTAATCGAAGAGGCTTGACCCTGGACGCTGACCCTTTCTTGGATGGTTTGAGGTTTTAACGTCACTGTGATTTCCCGCACCGAACTGATGATCACCTTCACGTCGGCGTGGGCTTCCGCGAAACCGGGCGCATTCACACGAGCTTGGTAAGTGCCCGGCAGCAAGTCGTCGATTCGAAATTCTCCGCGAGAATCGCTGGTGGCTTCGCGCTGGAGAGAAGATTCCGCGGCATGAACCGCGATTTTCGCAGCGGGAATGCGCCCACCATTCGAATCCTGCACGACGCCGCGCAGAGTTCCGCGCGAGTTCTGTGCTTCCATCGCCGATGGCAAAAGTGCGAGAAATATGAGAAGGAACAGCGCGCGGCGGCGGCGTTTCGGTTGTGAATGGCTATTCATGATGGGAGCTAGGCTACGGAAAGCAGGGGGTCTACTACCACAGGTAGTAGGTGGGCCAAAATGAAGAACGCTGATTATCTGGCGGGGCAGATTTCGCCGGAAACTAACGTAGGAATTCTTCCAGGAGCCAATGCACGGAAGAGAGGGTCGCGGGCCACAACGGCAGGGTTGCAAGAGAACCTGTGGCCAGTAGTGCAGCCGTTGCAGGAATTGGCATCCAGGAGACGGTTTTCTGGCGGGTTGGCTGCGTTCGCAACAGGCGGTCGATCCGCGCGGCCAGATCCTGGTTGTCGGCAACCAGCGAAGTGTGGAGAAGCGATAGGCGTGGACTGGCACCCAATCGTGCGACACGCAAGAGCGCACTGGCCAGCGAAAGGGCGCGGAGAGAATCCCCACGGGTGGCCGCATCGTCCGCCGCCCATTCCGCAAACTTCGCCCATGCCTTTTCGAGAAACGAGAACCCGTGGACGAACGGGAGGGGATCCGGCGCCAGGAGAAGAAACAAGCGCTTCAAATTGTCGCGCGAGGCGCGATGAGCATTCTCGTGCTGCAACGCCACTTCAAGCTCGCGGGAGGAAAGCGAGCGGAGCACGCCATCCGAGATCACCAGCCGCGGGCGGAATACTCCCGCCTGCGCCAGGAGAGGAGCATCCTGTTTCACGACTAGGGCCGCGGAGGAGTCTCCCGTGAAATATGTCTCCCAGCCCGCTTGTTGCCAAATGCGCTTGCAGCGGACCGAAAAAGCGATGGCGCGGGAGACTCGCATGATTGAGAGTAACCAGCTTGCGGTAGCCAGAAGGGCCAGGGTGAGACAGACCAAACCCACGCGTTCCGGAGCTCCTTGCGGTTCGAGCCAAAGATAGCTGGGAATGCAAAGTCCGAAAACGGCGGCAACACCCGACGCGAGAGGAAGCAACCGCAAGGAAAATAGAAACCGCGTTCCGGAGCGAGGCTCTATTTTTTCTGCTACATAGATGGCGCCGCGCGAAGAAAAGGACACGAGCAGGCCCGCAACCGCATTTATGAGGGAAAAAGAGGCCAAGCAAAGACACAGAAGTCTTAGCAAATAAGGGAGGCTCATGATTGCCTTTGCTTGAACAGCTCTTTGCGTTTGTTGCGGATCTTTTTCTCGAGCTCGTCGAGAAGGACGGCATCGTGTTTCCCCACGGCATCTAACAAGCAAGAAAGCAACAGATCGCGTGAAGCGGGCGCGCGGGCAAGAAAGCGGGCGACAATGCTTTCCGCCCTACGGTGTTCCCATTCCTGCTGGGAAAAGCGCGCCGAATAAACGAACGCACGGTCCTGCCTGCGCCGGTCCAGTAGGCCTTTCTTGTAGAGCCGGTCAAGGGTAGTCATTACTGTGGTGTAAGCGAGCGGACGATCCAACTGTTGGACGACATCGCGGACGTTGCTTCGTCCGCGGGACCAAAGAATCTGCATAAGATGAGACTCAAGGCGGCCGAGTGAGAATTGCTGGGTGGGATCTTCCCGATGGTAGATGCGGGTTTTGAGGAAGCGAATCATCGACAACTCGACTACTTTGAGGGGCAGCCGTATTCTACGCCAAGTACGGGGGAAATCTCTATTGCTTCCCAAGATCAGGGTGCACTGGCATCGCGGAACTGGAGGGAACATGTCAACGACGAACAATACCGCGCCGGCGACTAAAGGACCTTTGGATGAGCAATAAGCCCACGCGGAACGATAGTCTGAAAGACCGCCTTTCGCGATCTCGAGAAATCAACATCAGTGTGATCGGTAGAAAGTCGGGACGCACCATCTCAAACCCGGTCTGGTTCATATTAGACGAAGATAAACTTTACCTGCTGCCGGTGCAGGGGTCGGATACACAGTGGTACAAAAACGTGCTCAAGAACCCGTCGATTCAGATCGAGGCAGGAGGCATAGAGTTTGAATTTAAGGCCATTCCTGTCACTGACGCGAAACGGGTGTCATCCGCGGTCGCCAAATTTCGCGACAAGTACGGGGCCAGCGACGTGAGGAAGTACTATTCAAAGTTCGACGTTGCCGTTCTCGCTCAGACGTCGTGATGGCGACTTGCTCCACCGCGGCTAGGCGCAAAGTTGGTAAGGAGATACGTCTTAAAACGCCGGTCATTTCCAAATAATAGCAATGCGGAAGTTAGACCGTCGGTACTCTCGCGCGGTCGACCCGGATTCAAGGGAATTTCGACCCGATGAGGGAAGCAGGCCCAGAATTGTTTTGAGTTATAGGCTCAGGTGGCGGCGAGGTAGGGGCCGTTTGAAGCTCAATTTTCTAATCGTAGGGCTCCTCTTCTTGCGAGTTTATCTTCGAGCGATCGACATTGTGGTTCTGTTCGTTGATTGGAAACGCTAAGACACTGCACTTTCCAGCTTAGCTACTACACCTTGGCGCTCCATGGGCCGTAGAGTTCCGCGACCGACGGAAGGTGATTCAGATATCGCGCACAGTAAGCGGGTCGGAGAAGTTGCTGTCTTGTACCAAACCAAGATTTCCGCACAATTGCGAATTACGCTAAACCACCGTACAATGAGATGGTTGTGAGCGGTTCCGCTGCGATGTTGGGGCCTGTAGCTCAAGAGTCTGTTGTTGATTCTGCGTTGCTTAGGTCCATTTTCAGGCCCTTCAAACCCGCCGTCTTGTACACAAAAATGTACACAAAATTCCCGCGAGGAACGCGCCACATTATTTGTGAAACAGTCCGGGACTGTTCAGCAAGCTAGTGTGGAGCGCCAGGCTTTGCGGGTTGCCACAATTCGATCGGATTTCCCTCAGGGTCATGCACGCGGGCAAACTGGCCGGTGGGATCGGGCGGGTAAATCTTGATCTCGATTCCTGCGGCCCGTAGCTGTGCCGCCATTTTGTCGAGATCCCGGACTCGAAAGTTCAGCATCCAGACCTTTTGGGCATCCCCGAAATATTTGCTCGTCTCAGGAAAAGGCGCGAAAGCGGTGGGGCCTGCCTCTTGCTCCCAAACGGGATCCCCTTCGCTCGATGGTATGAGCGAGATTCCCAGGTGCTGCTGGTACCAAAGCCCCAACGCTTTCGGATCTGCTCGAAAGAAGAATCCTCCGATTCCGGTCACTTTTTCCATTTCCGTTCCTCCAGCGACCGCATCGCGAACAGCGGCCCCCGCAGGGAGAGGAGAGGTCTTTGGCTGTACGGCTGTCTGCGCCGCTGCTATGGCGAGTTGGTTCCGACCCAAGATGAAGCTCGACCCGAAAGCAAATGACAGAGTTCGAAGCAGCTGGCGTCTTAGAAAAAGCATCCCACCCTCCTTCAGAGAAGAGCCCGGCCCGAGGTACGATACCTGCGCAAACGGCGTCTGATACCCCAACGACTGATGCGGGCGTTCGTGATTGCTGAAGCTCCGCCGTTTCCTCGATTTCATTTCTGCTCCTTTTCCGAGGCAGCGATTTCGTACCGCCTTGTTCGGCGCGCTGATCTGCCTGGCGGACACCGTCCAGGTCTCCATGCTCAACATGACCTACGATGTGCCCGTAAAAATGCTTTCTTTCCACCTCGTCCTGATGGCCTTGTTCTTGCTCGCGCCCGATCTCCCGCGTCTCGCCAACTGGCGGCTGGGACGAGTGGCACACTCTTGGGGGCGGACGCGCTAAGTCGCCACTCTATGGCATCTGGAATGTGGAGCAACTCTGGATTGACGGCCAGCTCCGTTCGCCGCTCCTCACCGACTACGACCACTGGCGCCGCGTCATCTTTGACACTCCCGACCGGAACACCTTTCAGCGCATGGACGATTCGCTCGTCCGTTACAGCGCTTCCTTCAACCTCAACGACAAGACCGTTGCGCTCACAAAGGACGACGACAAGAACTGGAAGGCCAACTTCACCATCCAGCGTGTGGCACCGGATCAATTGACCCTGGATGGCGAGATGGACAGCCACAAGCTTCACATGCAGCTCCAGCTCGTTGACCTCAGCAAGTTTCTGCTCATCAACCGCGGTTTCCACTGGATCCAGGAATACCCGTTCAACCGCTAACCGGACGAGGTGTCTATCGGCATTAACTTAATTTCATTAGGACAACACAACGTCGTGGAAAGTGTCAGATGCGATTCGGGACGAGTCGTCGGCAAACCTTCCCTTATTTCTGTGTGGCCCGTCAAGGATCCACATTGCACTAGTCTGCCGGACCTGTAGATTGCTTAGCACCTCACTACCAATCTCATCTCCTCCGCGGTTTCCGGCTTCAGAGAAAAACTCTCGACATACGACTTGCTGTAGCCCCAACATTTGCAAGCTAACTCGCTGGCGACTCATTTTCTCAATTCGTCTTTGAAAATAGCGCCGCTCTTCATCACGAATTTTACGTTCTGCAGTTCTGTGATGTCTTTCAGGGGATCGCCGCCCACTGCCACTAGGTCCGCCCACTTCCCAGCTTCGACGGTTCCGGCGGTTTCGCTCCAGCCGAGCAGCTCCGCGGCAACCGAAGTTCCCGTCCGAATAGCTTGCATCGGCGTCATGCCATACTCGACGTAATATTCGAACTCCTTGGCCTGATTCACTTTTTTCCAGTCGAACCCGCCTGCGTCCGTGCCCAGGGCAATCTTGACTCTCTTCTGGATGGCCTTGGAAAAGTTTTCCCGTTGTAAGTTGAAAGTCTTCTTCCAGAACTCGCCCGTGCTGCCCGCCGCCAGGTTCCGGTCTACGGTGATTGTTGGCACCCAATACACTCCCTTTCGCACCATTTCGTCCATCAGTTCGTCGGTAAGACCATCGCCATGCTCGATGGTGTCTACGCCAGCGCGCAGAGCAGCCGCGATGCCGTCGCTGCCGATGGCGTGGGCGGCAACTTTCTTCTCCAGCCGGTGCGACTCGTCGACGATGGCCCTGGCTTCTTCATCGGTGAAGATCACCCTGGAGTGCAGGCGGCCATCCGCGTCAAAACGTACACGCCCATCCGAGTAATACTTGATCCAGTCGGCTCCGTACATCACCTGTTCGCGCACGGCTTTGCGTGCGCCATCGACGCCATCGACATATTGCACGCCCGTGGGCATCTTCAACTCCCAGGAATAATCGAGCAGCGGGTACATGCCCGTCGGCGTCATGGCCCGCGTAGCCACTTGTAGTCGCGGGCCGGGCACTTCCCCGCTTGCAATCGCCTTCTTGACGTCTACATCCGCGTACATCGCTCCCTCAGTCTCCAGGTCACGCATCGCAGTGAAGCCGTGTGATAACGCAATCTGGGCGTTGCGCGCCGCAAGAATGGCCCGATACGGAATAGACTCTTTCAGCAATTGGGCGTCGTATTCCTCCGGCGTGGTATCGCCGTGCAGAAGCAGGTGTGTGTGCGCGTCGATGAAACCGGGGAGAACCGTCGCGTTCCCCAGGTCGATCACCTGCACACCCGCAGGCGCGTTTCCACGGGCTGTAACGGATGCAATCCTGTCTCCTTCCACCAGGATCAGCGGATTCTCCAGTGGCTTCTCGCTCTTTCCATCAATCAATCTTCCCGCGCGAATCGCAATCCGCTTCGGCGCCTGGCCAGCAGCTGCGCCCGCAAGCAGAATACCCGACATAAGCAAGGCGAAAATCCGGTTCATAGAAAGCCTCCTGTCCATTGCGCGCAAGCTTACCAGAGGCTCCGTTTTCAGCCTGCCCGCGGTATCAGGAACAATGTACTGAGCCGCTGGGACTACTTACACCCGACTCGAAGCCGACCAGGGGGAACGACCACGTCCCAGTTGTCGGCAAACGGGAAACTATCCGGTTTTCGTCGCAAGATCAACCTTCACACTGCACTCCCGTCGCTTGGTTCATGGATGCCGGGCGACCCACGCAGCAGGAGCTGATGATCGGAGAGCGTATTTTCCATCAACATGTCAAAGTCGACGCTGATGCGATCGGTGTTAGCCGGAACTTCAACATGAATCGTGTAAATATCCTCAGGATCGCGCGTCCAGGACAGGCTCGCGCTCCCGGAATGTATCCGAAGCGCCGCGAATTGTTGAATCGGACCGGTCGGTCCATGCTCTCCGGGAATCCACTTGGGATATGCGAGCGTGACGGCACCGGGTCGCACCCGAATTTCCTCCTGCACAAAAGCGATTCGTCGTGCACCTTGCGTTTCGTCGACGACCAAAGTCATGGCAGGTGCTGACTTGTCCTGCGCACTCGCTGCGATGGCAGTCATTGCGACCAATTCGAGTACAAGACGCCTCGGAGAGAACAGCGTAAACATGCACATCCTCCAATCACTTGATGCGGTCGAGGCGGTTCGAGCGCGACCGTACAATTAATGGGTCGGTTAGTTTCGTCCGCCCGGCCTCCACATGCCCACATCCAGAGAGGCAACGGCCGCTTGAGAGACGAGCTGGTGCCAAACGCTGGGGCCTCGCCGCGCGCAATTATACCTGCGCTTCGCGTCGCGGCGGGTGCGGCGATTCTGGGTGGATGGTCGGCAATCGGGAAGTTGGACCACAGGTACTCTCGTTCGGGGTCGACAGTGGAATTTCGAGCCGATGAGGAACCACGCCGAGAATTGTTTTGAGTTATAGGCTCAGGTGGCAGCGATCTC
>Ga0179592_10000914_pt1 | contig 11932 bp, 7 predicted proteins | sample CZODoug2_1_08_16_FD_148623 | JGI IMG/M metagenome (GOLD analysis project Ga0179592, IMG submission 148623) | Vadose zone soil fungal communities from Angelo Coast Range Reserve, California, USA - CZODoug2_1_08_16fungal (Illumina Assembly) | ecosystem: Environmental > Terrestrial > Soil > Vadose...
GAGGTTTGGCGGAGTTGGTGGCAGCGCCGAGAACGGCGCTGGCTGGAGACTGAGGCAGGCTGTTTGTCGAGAGTTTTGCCTTCTTGAGCTATTCCGAACAAGAAGAACGCCGGACACGATTCTCGTGCCCGGCGTTCTTAGTCTCAGGTTGAGCTTCGAAGTCAGCTAGAAGCTGAAGCGTAAGCCTACTTGCATGACGCGGGGCGTTCCCTGAATCTTGGTGAAGTTTGACCAGTCCGAAGGCGGTTGAATACCAAGTAGTGCGGCGTCCGGATCAACCGACAGGTCACTGTTGGTGGCGTCAGCCCCGGTAAGGCGCTGTGTGTTAGTTACGTTGAACACTTCCCACCGAAGTGCCAGTTGTTGTTTCTCGCTCCAGGGCATCGTAAATATCTTACTAAGTCCCATGTCTAGGTTGACGTAGCCTGGTGCACGAAGGATATTGCGCTGCCCGGTCTCGCCCGGATACGAGGGCCGATAGCTCTGATACGCGGCAACGGTATCGCACCCAAAGAGCTTCGGTGCGTTGTTCGCGTCGCCACGGCTCGGACAGGTCTTGACATGACCGACCATGGTCACGTTGCTCTGCACTTCCCAGTTGGTCGACCACTGTCCTGTGTCATAAGGCTGGCCATTCGGCAGGCCGGTGTTCCACCGGAAAATCCCGGCAAGCTGCCAGCCGCCGATAATCGCATCCAGACCGCGGTTCATGTTGCTTCCGAAGTGCTTGCCTCGACCGATCGGCAGTTGATAGATGGCGTTTGCGTTGACCATGTGGCGGATGTCGAAGTCTGAGTTGGCGTAGTTATCGTTCGGCCGAAGGGCGTTCTCGATAAACGCGCTTGCATACGTGGTGCTGGTCTGGAGTCCAGAAGCATTGTCCAGTGAGTGCGAGTAGGTGTAGTTGAAATCCCATTGGAGGTTGTGAAAGCGCTGACGAAGAGAGGCCGAGAAGCCATGGTAGTTCGATTTTGCGATAGTTCCCCAAGCCGAAAGCGCTCCGTATTGTGGATTGAAGAAATAAGGCACTGGATCAGCCTGACCGAGGGTTTGGCTTGCGTAGTTTTCGATTTCGTCCTGAATATCGGTCCAGTCGTTGGCCCAAAACTCAAAGCCTTCCGCGTAAACAGCTTGCGTATTCGTGGCATTGGCTGGCAGGGTGTAGCCGTTGTTGGCCGTGGTGGCGGCATATCCTACAGGAAGGATGTTTTCGAAGTAGGGAATGGGTTGAACTTGGGACGGATCAACGCCCTGCTGGCGCTGCTTTTCCAGCATTGTTGCGGCTGTGTACCAGTCGATGCCGGACTTTGGATCCCGCAAGTCGTTCAGTGCCATCACGTCGCGCGTGGCCAATAGATTTCGCGCCAGGCGTCCGATGTAAGATGCCTGAAATAACATTCCTCCAGCAAACTCACGCTCAAAAGTCAGACTAAATTGATAGTGGGTTGGTGCCTGCAGTGCCGTGTCGAGGCCGCTCTCAATGCGACGCCTGAAGTCCGATGGTTGTTGCCGCGGAAAGGAGACCCCGGTCGGTACCACGACATTAGGCAGTGTGCGCACGTCCTGATCAAAGCCGGTGAAAAGCGGTGCGGGCCTACTGGTCAGGTTGTACGTATTTGCCGAAGTAGTCAGAGCGGAAGTGAAGCCCAGTGTATTGTTGGTGTCAAACTGCGATGCCAGAGCTTCACCATAGTAGTCGTTCATCATAGCGAATCCGGCACGAATTACCGACTTTCCGCGGTCACCGAACAAGCCGTGAAAAAGTCCGCTTCCTCCCGGAGAGTATGCAACTGAGACGCGGGGCTGGAAGTTATTCTTGTCATAGTTGTAGAGATAGCCTTTGCCGTTTCCTCCTGCCAGCTGCAGCGTGAGCGGCTGGGTGTACGGGATGCCGTTCTCGGCGCCAGCGATACGGTTTTTCAGGTATTGCTCGGTGGAAATATCGGTTACGACGCCAAAGCCGTTGGTCTCCTTCACCGGAGTGCTGATGGTGTAGCGGAGTCCAAGGTTCACAGTTAAATTGCGCGTGATTTTCCAGGAATCCTGGACGTAACCGTCGTACGAGTTTGTATTAAAGGAGCGGTTAGTTGGTGTCCCAGAGGGAAGAAGCGAGCCATCCGCGCCGAATGTGAAGCGAGCCGTGTACTGACTGAAACGGCCGATGAGTGCGCCGCCGGCCGCGTCAACACCATTTTGATTGTCAGCAATCTGGACAAATTGATTCGGGCCCGGCATCAAAACGTTGTTAGAGATGTACGTTATTAAGGGGTCCGTGACTGCAGTGCCCGCGGGAGAATAGAAGAAGTAATTTGTGCTGGCGGAGTCATAAGCATTGGCGAAGCCCTGGCGGTTATTAGTCACAAGCCGTATGTTGGTGCCAAACTTTAGCGTGTGATTTCCGTGGATCCATGCCAAATCGTCCACGATATTGTGAACAGGGTTTGTGCGCGTCGCCGCGCGATTGAAAGCCTCCGGAGAGAACACGCTACGGAACGAGATAGAGTTGGAAGTGCTGTCCCCTCCCTGGCTAAATGCCTGGCGCGTGAGACCGTAACGGAAGCTATTCACCCAGTTGTTGTTGATCGTCCAATTGTGGCTGGCGAGAAGTCCCCAAGGGTGCGCCCACGTATTTGGCACTATCGTGTCCGAAAAAGCCGGCAATAGGCTAGGGTTGTCGACGCCAGATGCGAGATGGTCATAGTAGGTGTTCACTCGGAAGAATGCGCTCATCTTCTTGTTGATGGTCCAGTCCACGCGAGCCAGATTTGAGTTGAGCTTTGCGGGAGTGGGAGCATTAAAACGGTATCCGCCTGTCATGACGCCATCGCCGATAGTGTCATCGTTAACCGGATACTTGGCGGACGCAGCAGCCAAAGCTGCGATGGCGGTGGGATTAGTGTGCACTACGTTCCATGCTTGATCGAGCTGTGCCGTAGAGAGGTTAAAAGTTTGCGCAGCCTGACAGTTGCTGGGATCGTTGGTTTGGCAAAGCTGAGCATCTACAATAAGCTGGCCCTGTCCGAGTACGCTACGTGGTACCAGGGCGATATCGGTAGTGTCGCTAACGTCGCGACGGCCTTCATAACTGTAGAAGAAGAAAAGCTTGTCTTTCCATACTGGACCGCCCAGCGTGCCGCCAAAGGTGTTCCGAATGAGCTTTGGGCGATCCAGGCCGGCGCGGCCATTGAAGAAGTCGTTGGCAGTGAACACAGTGTTGCGATTGAATTCGAAGGCCGAACCGTGGAAGTTATTGGTGCCGCTTTTCGTGACGAGATTGATTTGTGCGGCAGAGGAACGGCCTTCGTCGGCGTTTGCACCAACGGTAACGACGCGAAATTCTTCAACGGCCTCGGACTGCAGGCGAAGTACTGGTTTGTTGACGTCACTAGTTTCCGCGTCGTTAATGTCGGCGCCATCGAGGGTAACGTTAGATTGATCACTACGCCCGCCGGCAACGTACCCTGTTGGAGTCACCTGGGGCTGCAACGTAAGAAGCGCCAAGACGTTACGCGATTCCATGGGAAGCTGGGTAATCTGTCCTGCAACGAAATTGTTGCCCAGCGTGGCGTCTTCTGTGTTCACCTGAACAGCGCCGGAAGTCGCTTCCACTTGGACAGTTTCCTGCAAGCTTCCTACTTCCAGTTTCGCGTCGACCGTGACGACGGTGTCCACCAATCCATGGACGCCACGAAATTCCGCTTTTCGGAAGCCCGCGGCTTCGATGACCAACGAATAATCTCCTACCGGAATCAATTCGAAGGTGAAACCGCCTGTCGCAGATGTTTCAGTTGACCTAGCGAAGCCGGTTGCAATGCTGCTGATCTTGACGCTCGCGTGAGCGACGGACGCGCCTTGCGTGTCCGTGACGGTGCCGCGAATGGTCGTGGAACCACCTTGGGCCCGACTTACAGCCTGCATCGTGAAGAGAGCTGCGAGGAACAGGGCGATACCTATGAGAGCTTTGCGCGCAAAAGACTGCATGTTGTATCCCTCCTGAGTCGCTGAGGGATGGATGGGCGGACACACCCGTAGAGTTAATGCGAAATGGAGTAAAGCAAGGAAAGCAGAAAAGCGTCAGGCCACTCGCGGGAGGCCCCTACCTCCATCACCCCAATCCCACTCAAAACCATCACTCACAGCGTTGTGGAAGTAGATAGTCTCAGAATGAGGCAAAGTCAAGGAATTTCTGAATCTAAAAATAAGGTACAGCTTATCTGAATTGCGGCTACTCAATCTGTCTTGCAGCTAACTTGATGATGTAGCGATGAGTACGCGGAGCTTTTTATTTCCTCAAGAAAAATAATTTCTACATCGGCTTTGGGTGGGCCGCGAGCGACTCACGGAAGCTGTTGAGGTTGGCCTTGTCGACGACGGCCGTTCCCGTGTCTACCCATTTCGGCAGCGGATAGGACGGCGCGGTTCGCCAGTCTTTAAATTCGTGAACCGCGTTGTGGTGAAGATCGTCGACGAATTTCAGGCCGTAATAGCTCATCTCGTAAGGCTTTTGTGTAATCGTCGCGGTGATTACGCCGCGGTCGATCCAGTCGAGCGTTGCCGGGTCTTTGTCGAAGGCGACGACCGGAACTTTCCCCTGAAGATCGAGGCGATGCAGAGCTTCGGCAGCACCCGAACCGCCGGAAGCTTCCAGGCAGAGCACGCCCTCGAAGGCCGCTTTCGCCTTGATGAGAGCGGAGATGCTGTCGTTGGCGACGCGCGGATCGCCGTTGTCGTCCAGGGTTTGGATGACCTTCACGCCGGGATATTTTTTCAAGGCTTCAGCGACGCCGCGCGCGCGTTCGTCAAGATTAAGCTGCCCCGGAATCGTAATCAGCACGACGTTGCCTTTGCCCTTCAGGATTTCCGCCATGCGCTTGCCGCTTTCCTGGCCTGCGCGGAAATTGTCGGTGCCGACGAACATCACGCGCTTCGTATCGGGAGCGTCCGCGTCCACGGTGATGACCGGAATACCGCTCGTGACGGCCGCACTGATCGCGTCTTGAAACAGATCGGGACGAGAAACGCTGATGAGAATGCCTGCGGGATTTTCGCTCACGGTCTTCTGAAATGCGCGCAGTTCTTCCTGCGGGTCAAAATTCTCCGGCCCGACCAGTTCGGCTTTGACGCCTAGTTGAATCGCGCCATCGTGGAGACCCGCTTCGGCTTCCTGCCAATAGGGCAGCTTGGTGTTTGTCGTGACCAGGACGAAGCGCTCCTTTTGGTCGTGGTAGGGCTTTTGACAGGACGACGCGCCAAGGACCAAGCAAACCGACAAAATGAAGACAAGCGTGCGACGGCTTCTCATCGGAGCCTCCTCAATCGGAATTTCTGTGCTCGGAAGACATGATCAATTAACCGGGGAAAAAGCAGGGCGCAGACGGGGGAAGCCTACCACAAACGGGAAGAGAGGGATGCAATAAGAAAAGAACCGCCTGGCCGAAACAGGACCAGGCGGGGAGGATCGTTTCGGAGAGCTTGGTCGTTTAGCTTATTCGGACTTCTTCACGACGGCACAAGCGATGCGCGCCGGCGAGCTGGCCGCGCCGGGACTGGCAACGGCGTGAATTACGATCGACGTGCCGCCATTGCTGAAGACGGAACTAGGGTCGTCGCCAAGAGTCACGTTTGGCGCGACAACGCTGACATGGGCGCTGCCGTCGGCCGCAATGATTAACGTGAAGTCGGGAATATCCCCAGCGGGCGCGGAATTGTGGTCGTGATCCATGTGTCCGGCGGGGCTGAAGTGAGGGCCAGCGGACTTGAAGTCGGGAGCTTCGCACTTGGCGACCTGATGAATGTGAATGGAATGCTCGCCGGCGGGGAGTCCTTTGATGTCGAGTTTGATTTTCACTCCGTGAGCCGCTTCGGAAAGAGTTGCGGTGCCGACGGATTGGCCTTCGGCGTTCTTGAATTCAGCGACGACGGATTTTGCAGCAGCGTGCGCGTGCGTTTCCTGCGCAACGGCCTGTCCGGCCGCCGCAAAACTGGCGACGACAGCGCATAGTGCTAAATTTCTAACGGCGAGCTTCATGGGATGCTCCTGATTGGACTAAATCTCAAGTGATAGATGTTCGCCCGGGTAGGCGACTCGTCCAGTGTAAAGGCGCGTGTTAGATGCAGCCGGAGCATGTCGCTAGAGGGTAACGGGCGCGGGGCGGCTTGGCGATAGAACTGCGGGAAATCGTGCTTTCGTCGTCCGAGTTTCGGAAGATCGATTGTTCGAATGAGGGCGATGCGTGTGTATCATGTGAGTGAAACGATGGGCGAGCCCGCCGCGTCCAAGAATTACGTTTGAAACAGTTCAGGAGAGAAGCACATGCAAAGTTTGTTAGGAAAGCTCACGTTAGGCGGTTGCATGGCGGCGATGGCGGCTCTTGGTGCAAGCGCGCAGGTAACGCATGGAGCTAAGCCCGACCTACCGAAGCCGTTTGCGACGAAGTCGGCTGGGAACGGGCCCGACCAGATCAGCCGACCAGACGGATTCTTGCCGACGGCGCCGGATGGCTTTCACGTAAATGTTTATGCGGAAAATTTTAAGACGCCGCGGTTGCTGACGATTGCGCCGAATGGAGATCTGTTTGTAGCAGAAGCGGGAGCGGGGCGCGTCGAGATACTGCGGGATCCGAAACATTCCGGAGGCGCGCAAGAGCGGGAAACGTTCGCGAATGGATTGCGGTATCCGTTCGGCATTGCGTTCCATGACGATTATGTGTACATCGGGAACACCAACGAGATTGTGCGGTACCGATACGATCCGAAAACTTCCAAGCGGGTCGGGGAGGGAGAAAAATTACTGGAAGTTCCGGCCGGTGGACACTCGACGCGCACGATCGAGATTGCGCCAGACGGCAAACACCTGCTGATCGCCGTCGGCTCGGCAGGAAATATCGAAACGGACGACCCGCCGATTCGCGCGGCGATCACGATTTGCGATTTGGATGGCAAAAACGCGCGGCTCTTCGCGACAGGATTGCGTAACCCTGTGGGCCTGGCGTTGAATCCGGCGACCAAAGAACTCTGGACGTCGGTGAATGAGCGGGACGAACTGGGAGACGATCTGCCACCAGACTATTTCACGACCGTGAAAGATGGTGGATTTTATGGCTGGCCGTATAGCTACATCGGATCGAACATCGATCCGCGCGTGAAACAGGAAAAGCCGGAGTTGGTGGAGCGCGCGATTATTCCGGATGTGTTGCTCGGCTCACACGTCGCGCCGCTGCAGTTTGTGTTTTATACGGGGAAGCAATTCCCGGAGCCGTATCGAGGCGGCGCGTTCGTCGCCGAGCACGGTTCGTGGAATCGGTCGAAGCGGTCGGGCTATCAAGTTGCGTTTGTAGGATTCAAGAACGGGAAGCCAGACAAAGACCCGGTGCCGTTTCTGACGGGATTTGTACCGGACGCGGGCAAGGGATTGGTGTATGGTCGGCCGGTGGGTGTGGCGGTTCTGCCCGACGGTTCTCTCGTTGTATCTGATGACGGGCCGGGGATTATTTACCGCATCAGCTACGGGAAATAGTCTAGTTGACAGTGAGCGTCAGCGAAATGGTTTGTTGTGGCAGAGTTCCGGCTGTTGCGGTGACTGTGACGACGTAACTGCCTTTTGGTGTGACCACCTGCTGAGGCGGTGGCGTGATGATGTTTGACGCGCCGCCGCAACCGGCAATCCCTCCAGCAAAAATTCCAACGAGCAGAAGCACGAAGACCGCCTTTGAACGTGAGGTCGCGGCTTGCTGAGCGTTTGTGGTTCGCAACCAGGTTAGCAGTAAGCAAAGAACCGTGAGTGCGGCGACCGGCATCGGCGCGACGCGCCAATTGGTTTCGCGAATCGTGGTGACGGGTAACGCGGCAGAAGCGTTGCCCGTCGTGGTGATTCTTGTAGTGAAGGAAACCGGATTCGACGAGGCTACGTTGATTGTGACTGGCGAAAACGCGCACGACGTGGCCAAGGGCAAGCCGGAACACGACATCGAGATGTTTCCGCTAAAACCGGTGCCAGGACTGACCTGCAGCGAATACTGTGCGGTTTGGCCCGCAATAACCGCGGCCGCGGTGGAGGATTGCGACGAAGGATTCAATTGAAATGCGGTGGCGCCGGTGCCCTGCACAAATAGAGTCTGAGGAGAATTCGGCGCGTCGTCGGTGAGGGTGATGGACGCGGATCGATTGCCGGTGGCGGAAGGAATGAAACTGACATTGATTCCGCAACTGGCGTTCACCGCGATGGAAGCGCCCGTGCACGTGTTTGTCGCGGAGAAGTCCTGTGGGTTCGCACCGCCGAGCGCCACGTTCGAAATATGAAGAACTGCTGATCCAATGTTGGTGATTTGAATGGGCTGAGGGCCCTCCGTTGCGCCTTGTGCGATGGGATTGAACGTCAGGCTGCCTGGAACAAATGCAAGCGATGGATTGGGGGCAATCCCGGTGCCAGAGAGCGCGACGGATTGAGGGCTGGCTGGCGCGTTATCTGTTATTTGTAAAATGGCGGATTCGACTGACGCGGTGGTCGGTGAGAAGGTCACGATGAAGGAACAGTTGGCGTTCGGTGCGAGAGTCGCGAGGCAGGTCGTAGCCTGCGAAAAGTCTGTAGCGTTAGGTCCAGTGATACTCGTACCGGGCAGATTCATGGTGAGTGTCTGATCGCCGTTGTTCACCAGATGGAGAATCAGGTTGATCGGCTGGCCCGTGGTAACAGAGCCGAAATTAAGGGATGTCGGCGTGAAGGCGGCGCTTGGGCCGGAGATGGCCTGGATCGTTGTGCCTGAAATCGCGATGTTCGCCGCGGTCCCGCCCGTCACAAACGGAGATCCGGCGATTTCACTCAGCGATCCGTCGGTCGGGCTTACCTGGTACACGCGAATTCCAGCGGCAGAACCTGAGTAGAGAAACGGGCCGGCGGGATCGGCAACGACATTCCCGAGCTGAAACGTGGGCGATACAAGTGGAGCCGTCAGAGGAATCGGCTGGCCGGTCTTCTGATCAATCGAATAAATGACGAGGCCGACGGATTGCTGCACATAAAGAAACTTCCCCGAGCTGTCGACGAACATTGCAAGTGGGAAATTGTTTTCGCCGAGTGTCAGGAATTGTGAATCCGCGTTACTGGTGCCGTCGAGCGGAGAGATCGCGCCCCAAAACACGAAGCCTTGGAATTGGCCGGTACCCTCGTAGAAGAACCGGCCCTGCGGATCGCTGGCGATGGAGCGACCTTCCGAGCCGCCACCAGCCGAGCCGTTGAACGTGAGCGAGCCATCAGCCGCTGTAATGGAATAGACGCTTGATCCTCCGTTTGGGGCACTCGTGAACGGATTCAGCCCCTGGAGGATGTATAGGAAAAGTCCCCGTGGGTCGCTGAACATTTGGAGCGGGTTGAATGTCACTTCAAAGCTGAGCTGGTCGGTCAACGTAAGTTGAAGGTTCGCGATGTCAATCGTGAACGGAGTGATCGCGCTGGAATTTGAGAAGTTGCCGCTGGTGTACCCGACGTAAAGATATTTCCCCGATTTTTCCGTAGCCAGCGAGACCGGTTGGGACGGCGCCTGATTTGGATTGACCGTCCTTCCTGAACTGAACGGCGAAGTGGGAACTTCCGTGAGAGCGCCGGTGGACGAATTGATTTGGAACATCGAGATGCCGTCTGCAGTCGGATTCAAGACGAAAAGGAAACGGCCAAGCGCATCAACGGCCATGCGGCCGCCTTCCAGCCGATCGGAAAACGGAGAACTGGTTACCGAGGAGAGAGCACCAGTTTGGCCGACCTTGGCGAATGCGGGAATGCTGGAAGTTGCCGGCGGAGTTCCGGGAACATTGGCATAGACGTATTGCTGAGAGGTAGCTTGTGCGAAGAGCGTCGTGGCGGCCCACGGCAGATATACGAAAACTCCGAATAAGAGCACGCGCAAAACTGCGGCGCCCATCCCAAGACGGACCTTTGTGCAGTACATGGCCTTCAGGCTTTCCCGGCCGATGCAGACGGCTCGAATTTTCCGGATCTGAGAGGGAATCTACAGCGACCCAACTGTAGACCTGCCGCGGGTAGGGGTCAACGATAGTTAGCGAAAGTGGAATGATTGAATAACAGTTAAATTGGAGCGCGCTCAGTTCCATTTTGGAACAGTCTGGGCCGATGCACCGCCGCTTGGAGCGTTAACCGGCCATTCATTTGGCCGTAACACGACGCTTTTATCCTCTCCGGCTTATGCAACCCGTCAATTTGAATGTGAATTTGCAGGCGAACGGCGATGGAGCACGCTCCGTGGCGAAACTGGACGGAAAACTGGTGCTCGAAAACGGTCACCCGCTTTCTACAAGAGATGCGGCCGCAACCTGCGCCGAGCCTTGTGCTGGATATGAGCGGAGTGGCGTTTCTCGACTCGGCCGGAGTGGGGGCGCTGGTACAGCTTTTTGTGCACCGCAGGAATCAGGGCCAGAAATTTGCGCTCGCGGCGCTCAACCAACAGGGGATGGCCGTCATGCAAGTGTCCGGCTTGCTGAAGCTGATGCCAGTGTTCGCCTCGGTTGCAGAAGCAGAAGCCGCGAACTAAGCCTGAGCTTCTTTCAGGATTCGAACGAGTTCTGCGGCGGCATGGGGCAAGCGAGCGCCGCGGCGCGACACGAGATAGACGTGGCGCGGAAGGTTCATCTGCCGCACTTTCACTTCTTTCATCCAGCCGTGATCGATTTCCCACGCGACGCACATGCGCGGCACGATCGCCACACCCATGCCCATCTGCACGAAACGTTTGATGCTTTCGATGGTGGGCATTTCCGTGGGCATGTTCAGGACGGTGCGGTTACGCGCAAAGAGTTCAATGACGCGGCGGCGAAAAGGCGATTCGACGATGTGTGCCACGAACGACTCCGCGCCGAGGTCCGCCACGTCCACTTCGCGCTTCTTGGCCAGCGGATGCTTTGGCGGGACGACCAGCGTGAGTTCGTCCTTGACGATTTCCGTGGCTTGGAGTTGCGGGTCGCGCGGCACGTACGAGATGGCGCCAAGGTCCAGGCGGTAATTCAGGACCTCATGCGGAATATCCCGGGAAAACATCCGGTGCACGCGAATCTGAATGGCGGGATGCAATTCGCGAAACTTGGCAATGGCGGGCATGAGCGCGTGGATGGAACTCTCATTGGCTCCGAGAGCGAGTTCGCCTCGCTGTAGGCCTTCCAGTTCGCTGAGTCCCTTTTTGACTTCGTCGCGCAGGTTGATCAAGCGCTCGGCGTAATCCTTTAGAAGGGTGCCGGCATCGGTCAGGCGTACGGGCCGTGCGCCGCGTACGAATAACTTTTGTCCCAAATCGTCCTCGAGTTTGCGAATCGCCAAGCTGACCGCGGGTTGCGTGCGGAAAAGGCGCTCCGCGGCGCGTGAAAAACTACCTTCGCGGGCGACGGTCAGGAAGACTTGGAGTTCGCTCAGGTCCATGAAGGGGCTCCGCGGCATTATAAGGCAGAATTATCAAAAGCAGAACAAAGATAAATTTGACCGCAGGGTCCGTATTTGCGTTACTTAACTGGAGGCACAGTCCCATGGATCTAGTGCGCATCTTCGATACGACCCTCCGCGACGGCGAACAGTCGCCAGGCTTTTCGATGAATACGGACGAAAAGATCCGTATGGCCAGACAACTTGCCGCACTCAATGTGGACATCATCGAAGCGGGTTTCCCGATTTCGTCGAGGGGCGATCTGGAGGCGGTGCAAGCCGTTGCCAAGGAAGTCCGCACAGTGCCGATTGCCGCTCTGGCGCGCGCGAAGAAGCATGACATTGATGCTGCGGTCGAGGCACTCAAGCCTGCTGCGGCGTCCCGGTTGCATATCTTCCTCGCGACATCCGATCTGCACCTGCAAGTGAAATTGAATATGACGCGCGAGCAGGCCCTCGAAGCAATTGGCTCGATGGTTCGTTACGGGAGACAGTCTGTCGGCGAAGTGGAAT
>Ga0179592_10000916_pt1 | contig 11924 bp, 11 predicted proteins | sample CZODoug2_1_08_16_FD_148623 | JGI IMG/M metagenome (GOLD analysis project Ga0179592, IMG submission 148623) | Vadose zone soil fungal communities from Angelo Coast Range Reserve, California, USA - CZODoug2_1_08_16fungal (Illumina Assembly) | ecosystem: Environmental > Terrestrial > Soil > Vadose...
TGCCATGAAACACAAATGTCCTATTTGTAAGGCGGAGACGGACTCCGCGGTCCACGCGGACTTCCCTTTTTGCAGCGAGCGATGCAGGGACCGTGACCTGGGCAACTGGGCCAGCGAGAAATACGTGGTTTCCGAACCGGTCTTCGATGAAGAAGATGTTGCCGATGGCAAGCGGAACACCATCGTCCTGCCTTTGGACGACGATTTGGAAAGCTCGAATGACGCCGACCACTGACGCTGTAGTCGCACCCGAAGCTCCACCACAGAAACCGCGGCTTGCATTCGCCATCGCCACTGCGTTGGGAGTGGGCTACATTCCCAAGGCGCCGGGCACGTTTGGTTCGCTCGTGGGAGTTGCGACTACGGTTTTCACTCATCCGGTAAGCCTTCTTTTGATTCTAGGCCTAGTTGTTTTCCACAATGCTGGAATCGGCTTTGACGCGCCTATGCTTAATGGGCATCCAATACCGGCGCTCATTCTGTTGCCGTCGTTGCTGGCCTTGCTCATCGTCGGTGCATCAGGAGTGTGGAGCAGTTCACGAGTCGTGAACTATTCAGGAGTGAAGGACCCCCAATACGTCGTGATTGACGAAGTTTGCGGCATGCATCTGACGCTCGTGCTTGCGATCATGCCCTTAGGGCTTCCGACACGTCTCTTTCCAGCGGACCAGGCCTCCGATTTTGCGCTCTATTCTGGGTTGAGTTTGCTCAATTGGAAATATCTTCTGCTCGGTTTTATACTTTTTCGGGTGTTCGACATCTGGAAGCCATGGCCGATCCGGCGGCTGGAAAAATTGCCGGGGGGCTGGGGAATCATGGCGGATGACTGGATGGCGGGCGTCTACGCTGCAATTCTGCTGCGTGTGGCGTTACACTTTGGGCTGCTGACGTTTCACATTGGCTGGGTATGAAACTCGGGTTCCGCTCGTCGCCAGAAAAAAACGGCATTCCGCACATTGAGAGGGTTGCGCCCACGGCGGCAATTCCTGGCGGTGAAATGACGATTCATGGGCGTGGCTTCGTGTCGCGCGCACAAGCGCGTCCGGTAGTGCACTTCGGCGAAGCCGAAGCAGGCCTTGCGCTCGCCAGTGAGAGCCGTCTGGTGGCGAGGGTTCCCGAGGGAGCGGGCGGCGGAATGGTCCGCGTAGCCACGGGCGAACACGAAAGCCCGCCGCATCCTGTACACATCGGCCTGCAAATCGCGGACAATCTTCATCCCGTGGCAAATCCGGCGGTGGATTTGGACGGCAATATTTACGTCACGTTTTCCGGCCCGCGCGGCCAGCGTGTCCCCGTTTCGCTCTATAAAATCACAGCGAACTACAGCGTGAAGCCTTTTATCACTTCGCTGATCAATCCCAGCGGGCTGGCGCTCGACCGCATGGGCAATCTTTTTGTCTCCTGCCGCAATGATGGCACGATTCATCGCGTCACGCCGGAGGGCCGCGCCGAGCAGTGGGTGGAAGGCATGGGCATCGCGACGGGCATCGCGTTTGATCACAACGGGAATCTCTACGTGGGCGACCGCAGCGGCACGGTTTTCAAGATCAGCCCGAGCCGCGAAATATTTGTGTTCGCCACGCTTGAACCCTCGGTCGCCGCGTATCATCTGGCGTTTCATCCCAGCGGCGACTTGTACGTTTCCGCCCCAACCACTTCCAGCTTTGACCGCATCCACCGCATCACGCAGGGAGGCGAGGTGAGCGTTTTCTTCCGCGGCCTCGGACGGCCGCAGGGTATCGCTCTGGATCGCGACGGAAATCTCTATGTGGCGGCTTCTTACGGTGGACGGCGCGGGATCGTGCGGATTACGCCGCAGGCGCAAGCCGAGGTGGTCCTCAGCGGTTCCGGCATTGTGGGCATGGCGCTGCAGCCCTCCGGCCGCGCGATTCTTGCCACCACCGACGCCCTTTTCACGCTCGATTGGGACGTCCGCGGCTTGCCTTTGATCGGATAATTGAGCAGATGAAAGCGGAAATCATTGCCGTTGGTTCGGAACTGCTGACTCCGGACCGCATGGACACCAACTCGCTCTTTCTGACCGAAGAGCTGAACAAGCTCGGCATTGAAGTGGTGCGCAAATCGATCGTCGGGGACAATCGCGACTATTTGGGGGCAGCATTCAAAGAGGCGCTGGAGCGCGTCGAGTTGATCATCGCGTCGGGCGGGCTGGGACCCACAGAAGATGACCTGACGCGTGAAACCGTTGCGGACCTGCTGAGCCGCAAGCTGCATTTGAACAACGAGATTCTGCGCTACATCGAAGGGCGCTTCCGGCAGCTTGGACGGGAGATGCCTGCGGTCAACGTTCGCCAGGCGATGGTGCCGGAAGGCGCGGAGGTGCTCGAGAATCCGCGTGGCTCTGCGCCTGGGCTATGGATCGAAGACCGGGGGCGCTTCATTGCGCTGCTGCCCGGCCCGCCGCGCGAATTGAAACCCATGTACTTGGAGCAAGTCTTGCCGCGGCTGCAGCGGCGCAGCTCGAATGTTCGAATGTTTCACCGGGAATTACGCGTTGCGGGGATGGGCGAATCAGGCGTCGAACAGCGCATTAAGCCGATTTACACGCGGTATGCCGACGTGAACACCACAATTCTCGCCGCGCCGGGCGAGATTCAGATCCACCTGCGGATGTGGACGGACGATGCGGCGCACGCGCAAAAAACGCTGGACGAAATCGTGCAGGGATTTGAGATCGCGCTGGCTGACCGCATATTCTCGCAAGACGGTTCCTCAATGGAAGAAGTGGTAGCGGGGCTGCTGACGAGAAACAACTCAACGATCTCCGCCGCGGAAAGCTGCACTGGCGGATTGCTGTCGCAGCGGTTGACGAGCATCGCGGGCAGCTCCGCGTATTTTTTGGGCGGCGTCGTCAGCTACAGCAACGAGCTGAAGACGGCGTGGGCCGATGTGCCGGCGGAACTCATCCAGACGAAAGGCGCGGTCAGCAGCGAAGTGGCCATCGCGCTGGCCGACGGGATTCGCCGACAAGTTGGTAGCACGCTGGGCGTGGGCATCACTGGCATCGCGGGTCCAGGCGGCGGCAGCGAGGAAAAGCCCGTGGGCACGGTACACATTGCGCTCTCGCATGCCGGCGGCGTCAAAGAACGCGGCGTGGTCTTCCCGGGCGATCGCGAAGCCATCCGGTGGCACGCCTCGCAACTAGCCCTCGATCTGGTACGCATCCATTTCCTCTACAACGGCGGGGAGCCGCCGGCGCGCGGTGCCAAGAGGGCGTGACTTTCCATGCGTCTGTTCGGCAGCTACATGGAAACGAGTATCCGCGCAGCAAGGATATTTCTAGTATGGCTTGTTGTGTTTTTCGCCCAGGGAATGATGTACACCGCACACCGAGGATTTGATTTCCCCGAAATCACAGTCCTTGCTTCCATATTTGCGGTTATAGCCACAGCATACTTGGTTACGCAAATTTCCAAAGTAGGCCACTACCGCCTGTTCGTTGCGCTGGAGATTCCCTCCGCGGTGCGAGAGAGCCTCGCGGACTTGCTCAAAACCCTTCGCGCGGTTTCGCTGCGAACTCGCTGGGTGCGTCCGGAGAATCTTCACGTGACGCTGAAATTCATTGGTGAAGTGCCGGAGGCAAAATCCAGCGCCATCCGAGGCGCTCTGGCCGGTGTGCGCTCCGAACAACCCGTGACACTCGATTTTCGTGGACTCGGTTTTTTTTCCAACGAAAAGCACCCTCGCGTCTTCTGGGCAGGGATCGAGGCCTCTCCGAATCTGAAATTCTTGGCTGCAGAAATCGAAAGCGCTATGGAAAAGGTTGGCATTCCGCGGGAACAGCGGCCCTTCTCGCCGCATCTGACGCTTGCGCGGTTCGAGCCTCCCCGGCTTCCGGAGAAGCTTCGCGGCGCGATTCACGAACATGCGGCGCGCGATTTTGGTTCATTGCGAACCAATCAATTCCATCTGATCGAAAGCAAGCTAAAATCCTCCGGCGCGGAGTACACTACGGTCGAAAGTTTTCCGTTCGCGGCGGCGGAGGCCTGAGCGCGCATGTTCTCAGTGTGGATACCTGCCATTTTTCTTGCCATCCCTTTTGCTGCTTATCTTCTTGGCTCGATTCCTTTTGGTCTGCTCCTCGCAAAGCTGTTTGGCGGCGGTGACGTGCGCAAAGCCGGCAGCGGGAACATCGGTGCGACCAACGTGGCACGTGTCGTGGGACCGCTGGCGGGAGTTCTCACACTGACATTCGATACTGCGAAGGGTACGGCCGCTGTCTGGCTCGCTGGGCGCTTCACAGGCGAAAGCGCCACGTGGATGATGATCGCTGCTTTTGCGGTGCTGCTTGGACACTGCTTTCCTGTATGGCTGAAGCTCAAAGGCGGCAAAGGCGTGGCCACCGCACTCGGCGTGTTCCTTGCTCTGTGTCCCTTGGCCGCGGTGAGCGCGCTCTTGCTGTTCGTTCTGTGTGTGGCCTATTGGCGCTATGTTTCGCTCGGTTCCGTTGCTGCGGCGGCGGCCATGCCGTTGCTCATTTATTTTCTGTGTGCGCCGCGTTATGCGCCACCAATCGTTATCATTGTGGGGACGCTGGCCATCGCCGGGCTAGTCATTCTTAAGCATGACGGCAATCTGCAGCGGCTCGTCGACGGGACCGAGCCGCGCTTCTCCTTTGGCAGGAAGAAGGAAACAGAATGACGAAAATCGCCATTCTCGGCGCGGGAGGCTGGGGTACAGCGTTGGCGATTGTGCTTTCGCGCAGCCGCAAGCCGCACGAAGTTTCGCTTTGGGTGCACAGTGCCGAACGTTCCGAATCGATCCGGCGCGAGCGTGAAAACAAAACATATCTTCCCGGCGCGAAATTGCCTGAGGGTGTTCGAGTCCATGGTGCCTTGGGAGCGACGCTTGCCAAAGCGCAGATCATTGTTGGAGCCGTGCCCTCCGCGCATGCTCGCGCTGTATACACTGCGGCACTTCCATTCGTCGCCGAAAGCGCGAGTTTTGTCAGCGCCAGCAAGGGTCTTGAGCCATTAACGCACTTGCGGATGAGCGAAGTGATCGCAGATGTCGTTACGCCGAAATTTGCGCCGCGCATCGCCGTGATTTCCGGGCCATCATTTGCCCTGGAAGCCGCTCGCGGCGAGCCCACGGCCGTCGTTTTGGCTTCGCGGGATGCGGCTCTTGCCGCCGAGCTGCAGGAAGAGTTCGCTGGTCCAAACTTTCGTCTCTATACTAACGACGACGTTTTGGGCGTGGAGCTTGCTGGCGCGATGAAAAACGTGATGGCGATTGCCGCCGGGGCGTGCCAGGGGCTGGGTCTTGGCTCGAATTCGCTCGCCGCTCTGATCACGCGAGGCTTGGCGGAGATGGCACGTTTGGCCGTGGCGCTGGCAGCACGGCCAGAGACGCTTAGCGGACTGGCTGGATTGGGAGATTTGGTGCTCACCTGCACAGGCGCGCTCAGCCGCAATCGTTTTGTGGGAATCGAGCTAGGTAAGGGACGCTCTCTCCGCGAGATCATGAAGAACATGCGCATGGTTGCCGAAGGCGTGAATACCGCCGCGCCGTTGCTGGCGCTGGCCCGTGAACACCAGATCGAAATGCCGATTACAGAGCAGGTGGACGCCATCCTGAACGCGGGAAAGTCTCCCACGGACGCGATCCGAGACATCATGGACCGCCCCTTGAAGCGGGAGTAGGGACAGCCCGAAATCGTCCAATTTTCCACCTCTAGTACTAAAGTCCCAGTTGCATATGCGCGACGCGGGGCGCTACCTGGCCACCTAAGCCCCCCAGGTTCTCCTAAAATGAATAGTTGAGATGCCGCTGGATGCCAAAACCCGCTGGGAATACGTGCGCGCCGGGCGTGTGCGCATCCTTTGGCTCGTTCTGGGAGCGCTTCTGTTGGTTAGCGCGCTGCCCATTGGTCTATACCACCGCCAGGTTTTGCAACTTAGCCAGGAAAAGCTGGTGGATACGGAGCGCGTCCAGCAAACCGACCTGACCCGCTCGCTGGCGCAGGAAATTCAGCTATTCGAAGCCAACTTGACGCAACAACTGCTCAGCGAGCGGCAGATTCTGGCGCTCACGGGTCTCATCGACAATGTCGAGGATCCCTCGGCAGAACCCAAAGTCACCCGCCTGCTGGAGGAATTTGTCTCCAGCAATCGCAGTACGTTCCTTTACCTGACGGCTGTGGGGAAATCCGGCAAAGGCACAAGCGCCTCGCAGGGAAATTTCCGCGCTGAGCAGGATCCGTTCGTGGCGAGATCATTGCAGCGCGCCTTCGTTACTTGCCTGCAGTCGCAGCAGTTGCAGGTGGTCAAGTTTCGCAGCGACCCCCTGGCGCTGGCGCCGGAAAACCGGCCCGCGTTCGTCGTTGCGGTGCCTCTCGAAGACGTCAACCGCAATTTCACCGGAATGCTGGCCGCGGTTGTTTCCCTAGACGCCATCGTTCGCCGGTTGCAGGAAGCCAGTGTGCGTGGACGCACTGTTTTTCTGGTGGATCACAACGGCCGTCTGGTGGCGCACTGGGACACCAAAAACTTCGTTCCTGGCGCGGATGTCAGCAGCAATGCCCTTGTGGCGCGAGTGAAAGCGCTGCCGCAGGAGCTTCGCAACACGGAAACCGTGGGCTTTACCCAAAGGGACAAGAAACACGCGACCGAGATGATCGGAACGTACAGCACTTTTCCTGAAGTGAATTGGGCGGTCATCGCGCAGCGGAGTCTCAGTGAAGCGCAAACCGACGCCGGAGTCACCGAACTCAACCGCCAGGCGCTGGCGTTCGTCAGCGTCGTCATCCTTTCTGCCATTCTCGTCGGATATTTCTTCGCTGTGGGCATCAGCGGACCCATTCGCGGCCTGGCGGCCTCCACGCGCGCAATCAGCCGCGGCGAATTTCACCAGCGCTCGCCCGTGCGCGGCGCTTCGGAAATCAGCGAGCTCGCTGAAAACTTCAACAAGATGGCCGGCGACATCGAGGAGTACATCGAGCGGCTGAAAGAAGCCGCCGAAGAAAATCGTGAGCTGTTTATCGGTTCGATCCGCATGCTTGCCGCGGCCATCGACGAAAAGGATCCCTACACGCGCGGTCACTCCGGCCGCGTGGCGAAGTATTCGACGCTGATCGGCCAGGAGCTGGGGCTTTCGACGGAAGAGTTGGACAAACTGCGTATCTCCGCTCTGCTCCATGACGTCGGAAAAATCGGCGTCGAAGACCGCGTGCTAAAGAAGCCGGGAGCCCTGACACCCGAAGAATTTGGCTTGATGAAGCAGCACACCGTGAAAGGCGCGAACATCATGCGCCCGGTTTCGCAGTTGAAGGAGATGCTCCCGGGCATCGAATTGCACCACGAGCACATGGACGGCCGCGGCTACCCGTACGGACTGCAGGGCCCGCAGATTCCGCTCATGGCGCGCATCATCGGCGTGGCCGACACCCTTGATGCCATGACCACCAACCGGCCCTATCAGACGGCCATGGAACTGGACTACGCCATGAATCGCATCCGGGCTCTGACTGGATCCAAATTTGACACCGTCGTTGTGACCGCTCTCGAAGCTGCCGTCAACGCCGGCAAGCTCCGCCTCAGCGCCGTTGAAGTGCACGTTTAGCGGTAACCTTCCTGACCTCGTCTTGCTCTCTCTGTGTATTTGACAAAACCTGATGAGCCTCTAGAGCCTTGTAAGGCCCCGAAGGCGGCATCTGCTACAATTTTAGGTTGCGCGTCGGTCGAAGCGCGCAGCCTTATGATTTCACTTTTTGGGAAAAATGAGCCGGAGCCGACGCTTCTTGAGCGGCTGAAGAACTCCGTCAGCAAGACTAAGGCGGCGCTCTCCGAAACCGTTGATACGATTTTTCTGGGCGAGCGGAAGATTGATCCTTCGATCCTGAAGGATCTGGAAACGGCGCTTCTCTCCGCCGACCTGGGTGTGAAGCCGACGCGTGAGATTCTGGATGCCGTGCGCGAGAAAATGGACCGCAACGCGCTCGCCGACGCCGCGCAGCTCAAGCGCGAAATCAAGTCGCACATCATTCGCATCCTGAACACACCCGCGAAGGCGGATCTTGCCAGCGCCAGCGGAATCTCTGCTTCGCAGAATGGGGCCGGCACACGAGTGATTTTCATTGTAGGAGTGAATGGCGCGGGCAAGACCACCAGCATCGGGAAACTCGCCAACCAGCTTCGCCAGCAAGGGCGCAGTGTGGTGCTTTGTGCTGCGGACACGTTTCGCGCGGCCGCAGTTGAACAACTGGAAATCTGGGCGCAGCGCAACGGCATCGAGGTCATCAAGCAGAAATCCGGGGCCGATCCCGCAGCCGTTGTTTACGACGCAGTTGCGGCCGCCAAAGCGCGTTCCTCCGATGTCGTCATCGTGGACACGGCCGGGCGCCTGCACACAAAATCGAACCTCATGGCCGAGCTCGAAAAAATGAAGCGCACCGCCGCCAAAGTAATTCCCGGCGCTCCGCATGACGTCTTGCTGGTACTCGACGCCACTACGGGGCAGAACGGTCTTGCGCAGGCCCGTGAATTCACTTCCACCGTCGGGGTCACGGGGATCATCCTTACGAAACTCGACGGCACGGCCAAGGGCGGTATCGTCGTCGCGATTTCGCGCGAGCTGGGCCTGCCCATTCGCTTCGTGGGCACCGGCGAACAGATCAACGACATGGTTCCCTTCGACGCGGAAACGTACGCCAATTCTCTCTTCGACTAAAACGTGGACGCACACGCCATTCGCTTCATGCAACACGCGCTGGAGTTGGCCCGCAAAGGGACCGGGCTCGCGAGCCCCAATCCCATGGTGGGTTGCGTCATCGTGCGCGAAGGGCAGATCGTCGGCGAAGGCTTTCATCAATACGATTGGCGCGACCATGCGGAGATCGTCGCGCTGAAATCCGCCGGTGAAAAGGCGCGCGGCGCAACGCTTTACGTGACGCTGGAACCGTGCAATCACACTGGACGCACTGGGCCTTGCACGGAAGCGATCATCGCTGCCGGCGTTCAGCGCCTCGTCGCGGCCATGGAGGATCCGAATCCCGTCAATTCCAGCCGCGGCTTCGAGCGGCTGAGTGCGTCAGGCGTTGAAGTCTTCACTGGAGTTTGCGAAGAAGACGCGCGGCGCCTCAACGAGCCATTCGCATGCTGGATTCGAACGAAGAAGCCATTTGTGACGCTGAAATCGGCAATGACTCTGGACGGGCAACTAGCTCTCCCGCTCTCCGAAAAAACAACCGGTAAGAATTCCGCCAAGCGCCGCAGTTGGATCACGTCGGAAGAATCCCGCGCAGAAGTGCATCGCATGCGTCACGCTTCCGACGCGTTGCTCACAGGAATCGGCACGATTCTCGCCGATGATCCGCTGCTTACCGACCGCAGCGGTCTCCCGCGCCGCAAACGTCTCCTCCGTGCTGTTCTCGATTCGAAACTGCGTCTTTCGCCCAAGTCCCGCATTGTAAAAACTTCTGATGACGATCTGCTCGTATTCACCATGCTGCCTCTGAATTCGCCGCAGGCGTGCAAATTGCAAAACGCCGGCGTCGAAATCGTCCGCGCGAAAACCAAGAATGGCAGCATCGATTTGCCGTCAGTACTTGCGGAGCTCGGCCGCCGCGAAATTCTTAGTGCTCTGCTCGAAGCCGGTCCGACCCTTAACGGCAGAGCGCTTGCCGCCGACATCGTGCACAAACTTTTTCTTTTCTATGCGCCAAAAATCTCCGGTGAAGACCGCGCGCCTTTTGCGCTCGCTCCGAAGCTGCGTCTTCCGCCACTGCGCAATATTCGCACGCAGCAATTCGGGCCGGATATTGCTATCGAAACGTATTTGCGAGACGTTTACGAGGAATAGATCGCGTCACTCAGCAATACGAAGCACTGCTGCGCCGGAGATGGCGTCGTTCTTCAGCGCATTGAGCGCGCGATTGGCTTCCCTGAGAGGAAAAATCTGCACGTGAGTGCGAATGGGAATCTCGGCCGCCACGCGCAGAAAGTCCTCGCCGTCCTGCCGCGTATTGTTCGCCACGCTGCGAATCACGCGCTCCTGATACAGCAATTCGTAACTGAAGGATGGGATCGCGCTCATGTGGATGCCGCCGAGAACGAGCGCGCCGCCTTTCTTGAGCGCCTTTAGTGCTGCTGGAACGATTTCTCCGGCCGGCGCGAATACGACCGCGGCGTCCAGCTTCTTGGGAGGTTCGTCAAAGGTACCTCCGGTCCACGCCGCGCCCAAGTCCAGCGCGAGTTTCTGGTGACGCACGTCGCGCGTGCAAGCAAACACTTCCACTCCCCAGTGCCGCGCTACTTGAATCGCTACGTGCGCCGCAGCGCCGAAACCATAAAAGCCCAAGCGTCCGCCCGCTTTAATCCCGGAGAGCCACAGCGACCGGAACCCGATGATTCCTGCACAAAGTAGCGGCGCGGCCTGTTCATCGGGAAACCCTTCCGGAATCGCATAGACAAAATCCTCAGGCGCAACGATATATTCGGCATATCCGCCATCCACGCTGTAGCCGGTGAACGTCGGATTGTCGCAAAGATTTTCCGCGCCTGAGCGGCAATATTCGCAAGCCCCGTCTGTTTGATGCAGCCAGGCAATTCCAACTCGCGCTCCGGCCGCGAATCGTCGTGCTCCATCACCCAGCCCCTCGATCACGCCAACAACCTGGTGCCCGGGAATCACCGGCGATTTGCGGGGTGGCAATTCCCCTTCGATGACGTGTAAATCGGTTCTGCACACCCCGCAAGTGCGGACACGCACCAGAGCTTCACCGCTCTTCGGTTGCGGCATCGCAACCTCCACATATTCGAGTGGGTTCGTTTCAATCTCAGCCGGCGCGCGCAGCACACATGCCTTCATCGTGAGTTCTCGAGGTGGTCTCTGCTGATCCGCAGTAGTCTAGACTAGACTAGTGCTTTATGCCTCGGGTGCAAGATACTGTACACTCGGGTTTTGCAGTGATCGGAATCACCATGTTCACGGGAATCATCGAGCACACCGGCACGATCGAAGCGCTCGAGGTGAAAGACGACGGCGGGCGTGTCACGATTCACGCGCCTTCCGTCGCGCCGTCGCTGGCGGTTTCAAATAGCATCGCGGTGAACGGTTGCTGCCTGACTATCGTCGATCTTCGCCATTCAAGGCTTTCCGCCGATTTATCCGGTGAAACAATCCATAAGACTTCGTTTGGCGCAAAAGAAGGCGAGCTGAAAAAAGGCGCGCGCGTTAACCTTGAGCAGCCGCTCACTGCGGGGAAAGAATTCGGCGGGCACTTCGTTCTCGGCCACGTGGACACCATCGGCCGCGTAACACATCTCACGCCCGAAGGCGAAAACTGGTGGTTTGGCGTGGAAGTTCCGGCAGAATTTGCGCGCTACATCGTGCCAAAAGGTTCCATCACCATTGACGGTATCAGTCTCACCGTCGCGAGTTGGCACGGCAACATCGCCGAGGTTGCGGTGATTCCCTACACCTACCAGCACACCAACATCCGCGACTGCAAGCCCCGCGACGCGGTGAATCTCGAAGGTGATGTGATTGGGAAATACGTGGAGCGCTATCTGCAAGCAGGACACTACTCGCGCCAGGCGGAATCGCACCTCAACGTTGCACGCCTCATCGAAGAAGGCTTCTAGACATTTACATTTTCGGTACTCTTCTGCCGCACTCCGCGCCAGTACAAGCTCAGCCCTAGCGCGATTGCAGCCAAGGTGCCTCCGACAAGCCTCAACTCGAATCCGAGTTTGTCCGAGGAGTCTCCCGGCGGAACCAGCGACACAATAATTCCGATCAGCACAGTCATAAAGCCCAAAATACTTACTATCCATACTCCGGACTTGCCGCCCGGAATCAGCACGGCATTCTTATTCTCCAAGCGCTCGCGCCTTCCTACCAGTTTGATTGCGGACGCAAACATGTACAAGAACGGGATGAAATACAAAATGATGGCAGCGTCG
>Ga0179592_10000918_pt1 | contig 11922 bp, 2 predicted proteins | sample CZODoug2_1_08_16_FD_148623 | JGI IMG/M metagenome (GOLD analysis project Ga0179592, IMG submission 148623) | Vadose zone soil fungal communities from Angelo Coast Range Reserve, California, USA - CZODoug2_1_08_16fungal (Illumina Assembly) | ecosystem: Environmental > Terrestrial > Soil > Vadose...
TATTACGCACGGGCGCGCGAACCGGCATGTTAGGCCCCGTAAACAAACAACCACGCGCTACAGGTCTAGCGCAGCGACGCCAACGGGCGAGGCATTGGGAGCCGTTCGAAGCGGAGTGCTGAGAAACGGCGTTGGATAAGAGTCGAACTTGTACCTGCATACAGAACGAAAAGCGGGCGGGACACGCCCTTCACACTCACTCACAGGTGTTCACCGCGCTCCGCCTGCTGGCGGATCTGGTTGGAGGCGTTATGTTTAATACACGCGGTTGGATTGCATTGGGCCTGCTGAGCGCTTTCGCGGTACCCGCGATGGCTCAGTCGTTTCGCGTTCAGTGTCCAACCAGCACGATCACTCACCCGACCGCGGCCAACAACAATTCGGAGCCAGCCTACGCGGCCCCCACTTACCGGCCCACGACGGGAAGTTCGGATTACACAAGCGGTAAGACCGGTCCCGTGAACGGCGCCATCAAGTGCCAGCAGATCTCCGGCGGCGACGGTTACGCGACCATGGGCGATGGCACTCAGACCTACCTGTTCTCGTTCGGGCCCTTGTCGGGGGTCACCGATATCGCGCTGGGCAAGCCCGGCACCGAATACCCGAATGTCTTCAACGTCCCGTTCCCGGTGTCGACCAGCAACTTTCTGGTGCCCGGTGATCCCGCCACGACCATTGGCGCGGTGACCGTACCGCTCACGCCGGCTCAGTTAGGGACGCTCGCGGCTTACAACTACAACGGCGCCGTGGGGCTGGATTACGACATCGCGAACATCGCCTCCATCTACGACATCAGCGAGGCCGGCAACGTGGTGACGGTGATCACGAACGTGCCGCTGGATCTGAACCTGAAGCCCGGCGACAAGGTCACCATCTCGGGCAGCCCCCCGCCTGCCGGAGACGTGCCGGCCGGCTATGTCGGAACTTTCACGGTCACAGCCGTCAACGTCGCCAACGCCTTCTTCCCGGCCAGCTACGCCTTCCGGTACACGGCCACGGCCACCGGGTTAGCGGAGGTGACCATGTCGTCGACCGCGGTCGCATCGATCCCCAAGGCGCTCGACGGTCACGTGGATCCGCGACAGATCATGGATGTGGGCGTGCTGAACGGCAACATCCCGGCACCCTTGATGGCAATCGATGAGGATGACGAGTTCTTCCTGACGCTCACCAACGTCGGCATGATCATGCGTCCCGACCTGTTTGAGCAGCACACCGTCCACTTCCACGGCTACCCGAACGCGTCCGCGTTCTACGACGGTGTGCCGGACGCCTCGGTCGCGATCAACATCGCCGCCAGCTTCACCTACTACTACCTGGCGCCCGATGCGGGCACCTACTTCTGGCACTGCCACATCACCCCGCCCGAGCACCTGCAGATGGGCATGGTGGGGCAGCTGTACGTGCGGCCGCGGCAGAACCGCGTCGCGCTCAACGGCAACCTGTATACCGCGCGCCAGCAGCAGGATCTGGATCTACGCACGGCCTGCGTCTCCGCCAACGACATCCTGTGCAGCAATCCGCTGCCCGTCGCAAACACGGGCGCCTTGCAGGTGGCCGGCGGCCAGTACGCCTACAACGACGGCGACGGCACGACCCGCTACGACGTCGAGTATCCGCTCCAGATCCACGGCTTCGACCCGAACTTCCACTTCGTCGGCATGACCTTCAACCCGGAGGGCTTCGCCGACATGAAGGACAAGTACTTCCTGCTGAACGGTCGCAGCTACCCCGACACGCTGTCGGCCGGTCCGTTGCAGACGCAGTCGGCCGACGGCGTGAATCACTTCTCGCAGCCCCTGTCTGCGATCATCACCATCCCGCACGGCGGACGCGCACTGCTGCGCATCTCGGACCTGGACGTGTCCGAGTACCAGACGCTCGCTTCGCTCGGCATCCCGATGCAGGTGATCGGCTATAACGCCAAGCTGCTGCGCGACCAGGCGGGCAACAACCTCTACTACACGACCAACTCGATCACCCTCGCCGGCGGCGAGTCGCTGGACGTGATCCTGGATGCCTGCGCGGTGCGCGGGCCGGCGCCGACTTACACCTGCACGACGGCGATGGCTGCGGGCACGTACTACCTGTACACGCCGAATCTTGACCATCTGTCGAACGACGCGGAGAACTTCGGGGGCCTGATGACCGAAGTCCACGTCAACTAGGGGAACGGCAATGTTCGCAACAATGATGAAAAAGGCGACTTCCATGAAGCGACTGCTTCCTCTTGCTACAGCGGCTGCGGCCCTGATGCTCACGGCCGCCGCGCAGGCCGCGGCGCCCGGCATCTCCGGCAACACGTTCAACCTGACCGCGCAGCCGGCGTATCTGACCCAGCCCGACGGCCTGTCGGTGTATTCATGGGGCTACGGCTGCACGGCGGCCCCCGCCTTCGTTCCGGCGTTTCCGGCAGGGGACCCGACTCCGTTCTGCAACACCATGCAAGTTCCCGGCCCCACGCTGGTGGTCACGGAAGGGCAGACGATCAGCGTGACGCTGACCAACGGCCTGCCGACCGCGGCCGGCAACACCTCGATCCTGTTTCCGGGATTCAACGTGACGGCATCGGGCGGCGTGGCCGGCCTGCTGACGCAGGAAGCCGCGCCGGGCAACCCGGTCACTTATACGTTCACAGCCTCCTCACCCGGGACGCGCGCTTACTACAGCGGCACGCAGGGCGATCTGCAGGTCGAGATGGGCCTGTACGGGGCGATCATCGTGCTGCCGAACGGTGCGCCGACGAATGGAACCTGTCCCACCCACAACACCGCGGCCGGACTGAACACGGCAGGCACTGCGCTGGCCGTCGGCGGCGAGGCCGACTTCCGGCTTTCACCGACGGGAGCGGCTTATCACCTGGTGCAGAGCTGCTACGACCGCGAGTACCTGTTCCAGTTCTCGGAGATCGATCCGAACATCCACATCCAGGCGCTGGCGCAGGTCACGGCCAAGACCGGCTGCACGGCCGGCGCGGCCGGATGCAGCCTGAATGTCCCGACCGAGCCCTACCACCCGGTTTATTTCATGATCAACGGCCGCTCGATGCCGGATGACATGGACACGAACTACGCGGCCCAGTACCCGCACCAGCCCTACAACGGCAATCCTCATATGCATCCGGGCGAATTGACCCTGTTGCGGATCATCGGCCAGGGACGCTGGCAGCACCCGTTCCACGAGCACGGCAACCACGTGCGCATCCTGGGGCGCGACGGCAACCTGATCGTCAGCAGCACCAGTGCGACCCAGCTGGCCGGGCCGCTGCTGTTCACCACCACGACCACGCCCGGGCAGGCGATGGACGGGATCTTCTACTGGACCGGCAAGGGCCTGAACTGGGATGCCTACGGCCATCATCCGGGATCCGCGGATCCCGTGGCGACGCTGCCCTGCACCCCGGATGCGAACGGCTACAACACCGGAAACTTGACGGCCGTCAACTATTACGAGTGGTGCCAGGATCACAATAAGCCCGTGCAGGCAGCTCCGTTCGGTGACGTGGCCGCCGGCGGTCCGGTGACGTTGCCCGATGCCAACCTCTTTACTAACGGCGCCTGGTACGGCGGCAGTATGTACCTGGGCCCGAATGCGACGGTGCGCGCCACGGGCCCGACAGGTACGACGCCGCCCTCTGGCACGATCGCGAACTCCCCGACCGGCGAAGCAGGCTTCGCCTTCATGTGGCACTCCCATAACGAACGGGAGATCACCACCAACAACATATTCCCCGGCGGCATGTTGATGATGATGCTGGTCGATTCGCGTGAATTCGTGATCGACGAATCGAATTAAGCGAGGACAATCTCAATGCGCTCCAACAACTACAAGTCGGTCCTGAAGCACGCAGGACTCGCGGCCTCCGTTCTCCTCCTGGCGAGCGGTGCGGCCCTCGCCCAGCAGCAGGTCAACCTCTCCGCGGGGGCGACCGCGGCCGTGACACCCGACGGCACGACCGTGCCGATGTGGGGCTACAGCTGCGATGCGACCCAGGTGGCTGGCTCGACCGCGACTTGCGCCCCGTTGAATACGGTGGCGGCAACCGGCGGGCTCTGGTCACCGGTCGTGATCACGGTGCCCACCGGGCAGGATCTGCAGATCAACCTGACGAACAATCTGTCGTTCGGTGCGACGCCGAACACCATACCGACCTCGCTGGTGATCGTGGGTCAGCTCGGTGGCGGACTCGGCACGACGGCGACCTCGGCCGCGAGCCCGGATCATACCAACGCCCAGCCGCTCACCTGGCCGATCGCCGGCAATGCGCCGGGCACACCGCTGACGGGAGTGGGAGTTCCGCCTGTTCAGGGCACGCGCGTGCAGTCGTTCTCCACCGAAGTGGTGGTGGGCACCCCGGCCAGCTTGTGCTGGGGGGTTTGTGGCGTCACGGGTGCGTCCGCTCTGAAGCCGGGCACCTACCTGATCGAGTCCGGCACGCACCCCTCGATCCAGGGTCCGATGGGTCTGTACGGCATCCTGGTCGTGACCACGGCGCCGGCCACAGCAGGCGCGACGGGAACGGCCTATCCGGCCGTCGGCACAACCGCGGCCGTCACGTACAACGCCGACATCCCGCTGCTGTTCAGTGAAATCGATCCGGTGCAGAACAATGCAGTCAACTTAGCCGTTCAGACGGCGGGATTTGCCGAGACCAACGTGTGGTCGGGCCTGTACGGCGGCTGCGGCAACCCGGTGAATGCGGACGGAACCGCGAATCTGAATTTCGGGACCTGCTATCCGCCGGCGGTCAATTACACGCCGCTGTATTACCTGATCAACGGCCAGGCTTTCGACAAGACCACCCCGGCGACCTCAGTGTTCGCGGCCAAGGCGGGCACCGCCACCACGGGCATTACGGGCACCGTCCTGGTGCGCCTGGTCAATGCCGGCCTGCGCATGCACGTGCCGTCGATCGTCGGATCGCAAACGGGGACCTCGGTTGCCCCGGCCCTCCCGCCTGCCGGCTTCTCGCTGATCGCCGAAGACGGCAACGTGCTGCCCGGCGTGGCGCGCGTGCAGAGCGAAGTGTTCATGGCCGCGGGCAAGACCAATGACGTGATGATCAACGCCACGAACACGCCGGCCAGCACGACGGCGCTACCGATCTTCGACCGGGAGCTGAGCCTGTCGAGCAATGCGACCGGGCGCGACGGCGGAATGCTGGCGTACATCGGTGTCAATGGCTTGGGCGCCCCCGTAGCCGCGGCGACTGCTACGGCCGTTACGGATACGTACAACTCCGTGCTGACCGGCCAGACGCTCGTCGTGTCGGATCCGGCCAAGGGTGTGATCGCGAACGACATCGGTATCTACGGGGTGCAGATATCGGGAACAGCGCCAGCGGGACTCACACTGAATACGGACGGTACCTTCACCTACACCAGCGGCACGCCGACCAGCTTCACCTATTGCGGCAACGGAGCCATCTCGGGGGCGGCCTGTACGACCGTGAACCTCAACGCAGCGCCTCTCGAGGCGGCCAGCGGTATCACGATGAATCCGATCACGTACAACGCGAACGCGACGTTCCTGAAGATCGCACCGCCCGGGATCCTGGCATTCGACAAAGACGCCCTCGGCTATCCGCTGACGGTGAACGCCGCGAGCGTGACGCCCAGTGGCAGCCTGACGCTGTCGGTGGACACGAACGGCGGGTTCAACGCTTCCGTTGCCGCCGCGGGCACCTACACCTTCACCTACAGAGCCCAGAACTCGCAGGGCACGGTCAGCAGCTCGTCGGCCACCGTGACTCTGAACTTCCCGGCGGCCACCGGGCTTGCCGTGACGGTTCTGGACGGCACCGATAAGTCGACCCTGATCGGCGACTACCGGTGGGTCATCGAGGAGGATCGCACGTTCTATGTGAATCCGAACTGCACCACGAACCCGCCGGCGGCGGGCTGCCCGGGTGCGACCACGGGCGGTCTCGGAACCACCGGCATCGTCCCGACTTTCGGCACCAACTTCCACACCAGCTACATGCCGCTGGTGGCCGCCGGCTGCACCGGGACGGTGTCGTGCGAAGGCGGCCAGACGATATTCAACCCGGCCACCGGGACGCATGACTTTGCGGTTTGCGACCTGGGCGACGGCGTTTGCCGGCCAGACACGAGCGGGAGCGGATTCACGCAGGTCAGCCCCAGCGCGGTCCATCTGGATCCGACCAAGCGCTACTACCTGACGGTTCTCCCAGGCGATGCCGCCAATCCGTTCGAGGGCGGCCCCGTCGGTCACGGCATGGGCGGGACTCCGGTCCTGTGCACGATTACGCCTCCGGCGACCACGTGCGCCTTTAACCCGGTGATCGCATACACGCAGCCCACTCCGTTCCAGCCGGCCAAGCTTTCGGTCTTCGTGTTCCAGGACGACTTCCCCCTGAACGGCGAGCACGACGGCGGAGGCGGAATCGACGTGCTGTCGCCTAACGAGCCGGGCCTCGGGGGCTTCAACATCGTCCTGTTCGACGATGCCGGCGGCACCGGGGATGCAACCGGGCAGATGACCTACGACATGTTCAACTACCCGCTGTCGAACAGCTTGGCCGGAACAATCGATCCGGCCACGAACAACGACGCGTGTCCGGTTTCGATCATCTCGCGGATCGGTCAGAACGACCCGACCCAGACGGGAATCACCGGCACCATCGTGACCTGCCCGAAATACGAATCGGACGGCAAAACGCTGTCCCCACTGGCGGGCCAGGCGGTGGTCGCCAACCTGATGCCGGGACGGTACGGCGTCGTGGCCACAGCGGGCGCCGACCGGGTCGCCCGGGGCGAAGAGTGGCTGCAGACCAATACGCTGGATGGCCAGAAGGCCCACGACTCCTTCCTGCGCGTCGGCGAGCCGAGCTTCTTCCAGGAGTACGGACCGGCCGGCTACCACGTCTCGATCGGCTTTGCCAACCCAGGTATCATCAAGAGCCGCCTGGCGGCCGTGTGCAACGGCACCGACCCGAACGCGCCCCAGCCGGGCACGCCGCTCAGCTGCGGCAACACGCTGACCGGCTTGGTCTCGACGGAGCGGATGAGCCGCACGCCGGATGAGCGCCTCTACGGCAGCGGCGACAACAGCAGCTTCGCCTTCACCCAGTGCTATGTGAGCGTCGGTGACCCGGACGCGGAGGATTTCGCGTTCGCCAAGTGCGACTCGACGGGTCACTTCACGCTGTCGGGCCTGCCCGACGGAGACTGGCGAATCACCGTGTTCGACCAGTGGAACGACATGCTGGTGGACGGACTGTCGACGCCGGTGCGGCTGGGAACCGCAGGCGCGGCCAACTTCTGCCCGGGCTCGGGATCCACCCAGCATTCCTGCAACATGGGCGAGATCGCCATGAACCAGTGGCAGGCCAACATCTATACCAGCACCTTCTTTGACGCCGACGGCAACGGGGTCCGGGGCCCCAATGAAACGGGCCTGACGCTGGTGCCGACCAACATCCGTTTCCGCGACGGCAGCTACTCCAATTTCAACAATACCGACCTGGCCGGCAACGCCGGCTTCAACGAGATATTCCCGCTGTTCAGCTGGTACGTGATCGAGACGGACTCCACCCGCTACAAGAGCACCGGCACCCACGTGGTGTACGACGCCGGCGGCCCGGCCGACGGGACTTGTGGCGGATCCAGCGCGCCCTGCGGCAGCTCGAATATCGCCGCCAACATGGCCAACACCTTCGAGACGGTGTCGGTGCCGACGGCCCTGCGGGTGCCGGGCGCGGTCTATTGCAGTAACGCGGATTGCACCGGCCATTCGATTGCAAGCGGGGCGGGCAGCAGCGATGCGCCCAGTGCCTGCACGATCTCGCCGACAACCGGCGCCACGAACTGCACCGGGACACCCCTGTCGACCGGGCGCATCGATCCGCCCTGGGTCCTGAGCGAAGGCTGGCAGGGCTTTTCCGGGCAGAATTCGTTCATCGAGTTCGGCAAGCGGCCCTTCGGGGCTGGCGAGAACGGCGGCATCCGCGGTGAGGTGATTTACGCCTCGACCCGTCCGTTCGATGACCCGCAGCTGCTGCTGCATACGAGCTGGACGCCGGATGTACCGGGCGTGACCATCAACCTGTATCAGGTGGGCACGGCGCCCGATGGCAGCCAGTCCCTCACACTGGTCGACACGACCAAGACCAGCAGCTTCGACGATTGGGCCCAGGGGTTCTACCCGGGCACCAGCAACAAGCCCTACATGAACTGCCCGGGCCAGCTGCGCAACCCGACTGCGACCCCGTCGGCTGCCGGCGACCTGTTCTTCTTCACGCTGTTCAACCAGCCGATGTGGCTGGACGTGTATAACAACGGTGGCACGCCGGTGCACACCATTCCGAACAACTCGCAGTTCAAGTGCTATGACGGCATGCACGCCTGGAACCAGGTGCAGCCGGCGCCTTATGACGGCGCTTACCAGTTCCCGAGCATCATCGGCAGGGATCCGACCAGCGGGGCACCCGTCGGAACGGGCTCGACCCAGGGTACAGCCGGATCACGCCCCGGCAGCAACTGCACGATCTGCGTCGCCAGTCCGGTCGACGGTACGCCGATGCTGCCCAATGGCCAGTACGTGGTCGAGATGCTCATGCCCCCGGGCTACGAGCTGGTGAAGGAAGAGGACAAGAACATCCTGATCGGCGATACCTACATCGCGCCCGCGACGGTGCAGTTCGGGCCTCTGGCGAGCATCTACATCCTGCCCGACCAGGCGTCCGTGGCGGCCGTCTACAACGCCAACCAGGGCGCACTGTCGGGCTACAACGCTAACAACGCGCAGAATCCGACGCAGAGTTTCGGAAGAGTCTCGTCGCTGCCGAGCGGTGAGGGCGATACCGGAAGCGTCGAAATCTTCTGGCCGTGCGTGGGCGCGACGCGCATCGTGCCTGACTACATCAGCCTGTTCCCGGGGTCGGCGGAAGTAGCGCCGTTCGCCGGTGCGAAGCGCAACCTCTGCGACCGCAAGCTGGTGACGCTGACCGAGCAGACCTCGGCGCTGGCGAAGTTCTGGGTCTTCACCTCGGCGCACGTCGCCGCCCACTTCACCGGCGTGATCACCGACGACTTCACCTCCGAGTTCGATCCGTTCTCGCCGCAGTTCGGCGAGAAGTTCTCGCCGGCCAACCTGCCGGTGGCGATCAAGGACTGGAGTGGCAACGAGATCTCCCGCGTGTACACAGACCAATGGGGGACCTACAACGGCCTGACCTACTCGACCTGGGAGGTCAACCCGCCCAACCCGACCGGGTACGCGCCACAGATGATGGTGACGTGCATGAACGACCCGGGCACGGGCGTCACCCCGGATCCGCTCTACAACCCGTCCTACAGCCAGTTCTGCTACGAGATCCCGTTCATGCCGGGCCAGACGCAGTACATGGACACCCCGGTAGTGCCGACCTCGGCCTTCGCCGGCGCCGGGTACAACAATCCGGACTGCGACTACCCGGATACCACGCCGGCCGTCAGCGAAGTCGACGGCGGCACCGCGATCGGACCCTGGGTCAGCGCGGCCGGCCAGCAGCTTCACATCTTCGCGCTGGGCACGGTCCCCGTGAACAACAACGGCTACTCCGGGCCGTCGGCCACGACGGCGCCGTTCAACGCCAAGACCGTGACCCGGAAATACAGCTTCGGGACCACAGCCGGTACTGTGGCCCTGGTCGGATCCGACGGCGTTGCACGCCCGCTGACCGGCGTCACCTGGGGTGACCTGTCCATCACCGGCTCGGTGCCTTCGGGTCTGCCGAACTGCCCGGTGCAGCAGCAGGCCCTGTACGGCGGCTCGACCGCGCAGTGCGGCCAGCTGGTGATCACGGCAGCCAACGGCAGGCAATCGATCGACACGGTGACCGTCACCATCGGCGGCAGCACGCCGACCCACGTGGCACCGACGGCCAGCATCCAGACCGCGATCGACGGCGCCAGTCCCGGCGCCATGCTGATGATCGACCCGGCGGTGCGCGCGAGCGCCACAGCCACGGCCGTAACCTTCACGCCCGCGATTCACCAGGAGATGGTGCTGATGTGGAAGCCGGTCCGGCTGCAGGGCGTCGGGGCGGTGGCGAGCGTCATCAACGCCAACACCCATCCGGCGGGCAAGATCGAGGTGTGGCGCCGGCAGGTCAACTGCCTGTTCGGCCTGTCCATCAGTGGATACCAGTCGACCGGCAGCGCCGGGACCAATCCTTACGATCCGAGCGGCGCGTACTCCTGCGGGACGTCGGCCAACTTCGGGGCCGGGCCTGCCACTCTGGCATTCTTCCAGCCGACCTCCACAAATCCGCAGGTCGATCGACTGCCGCTGGAATCCGTCATCGGCTGGAATGCCGGCCTGAACGGCAATATGGCCGAGATGCTGCAGGAGCCGAGCCTGATGGGCGCCCTGGAAGGAGCCGCCATCACCGTGTTGTCGAAAGGCGTGTTCATTCCGGCCAACGCCACGGATATCTTTGGCGCCAACTCGGCGACCGCAGGCTCGTTCCCGGCCGGCACCGTTCTTCTGAGCGGCGGCACCAGCACGACCACGGGTTGCGGGGCTCCGTTCCCGAGCAACTTCTATTGCAACCCGTCGTCCATCGACGGGCTGACCATCGAAAACAGCTCGCAGGGCGGCGGCGGCGTGTTCGTGCACGGCTGGGGGCATAACCTCCAGATCGCCAACAACCGCGTCACCAACAACGCCGGAACGCTCGGCGGCGGAATCAACGTCGGTCAGGGCGAGTTCCCGGGCGCGTACACGGCGGGAGCAGGCGCACTGAATGCGGATCCGGGCTCGTGCCAGAGTCAGACCGGGCTGGCGGCCGGCACGCAGCTGCAGTACTGCTTCGACGTGAAAGTGAACATGCACCACAACATGATCGCGAAGAACTCCTCCACGGGCGATGAGCTGTTCTCGGCCACGCCGGCGGGAGCGGGCGGTGTCAACATCTGCAATGGTTCCGACTACTACAAGTTCAACTACAACTGGGTATGCGGCAACCTGACCAGCGGCGACGGCGGCGGTGTTGCTCACCTCGGGTACATGTACAACGGGGACATCGAGCACAACTCGATCCTGTTCAACCAGAGCACGAATCCGACCATCCCGACCAACGGCGGCGGCCTGCTGATCATGGGCGCGCCGGACATCGATCCGACCTGCGGCGCCATCACCGACATCGATTGCCTGAACCCCACGCCGGTTGCGCCTGCCGACGGCATCGGCCCCAACCTGGTGATCAACGCCAACCTGATCATGGGCAATGCGGCGGAAAGCGGCAGCGGCGGCGGTCTGCGCTTCCAGGGCGTCAATGGGACGGATGTGATCACGTTCCCGACGACCCCGGCCAGCTGGTACTCGGTGCTGGTCACGAACAACATCATCAGCAACAACGTGGCGGGCTGGGACGGCGCCGGAATCTCGCTGCAGGACGCGCTGGCGGTGAACATCATCAACAACACGATCGTGTCCAACGACACCACGGCCTCCTCCGGCGTGCTGTTCAACACGCTCGGCGCTCCGTTGGCCAGCAGTCAGGGTCCGTGCACCGTTGCCCGCCGCCCGGACGGCACCTGCCCGGCGCCGTGGACGACGTCGACGGCTCAGCCGGCAGGCATCGTGGCGATCCAGAACAGCTCGAACCTGACGGCGAACCTGCCGGCGACGGTCGTGTGCCCGGCGAATCACTTCCAGGGCACGAACGCGACCAACGCGAACTGCCGCAGCTTCTCGTACCCTGAGCTGTACAACAACGTGATCTGGCAGAACCGCGTGTTCAATATCAGCGTGGGCGGGCTTGGCACCGGACCGCTGAACCAGCAGAACGTGGTCACGCTCGTTCCGACGTTGAACCAGCCGTCGACCGCAGCGACGACCGCCAACGGCGGCGGCACGCTCGTCACCGGAGGCACGGGCGCATGCGTCTCGGGCGCGAACTACTGGGACCTCGGC
>Ga0179592_10000919_pt1 | contig 11899 bp, 4 predicted proteins | sample CZODoug2_1_08_16_FD_148623 | JGI IMG/M metagenome (GOLD analysis project Ga0179592, IMG submission 148623) | Vadose zone soil fungal communities from Angelo Coast Range Reserve, California, USA - CZODoug2_1_08_16fungal (Illumina Assembly) | ecosystem: Environmental > Terrestrial > Soil > Vadose...
CCCATTTCTAGCGGGGCACCAGTCCGGGAAGAGTTTGTCATCTTTGCGAAATCATTTTCCGCAGAGGAAGGGAATTCAGAAGCGGAACTCAGGGCCCACACGGTATACATATCGCAAGAGCATCCCCCTATCTAAAGTTCTTGTAATCAGTCATTTACAATAACAATAAGAGGATTGCTGCGTCCAGGCCCTTTGCAAAAAGGGAAGTCCAGAATTGGTTCCTTGTGTGCACGGGAAGAAAGGGGGAAGTTCCCCACCCGGACATGCTAAGGATTCTCGATGGCTGGCTGTGAAAACAGAAACGGCGGAGCAGATTCGAGAACAGTAAGTCTGCCACCTGAGCAGATTATTTTCGGCCGTTCCCTGCCCATGATTTCGATCCGGCAAAAAGTGCAAAAAGTGCTGGGGACCGACGTGCCCATCCTGATTCAAGGAGAGAACGGAACAGGGAAAGGGCTACTTGCACAGTACATTCACTCCCGGTCGAAAATGTCCTCAGGCGCGTTCGTAAAAGTGAACTGCGCGGCAATCCCAGGAGCGCTACTCGAAAGTGAATTGTTCGGCTACGAACGGGGATCCTTCACGGATGCGCATACATCAAAGCCGGGCTACGTGGAAATGGCGCACAGGGGGACACTCTTTCTGGACGAGATCGCGGACCTGGACTTGAGCCTGCAAGCCAAGGTCTTACAGTTACTCCAAGATGGACATTTCAGCCGCATCGGGGACAAACAAGAAAGACAAGCGGAAACCAGAATCATCTGCGCCACCAATCGAGATTTGCAGGCGGAGATTGAGGCTGGACGATTCCGGCATGATTTGTACTACCGGATCAACGTAATCAGTATCAATCTGCCAAGCTTGCGCCAACGCCGCGAAGACGTAGTACAGCTGGCGGAGTACTTTCTGGGACAACTGAACGCCCGCTTCGGGCAGAGCACGCCGCCATTTTCCGAAGAAAACATGGAGAGCTTATCGAACCGGGAATGGCGAGGAAACATTCGCGAACTCGAGAATGTGGTTGCGCGCTATTCGATTCTGGGTTCGCTGGATACGGTCGAGCCGGAGCGGCCGCCGAGGCGGTCTTTCATGGCCGCTCACCGAGTGGGTCTTGACGGTACCATCCCGCTGAAGCGAATTGCCAAGCAAGCGGTCCGTGAGATGGAAGGGAACCTGATACTCAATGCGCTGCGTGAAAACAAATGGAACCGCCGAAAGGCGGCGCTAGCCCTGAACATTAGCTACCGGGCGCTGATTTACAAGATCCGCGATGCGGGCTTATCACAAAAAAGTATCCGAAAGAGCAACTCATCGCAAGGATGAAGGCCTCCTAATCCCGCTGCGATCGCCAGTCGACCCCAAACAGTTTTCAGATTTTTAGGGTGTTGCAGGGAGGTGCGGCGGCACGAGTGGGGTCATGCGCACGTAAAGAAGCGGCCCCGACTCAGCAAGCACTTCCACACGATAGTCCCTGGAAACCGTGTCTAGAATGTTCCGCCCGATGATGACGGATTTCGAATTTCCATTCTTAAAGAATTGGAGAAGGTCTCCGTACGTCTGGGCCCACTCAACGGGCCGATCGCTGTAGTACATCAGAGTGGGGCCGGGGGTTCCCCCATAGGGCCGAGCCAACACCAGCAAGGGTTCGCGGCTCTCCGGAGAAGCAGCGGCGATGCGGCCCAGGGCGGCGACAGGCGCTATTCCATCGCGGTAGTTGGATGGCAGAAGCTCGACGGCGGAGGCCAGCAAGAAGAAAGACAGCACGACTGCGACCGCTCGCAAGGGACGGTCCGAATCACTAGACCTGTAAGCCCAGACCGCACACAGGAATGCCAGGCCTCCGAAAGCAAAGACAAGCCAGGGTGAAGCGAAGAGCGCAGAGAAACAACAGGCGATGATCAGACCGGTGAAAGCGATGTCCCTCAGATTCCTGTAGACCTGCTCCACCATGCAGGCGGTTAGGATGGCCAATGCGGGATAGAGCGGAGTGACGTACCAGGGAAACTTTGTGCGAACCATGGTGTAAAGACCAAAGACGACCATCACTTCCAAGATCAAAATTCTGGATGGCGGCACTTCTTTTCGAAGCAACGCCCGCAGGGCGATAGCAAGTGCAAAAGGAACAAGGTAAAACCACGGAAAGAATTCATTCTGCAACACGGACAAATAAAAAGGACGACCTCCGGTGTAGTACGTCGAGAGCGGAGCGACGGCGCGCGATAGCACGTGAATCCCGAGGTAGTTCTGCCAAAACCTCGAGCCGTATTTGAGATGCATGGCGACGTGCCAGGGGGCAACAATCAAAAGGGCAATGGCGAAGCCCTCCCAGAATTTTCTGGAGCGCAACACCCGCCACAAGGTTCCGTTGAGCAATACAGAAAGTCCAATGACCGCAGGTACAATCGCGGCCGCTGCACCCTTGGTCATGACCGCGAGCGCCGCGGCGGACAAAACCAGATACCACCAGCGGCCATCGCCATCTTCAAGGCGGAGATAGGCATAAATGGCAAGGAAGGTGAAGAGAGTGAGGAGAACGTCGGTGGTGCCAAAACGGGCACGGAAGAGGAATTCCGATCCCGTGATAAGAATCACACCAGAAAGAATTCCCACAGTCGTTCCGTAAAGCCTTCTGCCAATTACGCAAGTCAAGCCCGCAAGAACAATTCCGGCGAGAGCAGAAACAATTCGGGAACAGAACTCATTGATTCCGAACACGCGATAAAAAGCCGCGGTTCCCCAAATCAAGAGAGGGGGCTTTTCGAACCACAACTGGTGCCCCCAATGAAGCGTGAGCCAATCTCCAGATTGCACGATTTCCTTGGAAACCTGCGAGTAGATGGCTTCGTCCCAGTCCTTCAAGCTTGCTTTGCCCAAGCCCGGCAATATGAGGGCGGCTGCCAGCAGGCAAACGAGAAGCACTGGCCACTGCCCTGAAAGTAGCCCGGAGCGCAGTTGACGCGGGGCGGAGAGCGCGGGCGTTGGATCCGTCATTCCTCTAACTCCTTAGGATTGATTCATTCCACAGCGCGGCGTAGCTCCATCGTGCAACACAAAGTGCGCGTGGGCAAGATGGACATTGGATTGAGATTCCAAAATCGTGGCAATTCATGGTATTTCTAGTCCAGAGGCGGGACGAACAGGCGATCCAAGGTCAAATTACCCGACGCCTCTTTCACGGTACCCCCCTCCGTGGCGGATCAAATAGGAGCCGTGGTTTGGCGCACCGTCAGCGAGACATCCCGTAAGTACGCAGTCAAGCCTGTCCCTCGTGGCTTAGCTGAGAAACATAAATCAGGGGTTTCTTGGCCGCGAATAGGGGGCATTTCCTAAGTCCTGAAGTACAATCAAGGGCAGTCAATCCCCTGCCCCAAAATTGTCCTTACGGGCAGTAGCAGTGCCCGCGCCCCTCCTTCTAGTCTCCTGACAGTGGGGAGAGGGCTGTCCTTCCATCGGGAGACTGCCCGGCCGCCGACGAGGGAATGGCGTCCTTAATCTTGGATGTTGGGAGGTCGAGGAGAATCATGAGGGGTTTCGGAAATACTCGGGAGATTTCGGGCCGTCTATTCGCAACAAACATCCTGATGCTGTTCGCGATAGGCATGTTGCTTTTCAGCAGCGGCTGTTCGGGTCTGGTGACTGCAGGCGGCAGCGGAAACCCAGCTCCTCTGGCGATCTCGAATATAGCGACGGCGAATGCAACTCCGACGAGCGTCGGAATTGACTGGCAGACAAATGTGCCTGCCAACTCCCAAGTCGAGTACGGGGCAACGACCAGCTACGGATCCACGACCGCGGTTGATTCCACGATGGTCACTAGCCATCGACTGACGGTCTCAAACCTCAATCCCGGAACGGCGTACCACTGCCGTGTACACTCGACGGATGCTCAGAATGTTTCCGTAGTAAGTGGCGACTTGTCCTGCTCAACATCCAAGGACACGACCCCACCCACAGTTTCGATCACGTCGCCGGCAGCCAACGCGACGATCTCTGGCACGGCCACCCTGAACGCCAACGCAAGTGACGACGTTGCGGTTGCTAGCGTGCAGTTCAAAGTAGACAGCGCGAATACCGGGGCGGCAATCACTGCGGCGCCTTACAGCTATGCTCTGAATACGACCGCTTTGTCAGATGGGAACCACATTTTGAGGGCTGTGGCGACGGATACGTCCGGGAACACGACCACGAGCGCGGGAGTTGCGGTGAAGGTGAATAATGCGACGCCGGGACCGAGCATTACGAGCTTGAATCCGACGTCGGGGTTGGTCGGCACGTCAGTAACGGTCGTGGGAGCGAACTTCGGGGCAACGCAGGGAACGAGCACGGTGACGTTCAATGGAATTGCGGGGACGCCGACGAGTTGGAGCGCGACAAGCATTACTGCGCCTGTGCCGGCGGGAGCGACGAGCGGCAATGTTGTGGTGACCGTTGGCGGAGTGGCGAGCAATGGCGTGAGCTTTACGGTTACGGTTCCGGCGCCGAGCATCGCCAGCTTGAATCCGACGTCCGGGTTGGTCGGCACGTCGGTAACGATCACCGGCACAAACTTCGGAACAACGCAGGGAACAAGCACGGTGACATTTAACGGAATAGCCGCAGCACCGGCGAGCTGGAGCACGACGAACATAACCGCCGCCGTTCCGGCGGGTGCGACGTCCGGAAATGTTGTTGTGACCGTTGGCGGACTGGCGAGCAATGGCGTGAGCTTTACAGTCACGGTTCCGGCACCGAGCATTACGAGCTTGAATCCCACGTCGGGGTTGCCCGGCACATCGGTAACGATCGCGGGTGCGAACTTCGGAGCGACGCAGGGAACGAGCACAGTGAAGTTTAACGGGATCACTGCCACGCCGACGAGCTGGGGCGCCGCGAGCATTACCGCTACCGTTCCAGCGGGTGCGACGACGGGCAATGTTGTGGTGACGGTTGGCGGGGCGGCGAGCAATGGCGTGAGCTTTACGGTTACGGTTCCGGGACCGAGCGTTACGAGCTTGAATCCCACGTCGGGGTTGGCCGGCACATCGGTAACGATCGCGGGTGCGAACTTCGGAGCAACGCAAGGAACGAGCACCGTGAGGTTTAACGGGATCGCGGCGACAGCGACGAGTTGGAGTGCGCCGAGCATCATTGTGTCAGTCCCAGCCGGAGCGACGACAGGTAACGTCGTCGTTACCGTTGGCGGAGTGGCGAGCAATGGCGTGAGCTTTACGGTTACGGTTCCGGCGCCGAGCATCGCCAGCTTGAATCCGACCTCCGGGTTGGTCGGCACGCCAGTAACGATCGCCGGCGCAAACTTCGGGGCAATGCAGGGAACGAGCACAGTGAAGTTCAACGGAACAACGGCGACGCCGACGAGCTGGAGCGCGACGAGCATTAGCGCGCCGGTGCCAGCAGGCGCGACGACAGGTAGCGTGGTCGTGACAGTTGGTGGAGTAGCCAGCAACGGCGTGAACTTTACGGTCACCGCAGATACGACCGCGCCGGTAGTGACCATCACCTCGCCAGCGAGCAACGCAACTGTCTCCGCCACGATTACCTTGACGGCCACGGCGACCGATCCGGACAGTGCGGTTTCGTTTGTGCAGTTCCAGGTGGACGGGGCCAACGTAGGGGCAAAGCTGACTTCGGCACCTTATTCGATTTCGCTGGATACGACCACGCTTTCCAACGCAGTCCACACGCTAACCGCGATTGCGCAAGACCCCTCGGCCAACCAGGGTACCAGCGCACCGGTATCAATCACGGTTTCGAACGCCACTAGCTCTGGGATGGGACCGCTGAAACAAAGCTCTACAAATTCGCACTGGTTCGTCGACAAATCGGGTAAGGGAGTAATGTTGGCGGGGTCACAGACCTGGAATAGCGCGCAGGATATGGGGAACAACGGGGCCTTCACCGTTATCGATTTCACGGCCTACGTAAACCTCTTGGCTTCGCATGGACACAACGCCACGATCCTCTGGCACAAAGACCTTCCGATAGCCTGCAATTGGGCGGCGGGTGGGACGTGGATCACCGATTCCTCCACGGGCTTTCCGTGGCAGAGGACGGGGCCAGGGACGGCCACCGACGGATTGCCCAAGTTCGACCTGACGAAGTTTAACCAGGCGTTCTTCGACCGCATCCGCGCGCGTTCCGTTCAACTGCAGCAGGCCAAAATCTATGCTGTCGTGGAGATGTTCGACGGACTGGGCCTGACGCACTACCGTTGCGCTCAGGACGGCTTCCCCTTGACGGGATCAAACAATGTGAATGGCGTGGATAGCGGTTCGGGTTCCGGTTCCATGACCATGAGCAGCCCGAACGCGGTTACCGCGGTTCAGGATGCCTATGTGAAGAAGATGATAGATACGGTGAATGATTTACCGAACGTCCTTTGGGAACCGCAAGAGGAAGCCGACTCCAACTCCGGGTGGTGGGAAGATCACATGATCGGGCTTATCCACACCTACGAACTGGGCGGCACATGGGAGGGCACGAGCTATCCAGGCAAACCTTTCCAGCATCCCTTACTACTTGCTTGGTACAACAATGGAGACACAGTTCTCTACAATTCGAACGCGGATGTGATCGCACCCAATGCCAAGTTCCCGACGGTGAATGGAAATTGCGGATCGGGAGTGCCTGCGTGCAAAGTGGTGGTTGATGACAGCGACCACAGCTACTTTAGCATGTGGAACAACAGCGATCAGACCAACCGGCAATTTGTGTGGGAGAATTTTGTCAACGGCAACGGCGTGATGTTCATGGACCCGTACCTGATTTTTGCGGGATCGTCGTCTGGTTGGCCGAATCGCAATAATTGTGACGGAGGAGTGGCGCCAGCTCATGGCGTTTGCACCGTTCCTGATGCCGCAAAGTGGGACAACCTGCGGTACAACATGGGCTACGCGGTTACCTACGCAAACAAAGTGGATCTGGTGAAGATGACGCCGCAAGGGAGTCTGTCCTCGACGGGCTACTGTCTTGCGCAGACGCCGTCGACGGGCGCCGAATATCTGGTATACGAGCCGGGCGGAAGCAGCTTTACTGTCGACCTCACTGCGATGCCGTCGTCACGAACATTGAACGTAGAATGGCTCGATCCAAGCACGGGCACAATCCACCCGGGCGGGACGGTCGCGGCCGGAGCGACACGGACATTTAGCGCTCCTTTTAGCGGCGATGCCGTGCTCTACCTGGTGGACACTGCCGGCCATAATTAATCCATCTTCCGACTGAACAACTTGGGCCGGAAGACCGATGTTTGATCTTCCGGCCTAGTTTTTTAAGGATGAGTTTGAGCGGCGGCCGATTTGTTCAAGCCCGCCAACGGCGAAATCAGCATTCATCCTAATTTCAGAAGCGGCGAAGGGACCGATAAATCGGGAGAATCTCTACTCGCAGTGGGCCCCTGAGTGTCGTGTGCCGGGAGGCTGCCGACCCAGTTAGCAAGATCGATCTGAAATTCCTGCGGCACAGGGCTCTAGGTTGGCCCAGAGACGCAGTTTCGCTCAAAGTCGCTACGGCAGATTCATCTAAGATGTTGATAAATAAGCACTTGTAAGCGCATCAAACACAAGAATTGCCCTCAAGGACAGTCGAATTCCAGACCTCAACACTGGCCTATTTTGCGCCTACAGTCCAGTTACGCTCAGTCCCAGTACCACAGTACTCTTACCAAGCGTAGGGGACTCACGTGAGGCGGCTCAAAGCTGCCGGAGGAAAGAACGATGTCGAATGCAGTTTGCTCTACTAAAAGTAGAAACAAGGATCTTTATTCCTACGCACTCATACTGGTTTGTATTTTCAGTCTAGGTTTGTCGGGTTGCTCCGGATTAGTAACTGCTAATGGTGGGAATCCGCCACCGCCTGCTCTCACAATCTCAGGCGTCCAAGCGGCCATGCCGACACCATCGGGATTTCAAGTGAGCTGGTCCACAAGCGCGGCGGCCAATTCTGCGGTCGACTACGGCAAGAGCACCAGCTACGGCTCAACCACGCCGGTCAGCTCGACCATGGTCACCAGCCATCAAGTGGCGGTCTCCGGTTTGGCGACCGGGACGCTGTATCACTTCCGTGTTCGATCCACCGACGCGAAGGGCAACAATGCGTCCAGCGGCGATATGACGTTTGCGACGGCCGGGGATACCACTCCCCCGACAGTTTCAATTACATCTCCAGCGGCCAACGCGACGCTTACCGGTTCCGTGACCGTTACCGCAAATGCCACCGACAACGTTGCCGTCGCGAGCGTGCAGTTCAAGGTAGACAACGCGAACACCGGGCCGGCAATCACTGCAACCCCTTATAGCTATTCGCTGAACACCACGAACCTATCGAACGGCAATCACGTGCTTACGGCAGTGGCGGCCGATACTTCCGGGATTACCGCGACGAGCTCTCAAGTGGCGGTCAACGTCAATAACAACGTGGCAACAGTTCCCAGCATAACCAGCCTGAATCCGACGTCAGGACCTGTAGGCACTTCGGCGACGATCGCGGGCACAAATTTTGGGGCAGCGCAGGGAACGAGTACGGTTGCATTCAACGGAATAGCGGCGGCGGCAACAGCATGGAGTGCGGCTAGCATTACCGCGACAGTGCCGAGCGGGGCGACAACCGGCAACGTGGTCGTGACAGTTGGCGGCGTGGCGAGCAACGGAGTTGTCTTCACGGTGCCAGTTCCGGCGCCGAGCATCACGAGCCTGAATCCTACTTCTGGTTTGGTGGGCACTCCGGTCACCATTGCGGGCGCGAACTTTGGCGCATCGCAGGGAGCGAGCTCGGTCAAGTTTAACGGAACAACAGCAGCGCCGACGAACTGGAGCGCAACGGGCATTACCGCGCCCGTGCCGAATGGAGCTACGACGGGCAACGTGGTCGTGACGGTTGGAGGCGCCGCCAGCAACGGCGTGAGCTTTACGGTCCAAGCAGACACAACACCGCCCACGGTCCCAACGGGCTTGACGGCCACGGCGATTTCTTCTTCGCAGATCAATTTGTCATGGACGGCGTCAACCGACAACGTCGGTGTGACGGGATATAATGTCTATCGTGGCGGAACGAAGATCAGTACGTCGCCCAGCACGTCATACCAGGATGGCGGTCTACCGGCGTCGACGGGTTTCACCTACACGGTGGCCGCCTTTGATGCCGCGGGCAATATTTCCGCGCCATCGGCGGGAGCGTCTGCGACAACCCAAGCTTCCTCGGGCGGAGGGGGCATTCCTTCTGCGCTGGGTTGGTACCAGATTCCGAATACGAAGCTTTCTGCGGTTTGCCCAAGTGGTTCCGGCAGCGCCTGTGCGTACGTCATCGCTGCATGGAGCGGAGGGATCGCTGATCCTTCCCGTAATCGCTTGATTGTGTGGGGTGGCGGTCATACTGATTACAATGGAAATGAAGTTTACGCGCTCGACCTAAACACTCTCACAATGAACCGAATCACGAATCCGTCGACGCCCATCAATAGCTGCGTTCCAGCGAATGCGGACGGGACTCCGAACGCTCGCCACACGTACAACGGGCTAGCCTATATGGCTAATCAAGACCGCATGTACGTTTTTTCTGGTTCACTGGCTTGTGCCGCGGGGACTGCTGGCATTGATACTTGGACGTTTCACTTTACCGATAAGACGTGGCAACGGATGGACCCAACCACGGGAGCGCCACCAGCACAGTTAGCCAACTATGAGGGCTTCGGTGACATCGCCGATTACGATCCCAACACTGGTCTTGTCTTCGTCACCGACAACTATCAGATGTTTACGTATAACTATTCCACGAACATCTACACGACTGTTGGCAGCTTCCGTCAGAACGATTACCACCTTACAGGCGTGATCGACCCATCGCGCAAGATTTTTATCACCGCCGGAAACGGTGGGGCCCATAAGATGGACATTGCGGCGGGCCATGGCTACCCAACCTCAACGTTGAACATGACTGGTTGCGGACAGATGCTGGGCGCATCCTATCCGGGGCTCGCTTATGACCCCGCCCAAAAACTCATTGTCGGCTGGGCTGGCGGAGACACGGTGTACCTGTACAATCCTGACACCGACTCTTGTACAACGACTACGTATCCGAATGGGCCTGGAGCGCAGCAGGGCACTGGAACGAACGGCCGATTCCGCTATTTCCCGAGCCTTGGAGTCTTCGCGGTGGTGAATGATTGGCAAGAGAATGCCTATACGCTCCGCCTAACTCCTGGAGGCGGGACAGGAGGCGGCTCCGGTCCGGTCATCTCAGGGATAACTGTCAGTGGGATCACCACGAGCAGCTCAAACATTTCATGGACAACGGATGTCCCCGCGACCACGCAAGTGGAATATGGGATAACAACCGCATACGGCAATCTAACGACGCTGAATTCCACCCTTTCTACAAGTCATTCTCAGGCCTTGGCAAGTCTGGCCATTGGCACTCTTTTTCACTACCGCGTGCGTTCCAAAAACTCAAGCGGGGTTGAATCCATCAGCGGTGACGCTATTTTCTCAACCAATGGCACCCTGGACACCACGCCACCTACGGTTTCGGTGACCACTCCTGCTTCAGGTGCCACAGTCTCCAGCATAGTTACCGTTTCCGCCACTGCCAGTGACAATGTGGGCGTAACGAGCGTGCAATTCACACTCGACGGCGCGAATCTCGGTGCCGCGGTTACCACTAGCCCGTATTCTATAAGTTGGGATACGACGGGCGACGCCAACGGAACGCATACGCTGTCTGCGCAGGCGCGAGATGCAGCGGGCAATGTTGGCAATGCGACCGGTGTGAGCGTCACTGTGTCAAATTCCACGTCAACGGCCCTACAGGATTTCCAGACACGTTGCGCACAGGTTGGCGTGATCGTTTGTCAGGGATTCGACAATCCAGCGATTTTCACTGCCGCGACGTGGCCCGCATCCGGCCTATACCCGGGAGGAGATGGCGTTCTGAGGGGCAGTCTTGATACCACGGTCAGCGCTTCAGGCGGAGGGTCGCTGAAGTTCACAATTCCGTCCATGGGTGACGGCAATGCGGCTGGTTATTGGCGTCAACTCTTCACATCGAACCTGTCGAGCGGTCCGAGTGGTGCCCAGATGTTTGCTCAGAACTCTACGTTCTACGTTCAGTTTCGGCAGCGCTTCTCACCGGAATTCCTGACGAACGTGTGGCCTGCGAGTGGCGGCGGCACTACCTACTGGAAGCAGGAGATTTTCTCGAACGACAGCTCAACCTGCGGAAACGTAGAACTCACTACTGTTAATGACTTCAGTCGTGGGTATCCAATGATGTATAGCCATTGCGGGTCGGATGTTTTCCAAGTTCCAATCGCCGGGAGCGATTTCCTGAACGAGCAGGGAGACACGCTTACTTCAGGGTACAACTGCCACTATCAAACCCAAAACAACACGTCCACGTCGTGTTTCATGTACCCGGCAAATACTTGGGTCACTTTCTACTACAAGGTGAGCATCGGGAATTGGGGACAGCCCAATAGCACGATTCAGGCATGGGTTTCTGTTGGAGGCGGGCCCTACAAAGAATGGATCAACATTACCAATCATACTTTGCACGAGGATGCCGTGGGAGCAGACTATGATATGGTCACTTTGCTGCCATACATGACGGGGCGCGACAACGCGATTTCAGCTGGTCCAACGGCTTATACGTGGTATGACGAGTTGATCGTCTCGAACCAGCAGATTGCAGCACCCAACAACTAGACCGAACGGGCCTTGCCCTTATCTTTTCTTTAGTATCTATCTGACCGCCAATCCATCGGGAAGTTTTTCCATGCCTCCACCCACCTTCGCTAACAAGTAATCATGGGCCGTTCACATTCTCCTCATTCAGCGGCTCTGCCGAAGCCTATTGCGGGACCGTAAAAGGCAGAGCAATAATCGATGATGATGAAATATACTGGATAGGT
>Ga0179592_10000921_pt1 | contig 11893 bp, 6 predicted proteins | sample CZODoug2_1_08_16_FD_148623 | JGI IMG/M metagenome (GOLD analysis project Ga0179592, IMG submission 148623) | Vadose zone soil fungal communities from Angelo Coast Range Reserve, California, USA - CZODoug2_1_08_16fungal (Illumina Assembly) | ecosystem: Environmental > Terrestrial > Soil > Vadose...
GGCCAGGGCGTATTTTCGAGGGCTTGGCTAGTTTATGGCGCGCCATTGATTGCTCCGGCGATTACTTGGATTCCGCCTTTGGCGGTCTTCCGGGTTGCCGCCGAAGATTCTTACGGCGGCCATGGGGTACAACCCCGATTGCTTCGTCATCGTTCGGTGATTCTTCTTGAAAATAATAAACCGTCACCCCAAGGCGAACCGCTCTCGATGATTTCGCCGGTTTTGTGCTGCGCTTGATTTGCGAGCGATTCAATAGCGAAGTCGCGCTGTTGATGAAATTCGTCCCTTGCTCGGCGATCTCTCGCCGCAAGAAATTGACCAATTCGAGATCGCCGTCGTCGACCACGGCGGTGGCCTCGAAATACGGTTGCGTGCTTCGCCGCACGTTGTGGGCGAGCGTTTCCAAGAGATCCCTGCCTCGTTCTCCGAGCGCGGCAATGGATCGGTTCGTGAGTCCGGTCATGATGGGTACCCGGGACTTCGCTCTGACCTTCTGGTCTTCCAGGCGTTCCACCGCATCCAACTGCATGAGTTCATCCAACATGGCGCGTACCGGAATGCTTGCTCCATAGCGTTCCACCAGACGCTCGAAGCTACGCCTCTTCCCGAATATCGGGAGCACCGCGGGATCGCCGTTCGGGGCCAGGAAACGGGGATCGTCGTGCCAGGCGGCAAGAACACGCCGCGCGGGATGTTGGTCCGGCTTGGACTTCGGCACCGAATCCGACGAGCCCAATATCCTCGTGACCTCGGACCTCGGCAGGCCCGTCATGATGGCCACGCGAGACTTACTCTCGCGCCCGCTCTCCTTGATAACGCGCTTGGTCGCGATGCGGACGGCCCTATTGCGGGCAATCTGGTTGAGCTCTTGCACGGTGACTCCCGCGTCAAACAACAATTCAAGCAACGGATCCAATACCCGCTCGAGCGCGCTCACCGTTGCATCTTTGACCGGGTCCGCCGACCCCGGTTGACGCCGACCAATGCTATTCATTGAATGCCAAGAAACGATATCATCGAGGACACGCAATTTTCGCCGACAAAACTCGATGGCGGCTGGGTTACCCGACCGGGGGGGATCGATGGAGGCCGGATCATTGCATCCGTGCGCTTAGAGTCATCAACTGAGCCTAATTGCTTTCGCCGGAAATGCGAAGTCTCAAATCGGGTGGATTTCAACAATTTTGGGTGGCCGCGTTCATGTCACACAATCTGGTCTGTTGGCGCTGTGGAACTTCGCTGGCCGCCTTGAGCCTGCCGCTGCGACGGCTGGACGTCTGCAAGGCGTGCAATGCCGAGCTCCACGTTTGCAAGCTATGCGTCGAGTACGACGTGAGCTATGCCAAGCATTGCAAGGAGCCGATCGCGGAGGAAGTGCGCAAGAAGGATGAAGCCAATTTTTGCGACTACTTCAAACCACGGCCAAGCGCCTACGTCGCCAAGGACACCGCGGAACTTGCCCGCTCCAAGTCAGCGCTGGACGATCTTTTTCGTAAATGAGGCCGGCGGATTGATTGGCGAAGGCATCGCGCCACCACAGCGCGGCAGCGCCGGACGTCGCGCTTGAGGGCGGCGCTGTCCTGGATGCATCGATAGCTTATATAGATGGCCCCTTCCGGATTCACCGTAAGCCCTGCACTTCGACTGTACCTGCACTCGTTTGCAATGCGGGTTGTACAGGGAATTCGGGTCGTCGAAGAAAATTGATATATCTCAAAATGCCGCATGACCTTATTTTTCTTCGTGTTTTTTGCGCGCTGCAGTCCGTTGACCTTAGCGCCATCGGGGAATCCCGTATAATGCGGGTTGGGGATATGCGTAGCAGATATGAAGGGGGTATAACCTGACGTGAGGATCTCTGGTGAGGTCTGCCCGGAGTACCATTGGATGGCTACATCTCCGGATTATGCGCGCCTGGCGAGCAGCGCGACGCGCGCATTAACCGATGCGATTTTCGACGCACTGCGCGAAGCAGTCCTCGTCGTCGATACGCGTTCCAAGCATTTACCCATCGTATTGGCCAATTCGGCCGCTCGCCGGTGCTTCCTGGGCGATCCCGATGCCGGCTCGTTGATCGACTGCTCCCTGTACTCGCTGCTTGGATCCGCGACGGATGTGACGGTCGAAGCGGCCTTAGGATCTCTGTCGGCGCGAAACGCCAGCAGTAGCCGCACGCTGACTTGGCGTTTTCCCCGCGGAAAAATGGCGATTTCCACCGAGTTCAAGTTAGTGGCGCCGACTGCCCAGCAGACGGTCATGTTGACGTTCGCCGATCCGTCCGCTCTGTCCTCGGTCGAGCCGGGCGTTTTGTCGGCTATCGAACAGTTGCCTTTGGATCTGCTGATCTTGGACAAGGAACTGACGGTTACTTACGCCAACGCCGGTGCGGCCCGGAGGGCGGGCAGCACGCCGCGGCAGATGTTGGGCTATTCGGCATTGACCTTGGTGCCCACGTCGGTGGTGCCGCGGGAGGCCCTGGTCGGGGCGTTGGAGGGCATTCATTACCGCGGCGAGGCGATTGCGGTGAAGATGCCCGGAGAGCCGACACGGTGGTTTGAAGTTGACGTTCAGCCGCTCGAGACCAACGCGGCCATCGTGGGTGTCGCCGTCCTGTCGATGGAAGTGGCCGAGAGCCACGTCAAGGCGCGCACCGTCGAGGGGAGCGATCACCGCCTGATGGCGCTCACCGAACATGCCCGCGACATCATCAGCATCGCGGGCATCGACGGTAAGTGGCATTACGTCAGCGGCGGCGTCACCAACGCCCTGGGCTACTCCACCGAGGAGCGTGTTTCGAACGAAATATTCGAGCACATCCATCCGGAGGACCTGGATGAGCTCCAGTCCAAGTACTCGGAATTGATCTCCGGCACGGCGAGCGCCTTCACCCATCAGTATCGGGTCCGCCACCGCGACGGTTCGTACCGCTGGCTGGAATCGAGTTGGGTGTCGGCCCTCGACAATCCCCTGGTCAACGGCATCGTCGTCAATGGGCGCGACATCACGGAACGGAAAGAGGCGGAATACACGCTGGCGCAGCGCGAAGAGGTGTTCCGGCTCGCCACGGATGCCGTGAGCGGGATCATTTTCGAATGGGATCTGCGCGAGGGGGTGGTGCACCGGTCGCGCGGCGTCCAGGAGGTGCTCGGAATGGACCCCCGCGAGCTGCAGGCCGAGGGCGCTTGGTCGGCGCGGATCCATCCGCAGGATGCCGCGTCCTACGCGTCCAAAGTCGCCGCGGCGCTCGAGAGCGCTCGCGGCTGGACCACGACCTACCGAATTCGCGATGCGCAGGGTCACTATCACGCCTTGCTGGAGCGCGGGCTCATTCAGCGCGGCATCGAGGGGGGGCCGCTGCGGGCCATCGGGTGCGCAGTGGACGTCTCGGAAATCAGGCGGCTCACTGACCTGCTCGCCGAAACGCAACATACCGCCAAGATGGGCGCCTGGGAGTACAACTACTCGACTCGCGAGCTCGAGTGGACCGACGAGATGTACCGCATCTACGAGACGCATCGCGAAGAGTTTGCCGTTACGTGGCATTCAATGATGGCGCAATGTCCACCTGAGTCGAAACAAAATCTCAACGATGCCATCGCCGCAGCGGACCGGACGGACGGGCGGCTGGACGTCGAAATCGAGATCCTGACCCGCAAGAATCAGCGCCTGTGGGTGCATGTCATCGGGCAGTTGGAGAAGCAGGACGGACGCGCCTTTCGAGCACTCGGCTCGGTGCGGAACATTCAGGAGCAGAAGCTGGCGCAGATCGCGCTGGAAAACAGCACCGACTGGCTGAAGTTGTCGATGCACATGGCGCACATGCATCCATGGCGGTGGAACCGCGCGACGGATACGCTCGAGTTCGCCATGGACGACCAGACGGAGAACTTGCAGCGGGCCTTCCCGGGCATGAGGAAATTGCTGTCGCGCGTGCACCCGCAAGACCGGCTTGCGGTGCGCCGCGCCATCGACGATGCATTCGAACACCATCGAGAAGTAAAGCAGGAGTTCCGTCTCAAAGCGCGCAGCGGGCAGTACCGGGCCTACGCCGCCGTGGCGCGGCCTTTGTTCGATGCGGCGAACCAACCCAGCGGTCTGGTCGGCGTCAACCAGGACATCACGGAACGCCACGAAGCCGACGCGCGCTTGCGGCGTTCCGAGGAGCTGCTGCGCACCACCACCGCCAATACGGCCGATACGCTGCTCTTGCTGGATACGGATCTGCGCATTCGCTTCGTCAATCGGGACGAGCGCGGAATGAGCATCGATGAGATCGTCGGGCAGGACATTTCCGTGCTGCTGCCGGAACCGGCGCGCGATGCCGTGACGGCCAAGCTTCGCGGCGTACTGCAGGGCGCCGAACCGGTGACGTACGAGTACGACTGCGCCACTGCGGCGGGCACCGAATATTTCGAAAGCCGCGCGCTCTTGGTGCGCGAGGATGGCATCGGCACCGGCATTTCCATCACGGTGCGCAACATCACCGAGCGCCGGCGCCTGGAGCAGGAAATATTGGACGTTTCCGCCCGCGAACGGCAGACGATCGGACGCGACCTGCACGATGGCCTGGGACAGGAACTCACGGGAGTCGCCTTGATGCTGCGCGCCTTGGCGACGCGCATTCAGAAGGAGTGCCCCGAATCCATCGCCCAGGCGAACGAGATCGTGGCCCTGGTCAATCAGTCGATCGACACGGCCCGCGCGCTGGCGCGGGGTCTTTTGCCGGTGAACAAGGAACGCGGCGGCTTGGGCAGCGCGCTGCGGGCATTGACCGATCGCAGCCACGATTTGTACGGATTCGAGGCGCACTTTCAGGCGGAGGTCTCGGAAGACGTGCCGTTGAATGAAACCACCGCAAGTCACCTGTTTCGCATCGCGCAAGAAGCGTTGACCAATACCGCGCGGCACGCGCATGCCACGGCGGTCGCCATTCATCTCACCGTGACGAGGAGCCGATTTTCGCTGCGCATCACCGATGACGGCGTCGGGCTCGGCGATGCCGCGCGTTTCGGATCCGGAATGGGATTGAAGATCATGAAGTACCGCGCCGGCATGATCGGCGCAAAGATCGAGATTGGAACGAACGATCCACATGGAACAGTGGTATGTGTCGCCGGCGAGCGATCGAAGGCGACGAATTCTGTGGAGTCTGTTCAGGCGCTTTAAGAGGAATACACCATGGTCGCCATCAACACGTGGGTCCGTTCGAACGCATCACAGGCTGGCATGAGCACCGGGAAGCGCCGCGAGCGGCGCGTGCTGATCGTCGACGATCATCCGATCGTGCGCCAGGGACTGCGGCGCGTCATGGAGAATGAGGACGACCTCACCGTGTGCGGGGAGGCGGAGACCGCACGGGACGCGCGCACCGCGATCAAGGAGCTGAATCCCGACGTGATGATCGCGGACATCAGCTTGAAGCAGGGGGACGGCATCGAGCTGGTGCGGGATGTGCGGGCCCACTATCCGAATCTGCCCATTCTGGTGCTGTCCATGCACGATGAGACCATCTATGCCGAGCGCATGCTGTCGGCCGGCGCCAATGGGTACATCATGAAACAGGCGGCGAGCGAACAGTTCCTTATTGCGCTGCGGCGCGTGCTCGACGGCAATATTTATGTGTCCGAAGCCGTCGGCAACAACATGATCCAGAAATTCGCCTCCGGCGGGGCGTATGTATCGGCCAATCCCATTGACCGCTTGAGCAACCGGGAACTGCAGATCCTGCACATGATCGGCAAGGGCATGAGCACCCGGGAAACCGCCCTGTCGCTCAATTTGAGCATCAAGACGGTCGAATCGCATCGGCAGCGCATCAAGCGGAAGCTCAACCTCAATACGGGTACGCAGCTGGTGCAATACGCCGTCAACTGGTTCACGGGCCGCGAAGCGGGCGGCGCCCAACAGTTGGACGGTCTGGATGCCCCGGGCCTCGACGCCCCCGATCCGGGCGCCGGGGTCCAACCCAGCTAGCCATTGCCCGCCGGCCAGTGCCGCCAGCCATCAAGTCGCGGCGATCCGCGCCGATACAAGGGCAAGACCAGTCTCGCCGCGGAGCTTAGAATTGTGCCCGATACGCATTCCGTGACCTCGATCACGGTGGAGTCGCAGCCCGCGATCTTGCTGGCGGAAGACGATCCCGTGACCCGGATGCTGATGACCCGCTTTCTGAAGAAAGCGGGCTATGAGGTCGATGCCGTCGGCGACGGCGCCGAAGCCTTCGACAAGATGACGAAGCGCTACTACCCCATTCTCATCACCGACTGGGAGATGCCCGGAATGGACGGTGTCGCCCTGTGCAAGGCGATGCGCAGCCTCCAGCTCGACGGCTACGTGTATGCGCTGCTCCTGACGGCACGCGACGCGAAGGAGCACATCATCGCGGGGCTCGAGGCGGGGGCCGACGACTATCTCATCAAACCGGTGTACGAACCGGAGCTCATTGCCCGCTTGAACGCGGGACGCCGCATTCTCGCGCTGGAACACTCGCTGCGCGCGGCCAATGAGCGCAATCGGGTGCTGTCGATCACCGATGCGCTCACCGGCGCCTTCAACCGGCGCTACCTGATGGACCAGCTGCCGCGGGAGCTCGAGCGCTGCCGCCGCTATGCCTATCCGTTGTCGGTCATCATGTGCGACATCGATCATTTCAAGCGGATCAACGATGAACAGGGGCACGCCGCGGGCGACGACGTGCTGCAGCAGTTCGCGCTGCGCATCCAAAAATCGATTCGCAGCCACAGCGATTGGATTGCACGCTACGGCGGCGAAGAATTTCTGCTGGTGCTGCCGGAGACGGAATTCGCGGCCGGCGTCCTGGTCGCGGAGAAGGTGCGGAACCTCCTCCGGGCGGTGCCGTTCGCGACGCGTGCCGGCGACATCCACGTGACCGCAAGTTTCGGTGTCTCGTCCACGGGCTCCGTGGGACCCGACCTCGATCTGAAAGTCGAGGGGCTCATCAAGGTGGCGGACCAGTGCTTGTACACCAGCAAGCAGGGCGGCCGCGATCGCACCACCGGGATCGAAATTCCCAACTCGCGAGTGATCGCGGCCTACGGTTGACGGGCCGGCAGCCGCCTTAGTGAACGCGCTCCAGATCCTTCAGCCGAAGTTTGTCGGTTGAATGGTCTTTGAGCGCATTGGATGCCTCCAGCTGTTTGAAGAGCCGGGTCTGTGAGGAGTAGTCGAGCAAGGAGCTGAACCTGGCGGCTCTCGTTAGTATTCGCGCATAGGGTTCAGCATTCGCGTTATTGGAAAGAGCTTTGAGGGATAGCGTGTAGTCCTCGCGAAAGACCGTCGGAATGATGATCCGCGTCAAGCCTGCCGCGGAGAGGATCTGGTTCATGAGGAGCCGCGAAACGCGCCCATTGCCGTCGGTGAACGGATGGATCTCGCTGATGATGAACTTCGCGAGTGCGGCGCGCGCCTCGGGCTGCGGGGTGGCGGCGATCAGCTCGAAGCCTTTGGCGAGCGTGCCGAGCACCAGCGGTGGGCTGACAAAGACGGTATTCCCGGCTTGGTTGCGGCGCTCTTTCCAGTGCCCTGGATTTTTTGAGTTGCGTGAGAAAATGACCTGCGCGTTCCAGTCGAGGAGCTGCCGCTCGAAGGCCTCTCGCGTATCCGCCAGAGGCTTGTTTCCCGAAATCATGATTGCGTTGAACGTGCCGATGACATCGTGTGAGTCATCCTCGCGATATTTCAACGGCGTCGCGCTCATGACGATCTGGTGCGCCTCCTCGAGCTCGAATTCCGTCCCTTCGATGAAATTCGAGAAATAGCTCTCCACGAATGCCTGCAAGGCCGGATCCGCATTGGCTTGGGCGGGTGCTACAACCGGTGGGCTGTCGTTGAGGTAGGTGGAGACCGTTTGAAATAAATCGACTCTCTCGGCATCAAAGGGCAGTCCCTGGGCCCGCGCAATGGCCCGCGGATGCTTAAGCGAGGTCTTGCGTGTTCCGAGCAGTGCCCCGATTAAGCGATCGAGCTTCTCGAATTCCTCGCCCCACTTGAGTTGCTCGCTGATCGCACGCGCTTGATCGCGCAAGCGATTCAAAGCCGTTTCGTCGTGGCGAGAAAGGAAGTTCTCAAGCCAGCCCTCCACTCCCTCCTGTCCGAGGATGGGCCGCGCCTTCCGATCGACCGCGCGCCGGTTTTGCAAGTTCTCAAGGAGCGCCCGCGGGATCGCTGAGCGGTAAGCGGCGCCTCCCGGCAGCGCAGTAGGAATTTTGGTATCCGCCGGCAGCGGCCCGGGGCCCTTGATGATCTTGAGCGTCAGTCCCGGCAACTTAAAGTCGCGTTTAACAGGTCCGGTGAGGTGGACGAGGCCGTTGTACGAGATCCCGGAATCGAGCGCAGAGCGATGACTGATGAGGCCACTAGGGACCAGCGCTGAGACGATGGACAACAGTTCTCGTTGGCTCACGCGCTCGAGCGGCGAATTCAAGTCGTCCGTGTATAGGCCGTATCCTAAGGGTCGGATCACTCCTGCCTTGGCTTGGCGACGCAACAGACGATGTCGCGAGTCAGTGCTGGGCGGTGAAACGATAAGCGCCATGTCCAAATTCTCGATATTGGGCTCGGAGGTCGAGTCCCGAATGTCCATATTATATGTTTAACTGATGAAATTGTCCATTTATGAAATATAATTTTTTGAGAATTTGATGATATTATATTAAAAACAATGGTCTGCGGATTTACAGCTCCGGCCGAAGTCACCTGTCCCGCCTAAGGCTGTGTCCACAAATTCCAAATTAGCAGTGCGACCGGCACAAAAACTGTCCATATTCATGCCATTATGGCAGGAAATGTCCATAACTGGATCATAAGGAACGTAAACTGAGGGGCCGCGAAAAATCGTTGTTTTGCAAACGCATCGTGGACACCCCGATCCCAGCTACGACACCTTCGCCAACGCGGCGTTGACGGCGTTGAGCCGGTCCTTCAGTTGATGCACCAGGCCGTCGAGATCGTGGACGGATTGCGCGCGCGCGGCGTTCTCCAGGTCGGTTGCCGCTACAGTCAAGGGATGCGCCTGCATGTTGGCGCTGGCGCCTTTGAGCGAATGGGCCCGCTTGCCGATGGTCTCCCAGTCCCGCGCCGCGAGCGCCGCGACGATGTCCGCCAGGCACTGATCGCCGCTGCTCACGAAAGTTTCGACCAGCTCGCGCTCGAATTCCGCATCGCCGCCGGTGATTTCATGGAGCGCCTCCATGTCGACCGCGTTGGGCGCGACGTCGACCTTCAGATAGCGGGCGAGGCAGTCGGCGAGCTGCGTGGGTTCGAGGGGCTTGCCCAGATGCGCGTCCATCCCGGCGGCCATGCAGTTGTCGCGATCCTCGCTCATGACGTTGGCCGACAGGGCGATGATCGGCAGATGGATCCCGCGGCCCTCACGGGATTCGCGCTCGCGGATACGCCGGGTGGCGGTGAAGCCGTCCATGACGGGCATCTGGCAGTCCATCAGCACCACATCGAAGGCGGTCTCGGCGATGCGCTCGAGGGCCTCGGCACCGTTGTTGGCGAGGATCACTTCGGCGGCGAGCTTTTGCAGGGTGCGCTGCGCCACGCGTTGATTCACCGGATTGTCTTCCACCAAGAGGATGCGCCGCCCGTGAAAGGTCTGAAGCGCCTGCCGTTCCACTGGAGCCGCTGCGCGGCGGGGCGATTCGCCCGCCAACACCCCATCGACGAGCTGGCCGAGTTGCACCCCACGGATGGGCTTGGCGCCGAAGGCATTCGGGCGGTACGCGCCGATTTCCACTTCGTGTTCCGACCCGAACAGGGACAAGAGGACGAACGGCAGCTTTTCGTAGCGGGGGTCGGAGCGCAGCGCCGCGAGCAGATCGAGGCCGCTGCGACCCGGCATCAGTTCATCGGCGAGCACCAGGCTCACGGCTTCGCCGCCGTCGAGCAACCGCAGGGCTTCATCGACGCTGCCGGCCATCACGGGCTCGAAACCGACGATCCTGAGCCGGAACGCCAGCCCGCCGCGGCTCTCGGGAATGTCATCGACGACCAGGATTTTTCTGCCGCGGCCCAGTTGCTCGAGGGTCGACTGCTCCACGCAGGGATCCATGCGGATGTTGACCCAAAAGGTGGAACCCCGGCCGACCTGACTCGCCACCCCCACCTCACCGCCCATGTGTTCGGCCAGGCGTTTCACGATGGAAAGGCCCAAGCCCGTTCCGCCGTAATGACGCGTGGTCGAGGAATCGATTTGCGAGAACGTTTTGAACAGGCGGTCGATGCGGTCCGCCGGGATGCCGATGCCGGTGTCCTTGACTTCGATGTGCAGCGCCGGTGCCCCGTCGCGCACGGTTTCGATCGCGCTGACCACGATGTGTCCCTCGTGGGTGAATTTGATGGCATTGCCCACCAAGTTCATGATGATCTGGCGCAACCGGCCCGGATCGCCGCGCAAGTTCAGGCGCGTGTGCTCGATTCTGACGATGATCTCGATGCCCTTGAGCCCGGATTGCAGCGCCATGACCGCGATCGTTTCGTAGATCACATCGCGTAGGTCGAAGGCGACGTGTTCCAAGTCGAGACGCCCGGCTTCGATCTTGGACAGGTCGAGCACGTCGTTGATGAGGGTCAAGAGCGCCTGCGCGCTGCCGCTGATCACATCGACGTACTCGCGCTGGGTGGCATCGAGTTGGGTCTCCGACAGGATCCGCGACATGCCGATGACGCCGTTCATGGGCGTGCGGATCTCGTGGCTGACGTTCGCGAGGAAAGTGCTCTTGGCCAAGCTTGCGGCCTCGGCGGCGAGCTTGGCGTCGATCGCGGCCTGCTCGGCGAGTTTGCGATCCGTGATGAGTTGCATCGATCCGCCGACCCAGATGGGACGGCCGGTCGCATCGGTGTCCACTTGCGCGCGCAATCGCACCCATTCCGTACGCCCGCTCTTGTGCAATACCCGGACCTCGAGATCGAACGGGGTGACCTGCTGCAAATGGTTGCCCATGAGCGTCCGGGCCATCGAGCGGTCCTCGGGATGCATCAACTCCAGGAATCGCTTCGGGGACTGATCGAGTTCGCCGATATCGTAGCCCAAGAGTTCTTCGAACCGCGGTCCGTACCACACCTGGGTGTTCGCCACATCGTATTCCCAGACGCCGTCGCGCGTGGCACGCATGATGCGCGCGAGGCGTTTCTCGAGCGAATCCACCGTGGCTTCGGCGCGCTTCAGATGGGTCACGTCGACCAGCGATCCGGTGATGCGGGTGACCTTGTCGTCGCGGTCATGTTCGACGGTGGCGGACTCCGAGATCCAGCGGGTGGCGCCATCGGGCAGAATCACCCGGTATTCGCAGTGGTAGGAGGGATGCTCGCGGGTGGCCGCGAAGGGGGTACTGCGGATGAGCTCCACGTCCTCGGGATGCACCGTTGCGAGCTGGCCCTCGAAGTCGTCGAGCCGCGTCGTCGCGGGTAATCCCAAGAGCTCCAGGTAATTCGCCGAGACGATGCAGTTTTTGCGGCCGAAATCGAGGTCCATGGTGGCGACGCCGGCCACCACCTGGGCGACATTGAGCGACTCGGTGGCGTGGCGCAGCGATACTTCGAGCTGTTTGCGTTCGGTAATGTCGGTGAGGGTGCCGATGGCACGCGCCGCCAACCCGCCGGCATCCTCGACCACGCGGCCGCGAACCGCCAGCCAACGCGCACTCGAGTCCACCTTAAGCGAGCGGTATTCGGATTGGAACGTGCCCTTTAAGTCGATGGCGGCGTTCATGGTGTGAACCAAGCCCTCGAAGTCCTCGGGATGCACGGTGGCCAGCCATTCGTCGCGGGTAAAGAGGGCTTCGTTGTTCGGGATGCCCAGCAACTCGAAATACAGGGGTGTGCCGATGATCTGGCCGGTGACGAGATCCAAATCGAACACGCCGAAGCC
>Ga0179592_10000927_pt1 | contig 11874 bp, 5 predicted proteins | sample CZODoug2_1_08_16_FD_148623 | JGI IMG/M metagenome (GOLD analysis project Ga0179592, IMG submission 148623) | Vadose zone soil fungal communities from Angelo Coast Range Reserve, California, USA - CZODoug2_1_08_16fungal (Illumina Assembly) | ecosystem: Environmental > Terrestrial > Soil > Vadose...
GCCGTAACTCGCGGATTGCGCGCCGCGCCGATCAGTTGATGGGTACATCCCCATCGGCCGCCATTCTCAACCTAGTTCACAAATCGACTCGCCTCCCAAATCCACCCCCTCGCCAGCCATCTTGTCGGCACCGCCGACGAGTCGCGAAGCGACGTCTCCCTTCTGAACAGAGCTGCGGTTCGTGGGGCGGCAACCGGCCCAAAAGCGGACCCTCGCGGCTCTGAAATGAACGACACAAAGCGGCGGTTCGCGGCCTGCGGTAAGCTAACTTTATGTTTCGCATCATCGTGGCGGTCTTGTCGCCTAGTTCAGAGTTAGGCATGCGCCGAGGGACCACTCTCGCGGTGTGCGGACCTTTGCTGCTCTCCGCGCGAGCATCCCAAATGCGCGCTACCACCCTTTCAATTTTGTTGGCTGCGATCGCGTACGCACCTCATGCTCCGGCTGACGCAATCGTCAGTGACATCACAAAACTAAATCCTATACACGTTCGAGAATTAGTTGCGCCGACAAGCATTGAGGCAATCATCGAAGCCGTAAAGAACCATCCGGGGCCCATTTCAATTGGCGGGGGGCGTTACAGTATGGGTGGTCAGACCGCAACCGACGGTGCGCTACAGATAGACATGCGCCGTTTCGCCCAAATTGTCAGCTTCTCAAAAGAGAATAAGATCATCACCGTCCAAGCGGGCATAACCTGGCGCAAGATTCAGGAGTTCATCGACCCTTACGACCTTTCCGTCGAAATCATGCAGTCCTACGATAATTTCACCGTAGGCGGTTCGCTCAGCGTCAATGCGCATGGCCGCTACGCGGGACTCGGCCCTATAGTTCTGTCGGTGAAATCGATTCGCCTAGTCCTGGCCGATGGATCAGTCGTCACGGCGAGTCCCACAGAAAGCCCAGATCTCTTTAATGGGGCGATAGGCGGCTATGGCGCGCTTGGTGTAATTGCAGAAGCCACCCTGCAGCTAACTGACAACGTCCGCGTTGAGGAACACAGCCAATTGATGCCGTTATCTGCGTATCGGGCATTCTTCGACAAGAACGTTCGGAACAACGGCAACGTCATCTTTCACAACGCCGACATATTTCCCACAGCATTTGACGTAGTGCGGGTGACGTCCTACACGAAGACAGACAAGCCCCTAACTATCAGCGAACGACTCACCCCTGCCGATGCTGACTACTCTAGCAATCGACGCGTCGTTGAGGTCGTTTCAGAGTGGCCTGGGGGCAAGTGGATGCGCCAACACGTCTTGGATCCTTGGCTTTACCGAAAATCGTCTGTCGAATGGCGCAATTACGAGGCGAGTTACGACGTGCGCGAACTTGAACCAGTGTCAAGAAAACTGTCCACATTCGTGCTTCAGGAATATTTTGTTCCAGCAAGTCGCATAGACGAATTTGTGCCACGTGCGGCTGAAGTCTTGCGGCGGCATCGCGTAAACGTTATCAACATATCAATCCGCCACAGTCGACCGGATCCCGGGACGTATTTGGCCTGGGCGAGATCAGAGGTCTTTTGCTTCGTCATCTATTACAAACAAGGGACCGCGGAATCCGCCCAACACGAAGTGCAAGGTTGGACGCGCGAGTTGATTGACCGAGCGATTAGCGAAGGTGGGACGTACTACTTGCCTTATCAGATTCTTGCTACGAAAGAGCAGTTCCATGCGGCGTACCCCCGTGCGTGGGACTTTTTTAAGTTGAAGAAGCGCGTTGATCCAGGCAATAAATTCCGTAATCGTTTGTTGGACGACTACTACGAGGCCGGTGATGCTCCTACACGCTGAGGAAAGTCACAGGATATTTTGGGGCGATACCTCCTAATATGTGTTTCCGCGAAGCCGACATTGGCCGCCGACCCGTAGGGGTCGATACGCGCCCTAGCGCCGTACGAGTTTAAGAACGCCCTAGCCTGAGGGCGGCGGTGAGCATGGCGGCGGCTTGCGATGGGCCAATAGCTGGACTGTTCCATGGCGCTCGACGCGCATTGACCATGCGTCTATGCTGGACGAATGCCTTGGCAACACCTCCGCATCTCGCGGTTCGGCGGTCCCGAAGTCCTGCAGATGACGGAGGAGCCTACTATCCCCGAACCTTTTTCTGGAGAGATTCGCATCAAGGTTCTCGCCGCCGGCACCGGCTTTACCGACACCATGATTCGGCGCGGCCGCTATCCGGACTTTAAGGGACCGCTGCCGTTCACTCCAGGCTACGAGATCGTGGGCGTCGTCGAGAAGATTGGTTCCGGTGTAACGGCACCGCTCGAGGGCCAGATGGTCGCTGATTTGTGTGTCGTCGGCGGCTATGCTCAGTATGCGATCCGCCCGGCGGGGTCCCTCGTGCCGGTCCCCGATGGCGTCGAGCCCGCCGAAGCGGTGTGCATCCCTCTTGCGTATCTCACCGCTTTTCAGATGCTTACTGATTATCGCAATCTTCCGAGAGGCGCCATGATCCTGGTCATTGGCGCATCGGGCACGGTCGGCACGGCGCTGCTTGATCTGGCGCGTCATCTCGGACTAAAGGCGATCGGAACCTGTTCTGCGGCGAACCTGCCGGTGGTCGAGCGCTTCGGAGCAGCGGCGATCGACTATCACGCGGGTGACTTCGTCACTTGCGTGAGCCGACTGACCGCGGACCGCCCGGGCGGTCCCGGCGTTGATATCGCCTTTGATGCGATCGGTGGCGCGCATTTCGGTCGCTCTTTCGCGTGCCTCGCGCCCGGAGGGCTGCTCGTTGGTTATGGGTCGCAAACCATGGCAGTCGGTCGCGAAAGCCTAGCCGCCGCGGGACTCGGCTTGGTCCGACTCAACCTGTGGAGCGCACTCAGCTTCTTTCTTGGTGGTCGTCGCGCCGTCTTCTACAGCATTACGGCCCGCCGATCGACTTACGCGGAGGAATTCAAGACAGACATGACCACGCTGTTCCAGCTGTTGCGCGCAGGTGTCCTTCATCCGGTCGTGATCGACCGACTGCCGCTCGCGGCTGCGAGCGAGGTCCACGCCCGCATCGACAGGGGCGGACTTGGCGGCAAAATTGTCCTACTGCCCTGGTCTGCAAAGTAACGTAGCTATCTATCATTCGCTGGCGGCGCGCGCCTTCGGTGAACTGACCAAAGGCTGCAGAAACTCGGCATGGACCACTTGCCAACAAATAGGCTGTGTCGGGCAGTGGCCGGCCAACTGCGGATCGCGAAGTGCCTGAAGAAATCGTCGGGAAGCGGTCGCTCGCTGCAAGCAGTAGGCTATCAACAACCGACGTACCGTAGAAAGGAACTTATGATCACAATCAGGAGGTGGTGCATATTAGTTATCGCACCGTCGATGATGTTTGGCGTCCTCGGTTGTTCACCATCGAGTACTCCCACGCCTACGGCAAACTTGAGTGCACCCGCCGAGCAGCAACTGTCGACTGAGGAATTGTTGACACTATACGACCCATCCTCTTTGGTTGAGACGAAGACTCTTGGGGCTCTTCCGGCGGATTTACAATCGGCTTTCGGTGTTCACGCGACCGGCTATGCCCGGCTTGCCGACGTAGGTGAGCCGTGCGATCCCACGGATGTCATCGGCAAGGACCCGGGCCGATGCTTTTTTGTGGGCGGCGTTAGCCCGACGAGCGCTCTGGTCGCATTCAAGATAGGAGGATTTGCCGGGCAATTTGGCGTTGGAGAGGCCTTCGTTCGTGCTAACTCGACCTGGATAAAGGTCCACTCGTGGGATATCCGCTACCCACGCAATCTGAAGGAGTTGCGTGAGATGACGAGGGACCGGCCACCCGTGCACGCGTTCGGCAGTTGCTTTCGCATCGTAGACCGCCTCGTAAACGGCAAGTGCTCGTATTGAATTGTGTCAGCAGCAAGAAGGCGGTTTGCGGACACTCGCGAACGCCCGCAACGGGCCGAGAGGACCCAGTCGCAGCTCACTAGCATGCTGCTGTTGAACCACCCGCTCACCAAACCATCTTGGCGGCAGCGCCGCCGAGCCGCCCCGCGGCGTCTGCCTTGATTTCCAACCCGCGAAGCAGCCGTTCGCGGTCTGCTATAAGCTACGGTCAGCGGTTCATCTGTATCCCAGGAGTGACCAAATGTCATTGGAAGTATGCTGTCGTTTATTAGATCAATAGAGCTCTGACGTGTCGATTGCCCTCTATGCCAACTGCTTCGACGCCTCTACACTAGTGAAAGTGTTTGTCAATGAGGCGGATTGTGGTCCGGTTCGGATGTACTTCAATACCCGATCTCCGACCAAGTACACGACACCTTCTGCTATTTCGAAACCCTGAGTGTATTAAAGATGAAGTGGCTCCGAGGCGATATCGCAAGGAAGGAATATTTTGATGCCGCATTTGCAGTCACTGTTTGGTTCCAGGCGAGCAGTCGAAAGATTAGTGACCTGGATATTACGAATCCGTCCATATTTATCCGAATGCGCGAACTTGTCGATCGTCATGAGATCGACGTCTCGGACGCATTTCAGATACTTAGCATCAAGGAAGGGTATTTCGCTCCCCTGATAAATGACTCAAGCACGCTGCTCGTGACCGCCGACAGGCGTCTGGCGAAGGCGGCGGAGAAGGAGGGGATAAGGACATGGTATTGCCTGGAACCCGTGTAGCTTCACGATGGCGTATGAATCAGGAGGGAAGTCGATGATTGGTATAAGGTGCCCTTAGCGGTCATTCACCCAGGCGGCTTCAGCCCCGCGCGAGCCTCCAGACGTGCGCGCCAGAGCTCATCATGTTTTGAATCGTGTCTTCACCTGCCATAGCGCACTACTCATCCTTCACTTTGTACTCCAGTGCCAGGAACGCATCAGCCAATTCACCCAAGTCGTGCTGCTTGACGTCGTTGGAGGCGACACTGACGACGCAGGGATTGTCATCGAGTGGCAGCTCCAGACTCCAGCGATCCGTTGGCGAAAGCGTGGTGCTAGATCCGGTGCCAAAGACATGTTGTCCGAAAGCGTTCAGGCTGGCGGTCGTTTCGGTCCCCGTCACAACATCGAAGGTGCGATTCGTGGCCAGGCGGAGACCTTGAAATTGAAGCTTGTCGGTAGGGACATAGCGCTGCTGGCTATAAAAACGCGCTGTCAGAGGCCGGATGGCGGAAAATCGCAACACGTAACGTCCTGGTTTGAGGGTGAAAGTCACGGGGCCGCTTCCCTGATCGGGCTTGAGATTGTCGATTCGCCACGATACAGAGAGGGACTCGCCAGGAGGGGACTGCAGTGTCGGTTGCAGTTTGAACAGGCCAGCCGTGCCCGTGAGTTGCGATGGCAAAATGGGAGTCGCAATACAGGGAGGCAAGACAGGATGCTGGCGTGACACGACGATCGCAGCCCGATATTCCGTCAATCGACCGTTCGCAGCGATTCGAACGACCACGTCATAGCGGCCGGGCCGTGCATACGTGTGCGGCAGCGCCGTGCTCTCACCGAGGCCGGTGCCATCGCCAAAATCCAACGTCACCGTGAGGCCGTTAGGTATCGTGGCACTGAGCACGAGTGCGTTAGTTGCGAGGGAAAGGAAAGGGAGCTCGCGCAGCGCGCTAACGTTGCCGGTCGCGTCGACCTCAAACTCCACCGGATACGAACACATCAGACGACCGAGCTCCGGACGCTTCTGCGACGGCGCGCAGATCACGGCGACGTTGTGGAGTTCTCCGAGAGATCCCTGGAGCGCAAAAAAATCCGGAGTGATGGGCCAGTCCATCCGCCCGATTCGATTGAATTGGTAGAAAGCATCGGCGAACTGTTGGTGGCCGGAAAACGAACTCGTGTTAGCACGAGGCATGCGTGGAGCACGCTCGACCGTGTCATGTAAATTCGCGTCGAAGTAGCCGGAAAGCGTGAAGGTCATGAGCACATCCGCCAATGAATCTGGCACGATGCGGTTTTCTTTCATCCTCATGTCGATGCGCCAGCTTGACGCGCCAGGCAATCCCTCGAATGCCCCGCGTTCGTTGGCGGTGACCATGCTCGCACTCGACGCTTCCTGGCGCGACAACCCGCTGAATACTTCCGTGTCGGGACCGCAGACATGAATTTTGACGGGCCAATCAGCCGACACGTTCAATAGCCAGTCGCCGCTCGCCGCGAGATCGGTCGTATTCAGCGCGGAACTACCGGGTTGCGCTTTTAGACGGACCATGCCCGTGCCAAGATGCGTCAGTTGCACACTGACGCGCGTCGGATCCATCAACGCGACCGGTTGCAAATCGACAGTGAAGATTCGAAGGTTCACCAGTCCTGGGAAACGCCGCTCCAGTTGTTCCAGGCGCATACTGAACATCACGTCGCCCTGATCGGCCAACGCGCGCAGCGCGTCCGGAAATTCGCGTGCCATCGAGAGGACGTACCGTACTTGCTGCAATCGTGTCTGCTGGCTAACAATCAAGTCCTGGTCAAACGAGTCGAGGTCACGCAACAAAAAATCGGCCGCGAGCATAGCGCCGACCTCACTCAAATCATAATCAAAGCGGATCGTGTACAGCCGCTTGTCGGCTTCGAAATTATAGGCTTGCTGGGCGAGGAACGCTGTCTCGATGGCGTAACGCAGGTAGGTATCGCCAACACTACGGATCGCCCCAGCAATGCGGTACCACTGCTCGGTGTTCAAAATCTGGTTGCGCATGAACTGAAGGTTCTGCAACGCATATTCATGGCGGAGAAGCGCGGCTTGGCGCTGCAGTCCTGCAACCACGAGCCCTGCCTTCGTCACATTAAGTTGGGCGAGTGCAACCTTACCAGCTTGATCCGCTTCGTTAACCGCGAGCTGAAGATTCTTCTTCTCGAGATCCCGTTCCGCCCAGGCTTTATCGATTCCGATAGCAGTATCAGCCAAGTTGGGGCCACTCCCAGTGATGGTCCCCACTATCGATGACAGGATCGACATATCTTCGAAGAGACTCATCTCTTGATCGAACGTCGAATAGTTGTCCACCCTCTGCTGGGCATCATCGATGTTGACCTGCGCCAGCATCACACCTTCTTTCGAGGCTGCGATTTCCTTGGTCGCATGATCCACGCGTGCGGTCTCGATCTGAACATTCGCCTTTTCCAGCTCGACGTTCTGGCCCGCGCTTAGTTCCTTAAACTCCTGGTTCTCGGCGTTGTTCAGAAAATTGAGATAGTCGCGCTGTGCGTTCTTGGCATGCTCGGCAAAATACCGTGCGCGATCGAGCAGGTACGAGAAGCGCCACGGTGGCACATAGTCGTCCCGGTAGCCCAGGTAGTTAAAGCCACTCCAGATTTGCAGCAGGCGCGACTGAGCGTAAAGTAGCAGCGCATAGACGCGGGGATTGCGCTCCCGCATGACGGTCTGGCCACTCGGCGGGCTGAACTGAAGATACGGCTCGTGCGGATGCGTGCCGCTGGTGAGGCCCGGTAACGTGGCGCCGGTTCCGCTGACCGTTGGGATGGTGACAACGTGGCCGATCGAACGGAACGCCAGACTGCTGACGTCGCCGCTCGCCACAGTGCTTGTGACATTCGCGTGCAAAGCGTCAAGTGCCTGCTTCGTACGGGCCACGTATTCGCCGTCCGGGCCCATGGCATCGAGGATATCGGCGTAGGTGAGTGCCGCCACCAGGTGCTGAAACGGCCGGGTCGCATTGCCGGCGTCGTCGCCTGGGATGTGTCGATTGTTGAAATCCTGCGAGAGTTGGCCGAGCCGCGACAAGTCCGCCGTTTTGGTCGCGTCGTCGCTCTCGTCGTCCACGCTGGCCCGTGCTTTGTACTGAGCTTCAGCCTGATCCAGCATCGTTTCCACGAGGAACAACCGCGCGAAGGGAATTTCGATGAACTCGCAGGCCAACCAGACGCTGAGCGTGAGCGGGGTGTTAGGCAGCGGAATGCTTCGCCGCAGGAAGCGGGTCAGATCCGATCTGGCGGCGGCGTACTGTCGACGGAGCCGATTGGCCTCGGCACGCGCAAGCGGTACCAGCACAACGGCAATCACCAGCAGCCGCGTGTCCATGAGGAACTTGCGGTGCTCTGGGCCGATAGGATTGGTGGGTGGCGGCGGTTGGTCGATTCCTGTCAGGTTACCAAAAAGCAATTGATAGATAATGTCGCCGCGATAGACGGGGTCACCACCCGCGATCACATGCCCATCGAACTCGCGAAGCTCAGCGAGAGACAGAAGCTGCCTGCGCCATGTTATTTGGGTAGCTATATCGGCCCAGGACTGCGGATTGGTCACCAGGCGCCGCAGTAGCTCATCCATTCGCGCCGATAGTAGGGGACCGTCGGTGTAGGCGAAAGCGTAACCTGGGTATGCCGCGAAGTAATCGAGCGCTGCCGCTTGGCAGCGATCGTAGGCCGCGACTGCGCCGTCATATCGCTGGCGCTCGGCGTCGGCGTTCCCCTGCTGCCACGCTTCGATGGCTCTGAGCCACGCTTCGGCCGAGTCGGCCAGATTCCGCTTCTGAACGTCCCCCGGCGGGATGTTCCGCTGGGTTCGCAGGGCATCGATTGCCTGTTGCGCCATCACGTCGTGACGGTAACTATAAAAATTTTCTGGAAACGGAACTTCGGGCTGGCGGGGCGATCCGGGGCCGGTGTCCGTTGTGAGTACCGCATCGCCCAGGTTGATACCCATGTCCGAGAGGTCGATGAGGTGCGGATTAACCTGCTGCGCAAGTACATAGTCGCCAGCGAGGAGCGCGGAACGGGCGACCCAGGTCTTGAACTCAGGCGAGTCCGGCCCAGCCGACGCAGCGTCGCGCAGCTTCTGACGGAGGACCGTTCGGTCCGGTTCGCTCGCCACGAGCGCCGCAAGCGTCATGACTCCGCCCGTCGCGGGATTTACCTCCCCGGTCTCTGTTAGGCGGTATAATCTCTGAAAATCTCGAACTCGCGCTTCGGTGGAGGCTTCGAATCGTGGCGTGCCTGAAGCCTCCGGCCCCGTGACCGGCAGACCCACCGCCGCAAGTTCGGCATGCAAGGTGCTGATGGTCTCCGCCGGGACATCGCTAGTCCCCGCACGCATTACTCGAGTGACTGGTGGCATGGATCCTCCCAGAAGGTCATTCAATTCAAACAGCCCTCACAGTAACGACGACGTCTCCAAACGAGTCAGGGACGTGTCTAAACTCCTCGTATATCTCAACAAAACGGTAAGTCGCTATCGCTTATGGCAATTGTTAAGGGTCTCTTTTGTGTCCAATCTGATCCGACTCAATACGCTCCCGTTGGTTCGGCTTCAATCTCATTGAGGTCTTGCGATGTTCTCTGCTATCGATCAGCTCTAAGTTGAAAGGTCCGACAGATAGTGTCGTGACTTCTATGACAGACAATTCCTCAGTGTAAAGTGATTGCGGATACGCGGTGTAGTTGGTGACATTCAACGCTTCAGTTGCTGCAAGTTCAAAAGCTCAGCGAAGCTCGCCTAAGCGTTGCCACTGTTGCGCAGTTCGTGCTTCGACGGGAACGCCGCCGACGTCAACCGCCGACTTTTGGAAGACTGCGCCTTGCGTTTCCCCCTTGTTACTGCTCCATTGATTAAAAGCTGCGTCTTCAAGGCCGTACCGTTCTGGTGCACCACTATGGCGACTGGTCAAATGGCCTGCCTGTACAGTAGGCTCTTCGCTGAGGTGACTTCTGGCCCACCAATTATTAGTTTCTGGGTTAATCAAAAACCGGAGCGGATGATTCGGATCGTTCAATATCGTGCGCAGCGCCCGATCCATAAAGACTCCGCGTGAGCTGGCGGACTGGCCTGCGGACGATGGATATTGATTCGGAGCTTGTACACCACCTCGTTTTGGCACAACTGCGCCGCTACCGCGCGAACTCTTTTTGGATGTGAGCTTGGAAGCCATCATGGAAAGCGCAGTGGCAAACTTAGCCGCATCGAAGGTTGCAGCGGAAATTGAGGCGGTTGCCGTCGCGACGTTGCCCACTGCCAGGGGCGCAGGCGCAGTGGTGGGCGGTGTCATGGAAGCCGCAGCGTCGGCCACGACAAACTGCTCCAGCGCGATCTGGCCGCTAGCAGCAGCGGCATCAAAGAGGTCACCCCGTTGCCAGCCATTAACGACAGCATCGCCCCTCTGTTTTACATAGCCCTTAACTGCTGTCCACGGATGGTTGGCTACTTCTCCTAGGCTACTCACAGTAAGCTTGAATGTATTAGCCTGATCCTCCCAAATAGCACTACCGGTGAAATGGTGCAGTACTTGGGAGGTTCCATAGTAGGTTATTTTCCCGGGCAGTATCGCTAGGCCGAAAGCTGTTTTGCTAACCCCATAGACGAATCCGGAAGGTAGCAAAACGGGCGCCGTAAGGATGTTTTTTGCACTATCCAGGTCCGCTTGCGGAACGAAGGTCGGAGAGCTGTCGGCCCCTGCTGTGGCTGGCACCCATATACCGGCATCCGTTGGCGCGCCCTCTCCATATCCTTCCGGCTGCAGGCCGGTCCGATCATGAAACGAAAAGGGATTCGAATTTGCATAAACGTAGAGATTCGCGCCAGTCGTGATGCCGGCCGGATCAGTACTCAGCCACCTCGCAAGCCAAAGTACATAGTATCGAGCTCCGTGATAATCAAACCCCGTCTCCTCATCCCGCTCAATTCCTGTATACCGATACCGCTTTGCCGCTCCATTGATAGATTTATTCATCGCTTGATACGAAGTGCTACCGTATGGAAAATACTCCTCATAGGAAATGATCTGCCCAACGTCATCTAACTCGATCGACGCAGAGCCAAGATGGTTTCCGAACTGGAAGCGCTTGAGTTGCTCCGGCGAGCCATCGTCTCCTTGCGTGCGCGTTTCCGCGAGGGCAATGCGCTGCTTGTCATCCATGACATGTAATGTTTCGCGCTCAAGAGCCACGCCTGTGCCGTTGCCGTCGTACTCGCGATAGACCTCAAACCCGCCGAGATCAATCCGCTCGTTCTTGCGCGTTCCATTCTGCCGCTCGGTGATTTTCCGTATGCGTTGACCGCTCGCGTCGTAGACATAATACGTGGTCTCCGCCCTTCCGTTGTTAACTACTTGCCGTGACGTGGCACTCAACTGGTCCCGGCAATCCCATTGCATCAACGTCAGATGCGGCATGGCGGTCATATTGCCGTGTGCATCGTGCTGATAAGACTCCGGATTGTTAGCACCAACCGTCGTGCTGCTGAGTCGGTTGCTGTTCTTCGCCGGCTCCATCAAGCTCGGCTCGTGGTACGCGTAGTCGCGAGTCCAGTTGCCATTTGCTGCCCGGTGAACATGTTTCACACAATTGCCCACGGCGTCGTAGTTATAGCCCTCCTGGTAGTGGCGCATCGCCTGACCATTACCGGGTTGCGGAAGGTGCGTGCGGAAGCGGTCGTCCCAGGTAGTCTGAGGCTGCGTGAGCTGACCAATGTGCTCTCGGCCCTCCGCCTGGATTAGGCGATAGACTGCGTCGTAGATATAGTCGTTGTCGGGTGTGACTACTTGGTTGCTGAAGTACACGGTCTGTTGGGCATCGTCGCGGATATGCGTGATGTTGCCGACTGGGTCATAGGTGTACACCAGGCTCTGCAGCCGAACTTGGTCGATTGCCCGCGTGGTTTCGATATTCATCAAGCGAAACGTCAAAGGATCGTGTGTGTATTCGGTCCGGATGTTGTTTCCGTAGTCGATTCGCGTGCGTTGGCCTTTGGCATCGTAGTCGATGTTATTGACGAACAGCGTCGCTGACGGCGTGCTGCGCAAGGTGACAAGCACCCTTTCGATCAAGTTGGCTTCGTTGAAGAAAGCTCGATAAACGCTGGAGTCCGGGGCCGTCACAGACGTCGGTCGGTTTAGAGCGTCATACGTCGTCGCACTGATGAACGTCTGCGGTTGCAGCGCAGGATCTCCTGCCCAATCGGGAATTTGCTTGTAATCCT
>Ga0179592_10000937_pt1 | contig 11844 bp, 9 predicted proteins | sample CZODoug2_1_08_16_FD_148623 | JGI IMG/M metagenome (GOLD analysis project Ga0179592, IMG submission 148623) | Vadose zone soil fungal communities from Angelo Coast Range Reserve, California, USA - CZODoug2_1_08_16fungal (Illumina Assembly) | ecosystem: Environmental > Terrestrial > Soil > Vadose...
CCGCCCGGCGAACATGTGGAACGATGAGGTGCGCGCGCCGGCGCGCCTCGTCGTCGACCATGCCGTGGTCCTCGTGACGAAACACGCCAAACAGCGCCGCGCCGGTTGCCGACTTGTCGAGCGGCGTCGACAGACAATCCACTATGCGCTGTGGCGTTGCCCACTCCTGATGCAAACGCGTATCCGCGAACTCGCGGTAAGGCATGACATCCGCCACCGCGACCAGTTGCCCGGTGTCGGCCAGGCAGTGGGCTGGCGTGGTCGGATCCAGCCCGACATATTTCGAGAAGTAGAGTTGCTGATAATGCGGGTCGATGCCGAACACGTGATACGCGGCGCCGGCGGCGAGACTCTTGCAATAGATCGACGCCGCCGATCCGCCGACGAATTCCGTCAAATTCTCCAACACGCCCGGCCACAGGGTGGCATCGAGCGCCGTGTCGTAAATGTTATCAATCAGCTCTAAAAGGACTTTCGTTTCTAGGTTCAATGGCTCTGCCTGCTCGCCGCGGGAAGACTTTATTGCCGTGCACAAGGAATCGCGTCATCCGATCGAGTGACGCGCGGGGCTGCACCTGCCACTTTCACTTTACTTTCGCAGCCGGGCGCTGCGGGCATCGATCGTCGCGCCGCGTTGCCCAGCCGCGACAATCATTGCCGCCGCAACGGGCCGGCGTGCGCGGCAACCAGCTTGATCAGCTCGGTTTGCCGGTTGGTCGCGCCCTGGACTACCGTCGCGCCAGATCGATACTCGACTGTCCGGGATGGCTTTGGATGTAACGAAACAGCCGCGCCTTGAAGATCGGCAGCCGGATGCCAACCACCGTTTCGACCATCGGCTGATGACATTTGAGACAGAACTCGGTCGCCATCGGGTCACCGCCGTTCGCGAGGCTCGTTGGCTTCGCTCTCATAATCCAGATCGGCGCGCTTTCCGGCGGCCAATATCGCGAGAACGCCAGCGCCAAAAATTGTGCCGAAGCTGAGCCCGAGGATCAATCCAGTGACGAATGGCATGGCTACCTCTTTCAAGTAACCGCCGCGCCGCCTGTCAGGGAGGCTTGCGGCGGCGCGGCGTCTGAGCCGGGCGACAGATGTTGAGATTGGCCTCCTTCCCGGTGCCATAGCCGCCAGAAACGTTCTGGTTGGCGGTGGTCCCGGTGCAGGTGGCGTTGAGAAGCGGGTTAGCCGCCGTGGTTCGGCGGCGCGCCGGCAGCCTGCGCCCGTTCGTTTGCCGCAAAGGAAGCGATCAAGAGGCCGAACATCATGGCGTGCCGCCGCATGGCGAGGCTCGGGCCGGCCGTACAGGGTCCGGCGCGAATGCCGGTCTTTTTGCCGGCGCCTGCGAGAGACGATTCGCTCATCCTAAGCCTCCATCCGAAACGGTTGATTTCGGACGTATCTTAACGAAGCCGCCGGACGCGCGCGTCAACCGGCGGGTTGACGGCATGTCGAAATGCGGTGGCGGAACACTGATCGCCGCGTCGCTCAGCCGCGACAATCATTGCCGTCGCAACGGGCTGGCGTGAGCGGCAACCAGCTTGATCAGCTCGGTCTGACGGTTGGTATTGGTCTTCGCAAACACGCGCTGAAGATGCGTCTTGACGGTAGCTTCCGAAACACCCACGACGTCGGACACCGCCGAAATGCCGCCGAACTCGCTCACCGCCGCGAGCACGCGCAGCTCGGCCGGCGTGAGCCCGTAAAGCTTTGACATCGATTCCATCGCCGACGGCACCTCGAGCGACGTCTTGCGCACGAACACCGCCGCTGTCGCGGCAAAGTTCTTTCCGGCTTGCCGCCGCGCGCCCGAAATCAGCGGGAGGACATGCGCGAGCCATGGCATTTGCGGCGGAAACGAGAGTGGGACCGCGATGCCCCGTGTGCCTAACGCCGCATCGCCCTCGCCTGCCGCGGCGATGACGTCCGGCAGCGCCGGACGCGAATCCGCGGTTGCCAATGCGCCGTTTCTCAGACGAAGAATCCTTCCGTCGTCGAGCATCTCCCGACCGGACAGGTTGGCAAATACGACGCGGCAATTCCTGTCGACGAGGAAGACACCGGCGGCGAGGCCATCCAATGCTTTCGTGAAGGCCGTGGTTTTGGCCGTCTTGATATCCAGCCCCAGCGCATTGCCGACCACCGCCGCACGGCGAATGTGAGGAGTAATGAGGGCCGCCCGCCGGCGCATCTCGTCGTCAACGAGCCCATGCTGCTCATTGCGAAACACGCTGAACAGCGCCACGCTGTCTGCCGACTTGTCGAGCGGCGTCGTCAGAAAATCTGCCAGATCCTGCGGCCTGCCCCACTCCCTGTAGAACGGCGTTTCCACGAATTCGCAATAAGGAATGAAATCCGCCGTCGAGGCCAGTTGCCCGACCTGGGTCAGGCACTGAGCCGGCATGGTCGGATCCAGCCTGGCATATTTCGAGAAGTAGAGTTGCTGATAATGCGGATCCTTGCCGAACTGGTGATACACGGCGCAGGTAGTTGAACTCTTGCAATAGATCGCCGCCGCCGATCCGCCGACGAATTCCGCCAACTTCTTCAAGACCCCCGGCCACAGGGCAGGAACGAGCGGAGCGTCGTAAATGTTACCAATCAGCTCTAAAAGAAGCCTTGTTTCATCGATCATTGAGTCTACCTTGCCACGCCCGGCACATTCATACTGCAACGCACAAGAAACCGCATCAACCGAGCGGTTGATAAGGTGGCGCGCGATCACGAAGGCAAAGCACGCTAGCGAAAAATGCTAGCGTCGCTTTTCGACTTGAAGTTCCTGATCGGGATTGCGGCTGCGCACGCGACCACGCCCTCGCTATTCCGCCGCCGAGATGCGGGTGAATTCCGTCGCCTGGCGTTCGAACAGCCCGCGATAGATTCCTCCCGTCCGGGTCGCGAGCGCGGCATGGGTACCCTGCTCGACGATCTCGCCGCGGTCGAACACCAGGATGCGGTCGAGGCTGCGCACCGTCGACAGCCGGTGCGCGATCACGATCGAGGTGCGTCCCTTGATGAGCCGCTCCATCGCCTGCTGGATCAAGGCCTCCGATTCTGAATCGAGGCTCGACGTCGCCTCGTCGAGGATCAAGACCGGCGCGTCGGCAAGAAACGCGGCGCCCAGCGCGACGCGCTGCCGCTCGCCGCCCGACAGCTTGACGCCGCGTTCGCCGACCAGCGTGCCGTAGCCCTTCGGCAGTCGCAGGATGAACTCATGCGCGTTGGCAAGACGCGCGGCCTGCTCGATCGCCGCCATGCTGGCGCCCGGCCGGCCGTAGGCGATGTTCTCGGCCAGCGAGCGGTGAAACAGGATCGGATCCTGCTGCACGATCGCGATCTGGCTGCGCAGCGAATGCTGCGTCGCCTGAGCGATATCCTGACCGTCGATCAGGATTCGTCCGCCGCTGACGTCGTAAAGCCGCTGCACCAGCTTGACGAAGGTGGTCTTGCCGGAGCCGGAGCGGCCGACCAGCCCAACGCGTTCGCCGGCGCGGATGTCCACCGACAGCCCGTCATACAGCGCGACGCGATGGCCGCCGTAGAGGAATGTCACATCCTCGAACACGATGCGTCCGCCGTGGACGCTGATCGGCAGCGCGTCAGCGGCGTCGGCAATGCCGATCGCCTCGTCATGGATCGCAACAAGTTCCTCCATGTCGTTCACCGAACGCTGCAGGTTGTTGATGTGCATGCCGACATCACGCAAATAGGCGTGGATGATGTAGTAGCTGGTCAGCACATAGGTGACGTCGCCCGGCGAGGCATGGCCTGCGATCCACAGCAGCAGCGCGCCGCCGACCACGGAGGCGCGGACGCACAACAGCACCGTGAGCTGCGCCGTGGAGGTGTAGTTATATCGCAGCCAGGTCCGGCGCACGCGGGTGCGCCATCGGCTGATGACGCGCGCCAGCCGCCTATCCTCGCGCGCTTCGGCGCCGAACGATTTCACCACGGCGTTGCAGGTCAAGGCATCGGCCAGCGTGCCGCCGACCTTGGTGTCCCAGGCATTGGAGATGCGCGCCGCCGGCGCGATATAATGCGTCGAGAACACCACCGTCATCGACACATAGACCAGCGAACCAACCGCGATGACGAGGCCGAGCGACGGCCAATGCAATCCGAGCAGGATCATCGAGCCCAGCAACACCGCCAGCGACGGCAATAGCGCCATCAGAATGGTGTCGTTGAGCAGATCGAGCGCCCACATGCCGCGGGTGATCTTGCGCACGGTCGAGCCGGCAAAGCTGTTGGCGTGCCAGTCGGTCGAGAAGCGCTGCACGCGCATGAAGGCGTCGCGCGACACGTCGGACATGATCCGCAGCGTGAACGGCACGATCGCCTGCAGTCCGACCAGACGAAGCGTCATCGAGACCAGGCCCAGCGCCACGATGGCGCCAAAGGCCGTGAACGCCGCGCGGCGCGCGGCCGGATCGGATGCGCCCAAGGTCACCGCGTCGACCAGATGTCCTGAAAACAGCGGCATGAACAGGTCGGCGGCGGTCGCACCGAGCAAACCGCCGGCGACGGTCGCAGCACCCACCGGCTGATTGAGCCAGTGGCGAAACACGAACGGGATCGCCACGCGAATCGCGGCGGGGCGATTGTTGACAGAAGCGGTCATGGCGTCATCCGGCTGCGCTGGCGCGCGGACCGGCTCCGTTGGTTGGCGAGCGACGGCATGGCCGAACGCAAGCGTCGTTGAAAATGGCAGTGACTATTGGGAAGCTATTGAAGATCGGGACGTCAGGCCCGATCGATGCTGGCGGAAACGGCCCTCAAAGGGCCAGACAGGCGTCCAGCATAGGCTTCGGACGCGAGGGCGCGATCTGCGAATATGACGAAATCATGCAAATCCTCCCCGGTTCGAGCGACAATGCGCTGCTTATAAATGCATCAGGGGCATTTTGCAATATGCCGGCGCCGAGGTCTTGCAACAAGACCTCGGCCTCGGTTTCATGGCACGGTCGGCACCAACCGTTTCCTGAACTCCAGGCGCAGCAACCACAAACTCAACAGCGCCTGGAGCGTGGTCGTCGCAATCGATAGATACCAGACGTACTCGATGCGAAATTCAGGCTTCGCGGATAGCCATATCAGCGGCAGCGCATATGTCGTCAGGCGCGCGCCGGAGCTTAGCAGCACCGGCCTGGTGTTGCCCAATCCCTGAAACATGCTTGAACACACGAAGATCACACCCTGCGCGACAAGGTTCAGCGCAATCATCCGCAGGAACAGCGCGCCGACCGTTATTGTCTCGGGATCCTTGGTAAAACCGCCGAGCAACAACTCCGGCTTCCATTGCGCGATCGCCGTGAAAGCGATCATCGTGGCGGTGCCCATCAGCAAAACGCTCTTGAACGTCTCCCTGACACGCTCACTGTTTCCAGCGCCGAAGTTCTGACCGGCGATGGCACCGGCTGCAAACGCCATCGATACCGCCGGCATATGAATGACGCCCAGCAGGCGCGAGCCAATGCCAAAGCCTGCCTGGGCGGTCGCGCCGAAATTCCGCAGCGCATAATAGATCACCGCCATGTTGACGAATATGATGGCGAACTCGCCTCCGGCAGGCAGCCCGACGTTCAATATGCGCTTCCATTGCGCCAGTTGCGGACGCCACAATGCGCTGTTGATGGCGACATAGTGCTCGTAGCGGTGGAAATAGATCCACATCATGGCCACCGCGATCGCGACCGCGATCGAGCTCGCCAGGCCGGCGCCGGCAACGCCCAACGCCAGACCGGTGCCCCAGCCGGCGATGAGAACCGGCGCCAGCAGTATATTGATGACCACGGTAGTGACCTGCACGATCACGGTGGGGCGCACGATGCCGGTGCCGCGCAAGGCGGACGCCATCACCAGCATCGCGAATTGCAGCGCCAGCGCCGGCATGAACCAGACCAGATACGTCGCGCCGGCTTCGATCACGGCATCGTCGACGGCAACCGAGCGCATATAACCGCGCGCGAGCATGCATCCGGCAATCAGCGTCAAGATCCCGCCCACCGCCGACAAACCGAGCGACTGATTGAATACCAGATTGGCATCGGCCCGGTCCTTGCGCCCAACCGCATGCGAGATCAGCGCCACCGTGCCCACGCTCAGCACTTGCGTCAGGGCATTGATCAGGAAGCCGGCATTGCCCGCAGCACCAACGCCTGCAATCGCGGCGTCGCCCAGACCCGAAACAAAATACAGATCAATCAGCCCGCAGAGCATCATCATGATCATGCCGGCGAAAATTTGCGGAGCCATGGCCGAGATATGGCCCACGATGGAGCCTTGGGTGAGGTCCTTCATATCGTCTCATCCGGCTGCGCTCGCGCGCGGACCGGCTCCGTTGGTGGACGCGCGACGGCATGGCCGAACGCAAGCGCCGAGGGAAAATGTCGATGGTTACTGGGAGCTTAGGTGGATCGGGACGTCAGGCCCGATCGATGCTGACGGAAACGGCCCTCAAAGGGCCAGACAGGCGTCCAGCATGAGCATCGGACGCGAGGGCGCGATCTGCGAACAAATCGAAATCATGTTCAAATCCTCCCCGGTTCGAGCGACGATGCGAGGCTTATAAATGCACCGCGGATATTGTGCAAGCTGGCAGGCGGACGAAATCTGGATTCAGGACGCTAGAGCGCGATGACTTTTCTTCGAATCGTCATCCCGCTCTATCTTTTTGTTTGAGCATGATCTTTTCGGAAAACCGGTACCCACTTTTCCGGATCATGCTCTAATGCGCGGGTGCCGAAGCAAGTGCGGCCGGTTTCTTCAAAAGCATGACCAGCGCACTAAGGCCGAAATAGAACAGCGTCAGCATGAAGAAGGCGTCGCCATATCCCATCACCGCCGCCTGGCGGTGGACGATCTGGGACAACTGCTTCATCGCCATCAGCGAAGCATCGCCCATGCCCTGCAGGCGCTGGGTGAACATATTGAGGGTTTCGGTCGCGGTGGCGTTGCCCCAATTCACCCGTTCGTGCAGCCGCGAGATATGCAGGTCGGTTCGTTCATTCAGCACCTGATTGATCACCGCCAACCCGACGGCACCGCCGAGATTACGCGTCAGATTGAACAGCCCCGAAGCGTTCTTCACCCGTTCCGGGGCCAGGGTCCCGAGCGCGATGTTATTGGTCGGCACCATCGCGAACATCATGCCGATCCCGCGCAGGATCTGCGGCACCAGCAGTTCATAGAAATCGTAGTCGCGGGTAATCCAGGTCATCTGCCAGGAGCCGAGCGCGAAGATCACAAGGCCTGTGGCGATGATCAGGCGCATGTCGACCTTTTGCATCAGACGTCCGACGATCGGCGCGGTGAGGAACATGGTGATGCCGGAAACGAACATGGTCTCGCCGATCATCAGCGCGCTGTATCCGCGCACCTCGGCGAGATAGCGCGGATACATGTAGGTCAGGCCGTAAAGGCCGATCCCGATGCAGAACGAGATCAGGCAGCCGATGCCGAAATTGCGGTCGGTGAACGCTCTGATATCGACGATCGGTTCTTCCACGGTCAGCACGCGCCAGAAGAAGGCGACCGCGGAGACCGCGCAAACCGTGGCGCAGACCGCCACCGAATTATCCTGCAGCCACTCGTATTGCGGTCCCTCCTCGAGCACATATTCGAGCGAACCCAAAAACCCCGCCATCGCGATCAGGCCCCACCAATCCAAGCGGTCGAGCAATTTGAAGTTCGGCTGATCGAAATCGACCAGCGCAAGCACGCCCACGGTGATGGCGACGCCGGGGACGATGTTGATGAAGAACAGCCAGTGCCAGGACAGCGCGTCGGTGATGAATCCGCCCACGGTCGGGCCGACGGTCGGTGCCAGCGTCGCGACCAGACCGATGATCGGGCCGACGATATGGAATTTCGAACGCGGAAACACGGTGTAGGCCGATGCGAACACGGTCGGGATCATGCCCGCGCCGAGAAATCCCTGGATCGCGCGCCAGAGGATCATCTGCTCGATCGACGAGGCAAATCCGCACAGGAAACTCGCGATGGTGAAGCCGGCAGCAGAAATCGCGAACAGCAACCGGGTGCCGAGCGCACGCGACAGGAATCCGGACAATGGAATCGCGATCACTTCCGCGATCAAATACGAAGTCTGGACCCATGACACCTCGCTCGAACTCGCCGACAATCCAGCCTGGATATCGGCCAGTGACGCCGAGACGATCTGGATGTCCAGGATCGACATGAACATCCCGAACACCATGATGAGGAACGCAAACAGCCGTCGCGGCGCGACGTACTCGGACGGCGCCGCGGGGGCGCTCATCATCGTCGGTGGGGCGGTGGTGGCATCAGCCATGATCTGCTCGGGTCAGGACGTGCACATCGATCGGGCGCACCGCCCGACGTGCGCATTATTGCGGGTGAACCATCGTCGGCGAGTCGAGATCGGATTCGCTGTCGGCGTCCTTGGCGCCTTGGGCCGTATCCACCGTGACGTAAACCGACATGCCGGCGCGCAGCAGGTTCTGCCTGGCGACATCCGTCGGCACGCGCACGCGAACCGGAAGCCGCTGCACGATCTTGGTGAAGTTGCCGGTGGCGTTATCCGGCGGCAGCAGCGTGAACACCGAGCCCGCGGCAGGCGAGATGCTGTCGACGGTGCCTGCGAACTTGCGATGGCCGTAGGCGTCCACCGAGATCGTCACCGGCTGACCCGGACGGATGCGCTTGAGCTGCGTCTCCTTGAAGTTGGCATCGATAAAGACGTCGTTGAGCGGCACCACATTGCCGAGCCGTTGGCCGGCCTGGATGAAGTCGCCGGTGTTGACCAGGCGGTTGGAGAACGTCCCGTCGACCGGCGCGCGCACCGAGGTAAAGTCGAGGTCGCGCTGGGCCTTGGCGAGGGATGTCTGCAGTTCCGCTAACTGCGCGCGGGCCTCGGCCTGCTGCGCTTTGGTGACTTCGACGTTGTCGCGCGCCGCATCATACGCCGCCTGCGCCGACTTGACCGCTGCCACACCCTGATCGCGCCCGGCTTCCGACACCTCGAAGGTCGCGCGCGAGGCAAATCCCCTGGTGCTCAGCGCCTGCTGACGGTCGAAGTCGAGGCCGGCACGCTTCATCGCGGCATCCGCCGAGGCAAGCTGTGCCTTGGCCTGCTCGACCGCGCTTTCCAGCGCGGTTGCCTGCCGGCCGATGCGATCGATGGTGGCCTGCTGGGTAGCGATCTTGCTGCGCGCGGCGTCCACCGCGATGCGATAGTCGCCGTCGTCGATTCTGAAGATCACGTCGCCGGAGCGGACCACGACGTTGTCGCCGGGAAGAATTGCCGCGATGTGGCCAGACACCCGGGCGCCGAGCGTGGTGCTATTGGCGCGCACATAGGCGTCGTCGGTAGAGACGAGAAAGCGTCCAACCAAAACATAATGCACCCCGTAGGCCGCGGCGGCGAGCGCCAGCAATGCGCCGATGCCCAACAAGACGACTTTGCGCTTGCCGGATTTCGGAGCCGCGGATTGGGCGGCAGCAGCTGGCGCGCTGCCGGGCTTGTCGATGGCCGGTTGGTCCGGCGTCTCCGCCGGTCGGCGCGCAACCGTCTCTTCGGAAGCATGAGAATGAGGCGACTCAGCCGCGGAAGCGTCGCGCACGAAAGTGGCTTCGGCCGTATCCGGCTCGGGGCGAATAATCCGTGCGGCCTGGTCTCTCGCTGCGGCCATCCGGCCCTCCTCACTGCAATGTCGCGATGCAAGCGCAGCCAAAATCCGGCCCCACAACGTCGCCCGTTTTTGAAATTAGCATTGACCGAACGGTTCGGTCAAGATATTATCCCACGATCGGACGATAGATCTTGAGTTCCTTCCGGGGCATTTCGAACGCTGAAATCCTTCGAGAAAAGCTAAATCAATGATTACAGCCCATCCCACCCCTCTCCACGTGGTTGGCGACGAGGACAGCTCCAAGCGGCGTCAGATTCTTGATGGCGCCCGCAAGGTTTTCATGGACCTGGGCTTTGACGGCGCCAGCATGGGCGAAATCGCGCGGTCAGCCGGCGTCTCCAAGGGGACGCTGTATGTCTATTTCGACGACAAGAACCGGTTGTTCGAAGCCATCGTCGAGGAGGAAGCTCTCGAGCAGGGCAAGGTGGCGTTCAATTTCGACCCCGAGCGCGACGTTACCACGACGCTGATGGAGTTCGGGCAGGCTTACATTCAGTTGCTGTGCCGGCCGGGCGGCGGATCGGCGACCCGGACGGTGATGGCGATCGCCGAGCGGATGCCGGAGGTCGGCCGGCGCTTCTATAACAACGTGATAGCGCTCACCATCGCCAGGCTCGCCGCCTATCTTGAGGTTCACACGAGGTCGGGCGATCTTGAGATCGAGGACTTCCAACTGGCGGCGACGCAGTTCATGCAGATGTGTCAGGCGTCGCTGTTCATGCCGTTCATTTTCCAGGCAGCGCCCGCGCCTTCGCCGGAGCGGATCGCGCAGGTGGTCAAAAGCGCGACCCGGATATTCCTCGCGGGCTATCAGGCAAAGCCTGGCTGACCGCTGCCGATCTGCCGGTGCCGAAAAGGCAATCAGTGTTCCGCCAGCTCACGGACAAGTCCGGTTTCCTTGATCGTCGGCATCCAGAATCTTGCCATCACCGGGATCACGAGCAGACTGCAGATCGGCGACAGCAGCATGCCGCCGACGATGACGCAAGCCAGCGGCTGCTGCACCTGTGAGCCAATCCCGGTCGAGATCGCCGCCGGGACCAGTCCGATGCACGCCGACAGGCCGGTCATGAAGATTTGCCGCATCCGCGTTTCGGAGGCGCGGATGATCGCGTCTTCCGTCCCCATACCTGCCTCGATGTCACGACGGATGTAGGACATCAGCAGGATGCCATCCATGGCTGACACGCCGAATAGCGAGATGAACCCGACCGCGGCCGATACACTGAAATTCAGGCCGGCGATGTAGAGCCCGAGAATTCCGCCGGCCACGGCGAACGGGATGCCCGACAACGCCAGCAGGCTGTCCCGTATCGAATTGAACAGACCATACAGCAGCATCAGGATCAGAAGCAGGCTCAACGGCACGATCAGTGCGAGCCTCTTCTTGGCGTCAACCAGGGCGCCGTACTCGCCCGACCATTCGAGCGAGTAGCCTTGGGGAATCGGAACATTTTTCCGGATTCGCTCCTGGGCTTCGACCACGGTCGAACCGAGATCACGGTCGCGAACGCTGTATTTCAGCGGGATGAAGCGCTCGCTGTTCTCGCGGTAGATATAGGCCGCGCCGCTGACGAGCTTGACCTCGCCGAGATCACCAAGCCGAATATAGGCGGTTGGCGTCTTCGGATCCGGATTCGGAAGTGCTACCGGGATCGTGCGGATGGCATCGACGTCGCGGCGGAATTCCGGCGCCAAACGAACCGTCAGCGCGAAGATCATCTCTCCTTCATAGACTTTGGAAACTTCCTGGCCGCCGATCGCGGCCTGGACGACGGAATTGATGTCGCTGACCGAGAAGCCGTGGCGCGCGGCCTTGGCGCGATCAATCCGAACGATCAGGTTGGGCTGGCCGAGCAGGTTGAAACTGGCGGGGTCGGCGACACCGCGGACGGCGCTGAGTTCGGTCTTCACCGACTTGGACAGCCGTTCCAGCTCGACGAGGTCTTTACCGAAGATCTTGATCGAGTTCTCGCCTTTCACGCCGGACACAGCTTCCTCGATATTATCCTGGATGTATTGCGAGAAATTGAAATCGACGCCGACGAATTCGCGGTTGAGCCGCTCGCTCATCTGCTTGACCATCTGCTCCTTGGTCAATCCCTTTGGCCACTTGTCGAGCGGCTGGAGCGGGACAAAGAACTCGGCGAGAAACGCACCGTCGGGATCG
>Ga0179592_10000940_pt1 | contig 11838 bp, 6 predicted proteins | sample CZODoug2_1_08_16_FD_148623 | JGI IMG/M metagenome (GOLD analysis project Ga0179592, IMG submission 148623) | Vadose zone soil fungal communities from Angelo Coast Range Reserve, California, USA - CZODoug2_1_08_16fungal (Illumina Assembly) | ecosystem: Environmental > Terrestrial > Soil > Vadose...
TGGCTTTCCTGAAATGGCGCTGATTGGATTCGACAACCAAATCATACGCTAAATCAGTGATTTAAACCACATCCGCCAACATGGGCTGCATAATGCGGGCTAACGGGCTGGCGGAGAGGGTATCATCTGCAATGAAGATGTCAGATGCTCCCGACGTGATCGGCCGCACGAAGCGCATCGCGGTGATCGCGACGGGCGGCACGATCGCCCAGAGCGTCGCAGCCCGTGCCGGGCGCGCGCACCTCGCGGCCAGCGAGATGCTCGATCCCGCAAGTCTGCCCGCAGGCATCGAGATGCTGCCGATCGACCTCTTCGACCTCCCCAGCCCGGCGATTGGTCTCGTCGAGATGGTCAAGCTGAGCCGAGCCATCGATGAAGCGCTCGCGGCCGGCGCCTACGGCGTGGTCGTCACGCACGGAACCGACACGCTTGAGGAGAGCGCATATTGCGTCGATCTGTGCCACGTCGCTGAGCACCCAGCCGTGTTCACGGGCGCCATGCGTCCAGCGGGTCTGCCCGGCGCGGATGGCGCGCTAAATCTACGGGATGCACTGACCGTCGCCGCCCATCCGGGTGCCAGGAAGATGGGCGCGCTCGTTGTCATGGCCGGCGAGATCCATTCGGCCCAGGACGTGCGCAAGCAACACAGCGTCAGCATCGGGGCGTTCAAGAGCGGCGAGCGCGGGCTCCTTGGACGTGTCGATGAGGGGCGCGTGCACTGGGCGCGACGGCCGTTGCGCGCCCGCCCACTGCGACCACCAAGGCTTGACGCCCGGGTCGAGGCGGTCAAATGCTATGCTGGCATGGGTGACGCGCTCTTGCGCGCGGCCACGGCCAGCGGGGTGGACGCGATCGTGGTCGAGGCGATGGGGTCCGGACAGGTGCCGCCAGCCGTGATGCCCGCCCTGCGCGATGCCTTGACCGGTGGCGTCCTCGTCGTCGTGTCCTCCCGTTGTGGTGAGGGACCGCTGCTGCGTGACCATTATGGCCTGCCTTTCCACGAGGTCGGCGACGAGCGCGAACTTCTCGCGGCGGGAGCGCTGTTCTGCGAGCTGCCCGGCACGAAGGCACGCATCAAGACGATCGTTGGGTTGAGCGCCGGCCTGTCCCGGCAGGAGCTGGCGGCTTGGCTCTAGCATCGCAAAGCCGCGCGCGGACGGCAGTCCACATGCAACGGAGCATGACCATGCAGCGATATCTTGCCACGACCATGAGGCTGGCGGCCTTCGTCGTCGTCGCGCTGGCGACAGCTTGTGCCCCCTCCGCGCAGGACCCGGGTACCAGCAAGCTTTATGAGGTGCAGAAGCGGGGCAGGCTGATCGTCGGCGTCACATCCGAGATCCCACCCTTCGGCTTCATCGGTCCTGACGGGCAGATGCAGGGCTTTGACATCGACATTGCCAAGATCATCGCGAAGGGATTGTTCGAGGGTTCAGACAACATCGAGTTCAAGAAAACCGCCTTCGCGGCCCGTTGGACCGCCGCCAACAGCGGCGAGATCGATTTCGGCATAATGGTCACCACTATCTGGCCGGATCGGCTGGCGCGGATCAATTTTACGCGTGGTTATATCCGGTCGGCCATGTCGGTGCTGTCGCGCGACGACGTGAAGGTCTCGGGTATTCAGGACTTCAACAAGCCGGACTACACGATGGCGATCCTCAATACGCCGAGTGAGTACGATCTGATGAAGGCAAACCTGCCCGCCATGAAGACGCTGGTCCTGGCCTCCGAAGCGGACATGCTGACCGCCGTCCGAACCGGTCGCGCCCAGGCCTTGTTAGTCGACGCGCCGGTCGCGGCCTGGAGGGCCGGCTCGCTACCCAATCTCAAGAACTGGGGTATCATCGGCCCTCAGACGCAGGACGCCATCTTCATGCGCCAGAACGACTTCCAATGGTGGTACTATCTCGACGCCATGGTCGGCGAGATGCGCTGCGGTTCGCTCTACGAAGACTACAAGGCGGCCTACAGCAAATGGTTCAAGGTCGATCCGCCGCCGCCTTCATCCTGCCTTGCCTTCAAGGGCGAGGACTAAGAGTCGGGATGGCAGAAGCGGGGGGCTGCGCGTTCGGCGTCTCCGAGCAGGCGCAGCCCGGAGGGAGCCGAGGCTCGAGCACCAATGATCTCGGTTAGCGGCTTGCACAAATCCTACGGGGGCACTTCGGTCCTGCAAGGGGTCGATCTCGCGGTTGGGCGCGGCGAGACCGTCGTCATTATCGGGCCGAGTGGCTCGGGCAAGACCACGCTGCTGCGCTGCCTCAATTTTCTCGTCGAGTATGACAGCGGTCAAATCCACGTCGACGGCAAGCTGATGTGGTTCAAGGACGCAGCGTGCTCGGCTCGGCGCCCGATCCGCGAGATCGCCGCCGACCGGGCTGAGATCGGCATGGTGTTCCAGAGTTTCAACCTCTTCCCCCACCGCACCGTGCTCGACAACATCACCATGGCGCCGCTCACCGTAAGGCGCGGTTCGCTGGCGCGCCCCGAGGCGGAGAGGGAGGCGCGGCGCCTGCTCGAGCGCGTCGGCCTCGGCGACAAGGCGAGCGCGCATCCGGCAACGCTGTCGGGCGGCCAGCAGCAACGCGTCGCCATCGCCAGGGCGCTGGCCATGAATCCTAAGGTCATGCTCTTCGACGAGGTGACCTCGGCGCTCGATCCCGAGCTAGTCGACGAGGTGCTCAGCGTCATCCGCCAGCTCGCCGAGGACGGCATGACCATGGTGGTGGTGACGCACGAAATCCCGTTCGCACTCGATGTCGCGGATCGGGTGATTTTCATGGATCAGGGCGCGGTGGTGGAAGAAGGGCCGCCCGAACGCGTCCTCCTGCATCCCGAGACGCCGCGCCTCAAGGCCTTCTTGCGCCGCTTCATCGAGATGAACCGCATCGCCCGGCGAATGACGGTGGAGATCGGCGCGCCTTGAACCAGAATCCGCGCTTTGACTTGAGCTTCATGCTGCGCCACGTACCGGACTTCGGTCCGGCGATCCTGACGGCGCTCGAGGTCTTCATCGCGGCTCTCGCCATCGCCCTCGTCGTCGGCGTGGTGCTTGCGCTCGCGCGGGTGACGCGCACGCAGCTCGCTTGGCTCGCCGCGGCCTATGTCGAAATCTTCCGCAACACGCCGCTGCTCATGCAGCTCTACTTCATTTTTTTCGGCCTGCCGATCGCCGGCGTGATGATCTCGCCGTTCGTCAGCGGTTCGGCAGCAATCGGCCTCCAGCACGGCGCCTTTTTCGCCGAGATCCTGCGCGGCGGCATCGCGGCCGTGCGGCGCGACCAGCGCGAAGGGGGGCTCGCGCTCGGCATGCTGCCGAGCCAGGTCATGCGCCAAATCGTGCTCCCTCAGGCGCTGCGCAATAGCCTGCCGGCGGCCGGAAACCAGCTGGTGCTGCTGCTGCAGGATACCTCGTTCGTCTCCACCATCGGCATTTTTGAGATCACGCTCCGGGGCCAGACCATCGCCGAGCGCAGCGCCGCGAGCTTCGAGATGTTCGTTGTCGTGGGGGCGATATATCTCCTGCTCTCGGCCATCCTGTCACTGGCGGCGCGCGGCCTGGAATTCGCCGCCGCTTACGCGAGGTAAGGCGCGCCCATGGGAAATGTCGGCAGCGCACTTCCTTATCTGCTGCAAGCTTCGGTGATGACGCTGCGGCTGGCGATCGTGTGCATCGTGCTCGCGACCGTGATTGGCGTCGGCGTCGGCTTCCTGGGCGCGCTGGTGGGCCGGGCGGCCGAGGCGACGATACTGGCCGTGATCTACATCCTGCGCGGCATACCGATCCTGGCGCAGCTCTTCCTTGTCTATTTCGGGCTACCCTTCTTCGGAATTTTCGTCAATTCTTACGGCGTCGCCATCATCGCCATCTCGCTCAATATGGGGGCGCTGGTGGCAGAGATCTTTCGCGGCGCGCTCCTGAGCCTGCCGCGCGCCCAGATGGACGCCGGCCTCGCCATCGGGCTAAGGCCGCGTCAGGTTCTGTGGAAGGTGCTGCTGCCGCAGGCGCTGGTCGCGGCAATGCCGGCCTATGTCAGCATGATGCCCGTCACGATCAAGGCGACCGCCCTGGCTTCGGTCATCGGCATCTGGGAGCTGACACTCGCCAGCAAGGAGATCGCGGCCCAGACGCTCGATACCTTCCGGACGTTTGGCTATGCCCTCCTTCTGTATTTTATGCTGTGTTATCCCTTCACCCTAATCGGTCGTTACTTGGAGCGGCGCAGCACCGCCTTCCACAGTTCGTGAGGAGCCGCGTCTGGAACGCAGCGCGGCCGTCTTGCGGCACGGACGGTCGCCCGCGAGCACGTCTGCCGAGCTTCCCTGACGAGGCAAAGCGGAATTCATTCGATATTAGCCATCTCGCGTCGTCACCTGCATCGAATGCGGCCTCGAAGAGGATTGCGGCCGAGGTGTGGGACGGAATCCGGTTCGAATATCAAAGATAACGTCGCACCGCCTCATGGGAGACAACGACGTTACGCTCCAGCCGCATCTCCTTCATCCGTGATCTTGAACGCTCCGGAACCTTTAGGCCGTCGAGGCCAGTGATTGCGGCACCTGGCGAGCGTGAGAGCCAAGGTGTGGGACGCCGGACGTCGCGTGATCTCTACCCGTCCGCCGGGCTAGTGTTCGCCTGTCGGTGAGCAGGCACTGTGAACTGAAAAATAGCCCCCTGCGGCACATTCGCAGTTGCCCACAATCTTCCCCCGAAGGCCTCGATTATCGAACGGCAGATCGATAGTCCCATTCCGAGACCGCTCGACTTCGTCGTATAGAACGCGTGAAAAACCCGCTCGGGATCGACTTGAGACAGCCCCGGGCCGGTGTCTCGTACGGAAACGAGCACGCAACCCGCTTCCGCCTCAGTGCTGATCAGCAATTCTCGCGATCCCCCGCTGACTTCGCTTATTGCTTCGATTGCGTTCATGATCAAATTCAGGATCACCTGTTGCAGTTGCACTCGGTCTCCCCAAATGCGCGGCAGGCCATTCGCGAGCTCGGTCTGCAGCAAAACGCGATGTCGCCGCATCTCGCTCCGTGTCAGCGCAATCGTCTCGAGGATCGTTTCGTTTATGTCCAAGAGAGCCTTCTTCTCAGGCAGCTTCCTGATGACGGCGCGAATACGGCCAATGACTCCGCCGGCTTGACTGCCTGCCTTGATGATACGATCGAATGCATCCCGGACCTCCACGAGGTCAGGTGGCTGGGCGGCGAGCCAGCGTAATCCGGCATCCGCGCTGGTGACCGCGGCTGCTATCGGCTGGTTGACTTCATGGGCGATCGAGGCCGTCAACTGCCCCATGGTCGTGACCCGGTTGACATGGGCGAGTTCCATCTGCGCATCGCGGTTGCGCCGCTGGCTCTCGCGTAGATTCTCCTCGGCCTGCTTGCGCTCGGTCAAATCGAGTATAAAGGAGACGCCCTGGTCTCGGTGTTCGCCGAGAGTCGCCGAGCCGACAAGGACGGGCACGTGGCTGCCGTCGTTCCGTAAGTACTCCTTCTCGTAAGGTTTGCAGCTTCCCGTCGCCCTAAGCTCTGCCACGGCCCGTTCGTCAGCGTCTTGCCATTCGGTGGGCGTCAGATCGGTCCAGCGCAGACGACCCGAAACGATATCGTCGCGGCTACGTCCCAATATGTGGAGAACGGCCTCGTTGGCCTCAATAATGCGACCATCAAAGTCCCAAATTGAAATCCCGATGATGTTGGCGTCGACCAGGCGCCGGATCTTGGCTTCGCGTTGTTCGAGATCGGCGTAAAGACGTGTATTCTCCAAGGATATCGCCGCCTGTGACGCAAGCAATTCCAGCACCACGACCCGACTGGGAGTGAAGACATGAGGCATCAAGTTGTTTTCGAGGTAGAGCACACCGATAAGCGTGGTCTGCTTGATCAGCGGCAAGCAGAGGATTGATCGGGTGCGGCCCCGGCTTATGTTTTTGTCGGCGGAAAATGGATTCTGGGTTGAAGCGTCGTCAAGAATCACGCTCTCCCGGGTACGCGCAACAAAGTGCACGATCGACTCGGGCAACACGGCGTCAGCGATGGACCCCTCTCGCAGATGTACGCTGACAGTGTCCCCACTGGTTGTAGCCTCTGCCTCCATCCGCAGCTCTGCGTTTCGCGGCAGAAATAAGATACCTCGTTCAGCGCCTGCATGCTCAATCGCTGCACGCATGAGCGTGTCGATCAGTTTCTCCGGGACGATCTCGCCCGACACCGCTTGCGACACCTTGATTATCGTGGCGAGATCCAGGTGTTCGAGCGATGCCAGGATCGTGCTCGTCGGGCCCGGTGCCGGTGTTTCCGCAGCAAGATGAGAGTGCAATTCCTCAAGCTGCCGTACCTTGCCAGCGGCTCCCCAACGGAAATAGCCGTGCCGGGCATCACGCAAATACACAAGCGCGATCTTCTCGAAGCCTCGTTCTGCATAGAAACGTGCGGCGAGTTCGTTCGCCAGACCATCTTCTTGCGCGAATCCGTGTTCGCGAGCCGACTGAATGGCCTGCTCATATAGACGCATCGCCTCCATATCCCGGCCGTCGAGGCGGGCGATCTCGGCCGACACCAGTGCGTACTTGCCGCCAAAAGTCGCCGGACAATTTTCGGTCCACTCGCGCAGTTTTCCCCGGTGCGTTGCAAGGAGTTGGAGCCATACATGCTGCTCGTCTGCAGAACCTTGCTCATAGCGCGCGGTCACCGTGAGCGCAGTGTAGTAAAAGTAGTCGAGCAACTGGAGCTGAACAGTTGTTGTCCAAAGCAGCACGTTGGCCTTGTCGGCTGCGGCGAGAGCCTCGGTGTATTCGCCTGACAGATACCGCGCCTTCAGTTTGAGTATCCAGTACCGCCATTGTATCGTTGGTATTGGATGGCCCGTCAGTTGCGCCTCAAACGCCGCTTCGTCAAACCGCTCGTCGTTGAAGGTTGAGAGGGCCGCGGTCCGTCCTTGCAGGGCCGCGATAAAGCGCTGCTGGCTTAAGATGATGTCCGCGACGGCTCGATACCCGGCTTTCCGGGCAAAATCCAGCCCCAGCTCCGACTCACGCCACACCGCATCCAGTGGATCGTTCCGAAGGAGAAGGTTCGTGACGGCTTGGTGCAAGCTGTAGCAGGCGAAGGTCATATCACCCGTCTCGATTGCAGTGCGCAAGGCCGTCCCATTGAAATCAATCGCTGTCGCGATCGGCTGCGTCCAGAAGGCAATTATCCCCATCGAGTGGTAAACCCTGGCCCGGTAGGCGACAAAGCCGTGCTTATCGACTAGGTCGCATGCGAGCTTGCCGAAGCGATAACCCTCACGGTAGCGCTGAAAAGCCGGCCCGACGGTCAGCCCAAGAAGGCTATAGCCGTGCGCGGAAGTACCGCTGTTCCCATGCTGTATGCTGATGTTCGCCATTCGGCACGCGAGCAAACAATAGAATCTGAGGCTGGTAAAGCAGGCGGGCGCGTCAAGAACCGAGATCAGACGCATGGCGGCCTGCAGGTCCGGGTCTGTCATAAGCGGCAGATCGATAAGGCTCTCGATAGGCCGTCCGTTGAGAAATTGCCCGACCGCCTCGTATTCGGCCTGGACCTGCTCCCAGGTCGGATGCGCCGGCAGGTCGATGCCAAACAGGCGCAGGCACGCGAGCCCGCTGTCGACGGCTTGCGGATATTCCCCCTTCACTTCGTGCAACTGGACCTTAAGGTGGTAGGCGGCTGCCTGGTCGACCTTCGACGTCCCGCGCCGCAACAACTCCTCAATAAATTGCTCGGCTGTGTCGAAGTCACCAGTCAGAAATGCGCACTCCGCGCGCTCTAGCCACAGGCTGAACGTCAATTCGTACTGGTTGCTCCAGTCGCTTTCGTCGAGGAGCGCCATACCGGCTGCGAGATATATGCAAGCCGACGCATGGGCCGCTGACGCTTTAGCCTTTCGCCCTGCACGCAGGTTGATGGCCGCCACCTCCACCTTCTCGTCCCCATCGGCGAGCAGCGTGGTACCCCGATTGAACTGGTTCGCGATATCGAAGATATGTTCGGCGAGTTCGTCCGCCTTCATGATCGCCGCCAGCACTCGGCCAATGCGCAGGTGGGCTTCGGCACGCCGCTCTTCGGGGATCAGCGCATAGGCCGCCTGCTGGATGCGGTCGTGAGAGAAATTGTAGGCGCTACCCTGACGAATGACGAGACCAGCATGGACGGCTTCCCGGAGCGCGGCGTGCATCGCCTCCTCGGTATTGCCGTCAACCATGGTCAGAGTAGCGATCTCGGCGCTATTGCCGAGACAGGCCAGCTGTTTCAGGCCTTCCCGGGTGATAGCGGAGAGTCGCTCCAGCTTCTCCGCCATGAGGTCCACGACATTGTCGGTGCTGCTCCTGGCGCGGACGCGATCCGTATCCCACCACCATGCACGCGCGACAGGGTCAAACGCGAGCAGCCCCTCTTCGGCCAGCGCGGTGATGAATTGGATTGCGAAGAATGGATTCCCGCTGCTCTTCTCGTGCACCAATTGCGCCAGGGGCCGCGCGCGTTCCGCACGGCAATGCAGGGCGTCGGTGATGAGCTGGCCAATATCGTCAACCCCGAGAGGCGTCAGCACGATCTCCCCGACTCTTGTTCCGGCGCTGCGGATCGCCTCGAACGTTCGGAGGAGCGGGTGCGCGGGGCCGACCTCGTTGATCCTGCATGCCCCTACCAACAGCAGGTGCCGCACCTCGGGATGCGTGACCAAATGCTCGAGTAGTTCAAGCGTGGCCGCATCCAGCCATTGCAAATCGTCGAGGAACAGTGCGAGTGGGTGTTCCTCGCGCGCGAACACGCTGAGGAAACGCCGGAAGACCATCTGAAATCGATTCTTACCATCTTGTGGCGGCAGGTCCGGGACGGGTGGTTGCGGTCCGATAACGAGCTCCAACTCGGGAACGAGGTTGACCATGAGCTGGCCGTTTGAGCCCAGGGCCTCCCGCAGAGCGTCCACCCAACGGCGGAGCTCCGCCTCGCTCTGGCCCAAAAGCAGACGGACGAGGCTCTTGAAGGCTTGGCCCAGAGTGGCGTACGGAATATCCAGCTTGTACTGGTCGAACTTGCCACACGCGAACATGGCGCGCGGCCGGACGAGCGCCTTGTGAAGCTCATTGACCACCGAAGACTTACCGATGCCGGAATAGCCGGACACGAGTACGAGTTCTGTTGTGCCACTCGCCACGACGCGCTCGAAGGCCGCCAGGAGCGCATTAATCTCGCGCTCGCGACCGTACAGAGCCTCCGGGATCATGAGTCGATCCGACACATCTTGCGTGCCGAGAGGGAACGGCTTGATCTGGCCGAGTGTCGTCCATTCGGCTTGGCAGCGCCGGAGGTCGGCCGCGACGCCCTCGGCGGTCTGATAGCGCTCCTCGGCGGTCTTTGCGAGCAACTTAATCACGATAGCTGAGAGCTGTACCGGGATCCCTTTTGCCCGCTCGATGGGCGGCGCTGGCCGCCGGGCGACATGGCAATGGATCCACTCGATCGGATCGACTGCGGAAAACGGCAACACTCCCGCGAGCATTTCATAAAAAGTTACGCCGCAGCTGTAGAGATCGCTCCGTCTGTCGATCGACCGGTTCATGCGGCCGGATTGCTCGGGCGCCATGTAGGCGAGCGTGCCCGCGATTACCTCCGGTGGTCCAGGGGCCTGGCGCTCGCGCGGCAGTCGGGACGCGATGCCAAATCCCGCCAGCCGGACCGCGCCAGTCGAGGAGTCAACGATAATATTAGCTGGTTTGATATCTTTGTGAACGAGGCCTCGATCGTGGACATTTCCCAGAGCCGTGACGATACCAATAGCGAGGCGCAAGAAGCTTCCCGCCTCCATTGGCGCGCCGAGCATGCGGTCGAGCGGCTCACCGCCCGGGTCCTCGAGCACCAGCATGGTCCGACCATGCTCGCGCAAAAGCTCCAGCGGCCGCACCGCCCACGCACTGTCCAGTTCATCCCTGAGTTCGTATTCGCGAGCGAGGCGATCGAGGCTGAGAGGTGAAGGGTATTCCGCGGCGCAGAGCACGACAAGCACACTTGCGCGCTTGCCATCGGCCTGGTTGCGCCATCCTCTGTAGAAGATGCACTCACCGTCTTCCCGCAGCGTCTCAAGGCGATTGTCACTGTCAAGCCTGAATGGAGATGAACTCACTTACACACTCCCGTGAGGCCGTTGGCCAACCAGCGAGGGACGTGCCCGAATTCAATCAAAATCAATTCCTCAACATACTTTCCTCAACATACAGCTATATAAGTGGCGTGCCAAGCATCTGGCTTGGCGCGCGCAAAAACGCAATGAGCTTTAGATGGCTGTTTTTGCACGGCGATTTGCGCTCAATGCTTGGACATAGTGCTCCTCGCAACCCAAGCTAGTCAACCGCATCAAGAGACTTTGAATGGTCGCGAGCTCCATGTCGATCTCGTGAATCTCGGCCGATGTGTCATCGTTGCCGTCCTGTCTTGTGTCTCGAGTTGGCACCGTCCGCTGATCAGCCGGCCTTCAACTGCGCGGGGTCGATCGGAAGCGCGCGAATGCGTTTGCCGGTCGCCGCGAAGATCGCGTTGCAGATCGCCGGCGCGATCGGCGGCACGCCGGGCTTGCCGACACCGCCGGGCGGCGCCTGGCTGTCGACGATGTGGACGTGGGTCTGCGGGGTGATGTCGGTACGCGCCACCAGATAGTCGCCGAAATTGCTCTGCTCGACCCGGCCCTGCTTGATTGTGAGGTTGCTGTAGAGTGCATTGCTGATGCCCATGATGGCAGCGCCTTCCAGCTGCGCCTGCACCCGATCCGGATTGATCACGAGACCACAATCGAGGGCGACATCGGCTCGCGGGATGCTGACCTTGCCGTCGTTGTCGACCGTCACATGGGGGATGGCCGCCGTATAGCTGAGGACGCTGCGGTGAACCGCGACGCCGCGGCCCTGGCGCGGCGGCAGCGGCCGGCCCCATTCGCTGTTGCGGACGACAAGATCGAGCGCGCCGCGCAGCCGGCCGGTATCGACGGGGTACGTGTCGAGCGACGCGCCGTAGTTCGGATAGTCGACATGCATCGCGGTGAAATCGAGCTTGCGCGGCTCACCGAGCAGCTCGCGCAGATACTCGACCGGATCCTTGCCGGCCGCATGCGCGAGCTCGTCGGCGAACGAGCACACCGCAAAGGCGTGCTGGATGTTATAGACCGAGCGATACCATCCGATGCGAACGTGGTTGGCGGCAGCGCCGTTCTCGCAACGCACGTTGGCGATCGCGTAGGGCATGTCGGTGACGCCCTGCTGCAGCTCGCCGGCGCTCCCGTAGGTGACGTTCGGCTGAAACGTCGCCTCGATGGCGGGAAACACCGTGCGATGCAGCCACGCGGTCGGGCGGCCGTCTGGGCCGAGCCCGGCCTCGAGGTGCTGGGCCGAGATTGCGTGATAGTAGTCGTGCTGGATCTCGTCCTCGCGGGTCCATGTCACCTTGACGGGCGCGTCGAGGCGACGCGCCAGCAGGGCGGCCTCGGCGACGTAGTCGGGCTTCGACTTGCGTCCGAACCCGCCGCCCAGCAGGGTCACGTTGATAATGACCTTCGTCTCCGGCACGCCCAGCACCTCGGCGACGACCATGCGGGCGCCCTGCGGGTTCTGGGTGGGTGCCCAGGTCTGGCAGGCATCTCCGACAAAGCGCGCCACCGCGTTGGGCACCTCCATCGGCGCGTGCGCGTAGTGGGGCACGAAATAGTCGGCCGAGACTCGCTGCGCCGCGGAGGCAAGCGCTTGATCCACGTCGCCCTGGCTGCGCACGATGCGCCCAGGCCGTTTCGCGGTCGCCTCGAGCTCGGCCCGATAGGCCGTC
>Ga0179592_10000941_pt1 | contig 11835 bp, 9 predicted proteins | sample CZODoug2_1_08_16_FD_148623 | JGI IMG/M metagenome (GOLD analysis project Ga0179592, IMG submission 148623) | Vadose zone soil fungal communities from Angelo Coast Range Reserve, California, USA - CZODoug2_1_08_16fungal (Illumina Assembly) | ecosystem: Environmental > Terrestrial > Soil > Vadose...
TCCCGGGCGATAGTACCCATGGGTGAGGTGTTGGGCTGAGTCGGTGTTGAGGAAGCCGAGATCACGCGGGAAGAGCACATCCCACGACCAGTCCAAGGCGACCTTGATTCTGCGCGACCACGTCGGAAGCTTGAAGAGGTAAACACCTCGCCACATGAGCCAGGCGAGGAAGCCCGAGATGTGCACGCCTAGCATTTCCGCGACGGCTTGGTAACCGCCGATGGAACAGAGCTGCCCAAGAGCTTTGAAGCGAAACGGTTGCGTGGGTTCGCCTTGAAGAATTCGGACGAGGTTGAGCGCCGCTTGGCGGCCCTGGCGTTCGGCGAATTGGCCCGTGGGAGCTGACGGTTTGTTGTCGAAGGCGTTCACGATGAGGGCGCAATCACCGATGGCCCACGCGTTGGTGTGTCCTTCAATGCGCATCTCGGGCGTAGTGCGTATGCGTCCCCGGTCCTTGGGGACGTCAAGGCGTTGCACCAGGGGTGAGACCGCGGTTCCAATCGTGCAGACCACTGTGGCTCCCAGCAGCATCTGTCCGTTGTTGATCTCGATTCCGTCGTGCGTTGCCGCAACGGCCCGGGTATTCAGGAGGATGGTGATGCCGGCTTTCTGCATCTTCTTGCCGGCAAATTCACGCAGCTTCGGTGCTACCTCGGGCAAGATCTGGTCCTGGGAGTGGACCAGCGTGACGACGACATCGTCTTTCCGAAAGTTCCGGTAGAAGCGCGTGCTGCTGCGGACAAGTTCATTGATTTCTCCGGCGACCTCGACGCCGCTGAAGCCCGCTCCCACGACGATGAAACTGAGGTGCCAGCGCCGGCGCTCTGGATCCGACGAGGCCTCGGCCTGTTCCATCTGACGCACGATGTGCTGGCGAAGATCAATCGCATCGCGCATGACTTTGAAAGGGAACGCGTGCTCGATCATTCCGGGGATAATTCCCAAGTTGCTTTCGGCACCGCAGGCAACTACTACGTGGTCGTAATGCATGCGGGCTGGCGCGCCATTTCCATCCTCGAACTCAATCTCTGAGCTGGCGAGGTCTATTCTCTGCACGCGCTCGGTTAGGCAATCGATGCCCGGAAGCATCTGCCGCAGCGGGGCTGCAGCTGCGTCCGCGTTGATAGAAGCTCCCGCTACATCCGCCAGGAGTGGGTGAAAGACCATGTGATTCTCGCGGCTGAACAAGAGAATTTCGCACTCGGAAGGGCCGAGCTTCTTTCGGAGGTTTTTCGCGAACTGAACGGCCGCAAAACCCCCACCAACGATTACTACTCGGATTGGCTTCACTCCGTTTCTCCTGTGGCCCCTGCGCAATGGAAATTGCGAGTTCTGCTCCGCGCCATGCTGCTCCGCCGCCGAAAACCGGAATCCGCACTCCGTCTTCCTATTTCAGTCTAGGGGCGGGTGATGCCGGTGTATTTCGGAAACGTGCGAACTCTATCGAGAAAAGCCGCCGGAATCGTCTAAGCACTTGCCACTCGTCCATAGAGCGCTGCGTGGCAGTTCAGTCCCGCGAACTGTCCGAAGGCGGTGTGATGCCGAGCCGCTTCATCTTGTAAAAGAGTGTCGTGCGTTTGAGACCGAGTCTCGCGGCCGCGCCGCGCGGACAATGCGTTTGAAAGACGCTAAAGTTTTGACGTCATCGTCAAGCGGATGACGGCGGCATCGCCTTTGCCGCTATGCGGCCGCCCCCGGTCGCCGCCGGAAGTAGATGCACTCATGGCAGATACGCGGACGGCGTGCGCTCGCAACGATTGGCGCACAAGATGCACTTGACGTCAGGCGGGCCATCTCACGATAACCGGCAGGAACACGGGGGGGAACGATGTTCGTCCCGCCAAGATCGAGAATGTGTCGGCGCACGGGAGCGAATGAGGAGAATGCTCGGGACGACGCGCAGCGCGAAATGGGGGGCAATCGCCGGCCGGGCCATGGGAATATTTGTCCTCCTGGCCGGAATTCTTCTCGCTGCCAAGCTGTGTGCCGCGAATCCTCCAAGCGACAACCCTGTTCCCAACATATTTGAACCGCACTCGACACCCGCGGAGTCCATTTTTCGTTTGTCGCTTTTCGTCCTCTTCATCACCGGGGTGATATTCCTCGTTGTGTCCAGCTTGTTGACGTATGTTGTGGTGAAATTCCGCAACCGAGTCGCGAATGGAGCAGGCGAGCCGGCCCAGGTGTATGGGAGCACACAGATTGAGCTGGCCTGGACGGTCATTCCGATTCTGATCGTAGTCGTACTTTTTCTCGCTACTGCCCGAGTTATTCACGCGATCCAGGATGCTCCGAGACCTGCCGCCGCCCTTGAGGTTACCGCGGTCGGGCATCAGTTCTGGTGGGAGTTCAGGTATCCCGGTCTTGGAATCATTACGGCGAACGAACTTCATATTCCGGTGAGTGATCCGGCGCATTCCAGGCCCACATTCTTGAAATTGCTTTCGGCCGACACCGATCACAGCTTCTGGGTTCCCCAACTTGCGGGGAAGACCGACTTGATTCCGAATCGCGTAAATGAAATGTGGGTGGACCCGCAAAGGACTGGAATTTATCTCGGGCAGTGCGCGCAATATTGCGGCACACAGCACGCCAAGATGCTTCTTCAGGTTTCGGTGGACAGTCCCGAAGCGTTTGAGGCGTGGGTCCATGCGCAACAGCAGCCCGCGAATCGGAGTGAAAAGGCGATCGCCGGAAGGCGCGTTTTCGAAGCAACGGCGTGCGTGAACTGTCACGCGATCGGGGGAACGGGCGCAACGGGGCGGTTCGGTCCTGATCTGACGCACCTGATAAGTCGTAGCACGATCGCGTCAGGCGCGGCCCTGAATACGCCGGAAAATCTTCGGCTGTGGATCCAAAACCCGGACGCCATCAAGCCCGGCTCGCTGATGCCGGCCATGAAGTTGAGCGACGCTGATTTGGACGCACTGGTGCGCTATCTGGAGACGCTCCAGTAGCCAACGATTCGGAGACAAGGTATGTCATCGGACGTGATGACCATTCAGAAGGCGCGGACAGCGGACCGGCCATGGGTTGAGTCGCTGCACGAGTGGGTGACCACGGTCGACCACAAACGCCTGGGCATTCTCTACATTCTCTATGCGTTGGTGTTTCTCGTCATCGGCGGAATCGAAGCGATCATCATCCGAGTCCAGCTGACGCGCCCGCATCTGGACTTCGTCTCTCCGCAGGTTTTCAACCGTATGTTTACGATGCACGGAACGACCATGATTTTCTTCGTGGTCATGCCCGTCCTATTTGGGTTTGCGAACTACCTGGTTCCGTTGGTGATCGGTGCGCGGGACATGGCCTTTCCGCGCCTGAATGCGTTCAGTTTCTGGCTGACGGCGCTCGGTGGATTTCTGCTGTACTTCAGTTTTCTGGGTGGGAACGGACTGTACGGCGCGGGCAGCGCGCCCGATGTTGGATGGTGGGCGTACGCACCCTTGACGTCACGCGCGTTTTCGCCGGGTCACAGCTCGGACTACTGGACGATTGCGCTGATGGTTTCCGGATTCGGCAGCATCGGTACGGCGATTAATATCATCGCAACGATTCTTTGCATGCGATGCCCCGGGATGAAGCTCAGCCGCATGCCTCTTTTGGCTTGGCTGTACCTGATCATGGCAGGGATGGTGATTCTGGCCATATCGCCTCTCACCGCCGCCCAGATCATGCTTTCCATCGATCGTTATCTGGGCGGGCACTTCTTTGACACCCAGGCCGGAGGCTCTGCGACTCTCTGGATGCACTTCTTCTGGATTTTTGGGCATCCCGAAGTCTACGTTCTGGTTATCCCTGCTTTTGCGTTCGCATCCGAAATCATTCCTGTCTTTTCCCGAAAGCCGATCTTCGGATATCCCGTCATGGTGGGCGCCACTGTGTGCATCGGTTTTGTGAGCATGAGTGTGTGGGCGCACCACATGTTCACCATCGGTATGAACTCCTACGCCAACAGCTTTTTCGCGATTACTACGATGGCCGTGGGTGTGCCGACGGGCATCAAGATCTTCAACTGGCTCGGGACGATGTGGGGCGGAAAGATCCAGTTCAAGACGCCGATGCTGTTCTGCACGGGATTTCTGTTTCAGTTTTTGATTGCCGGCCTCACCGGCATCATGTTGGGCGCGGCGCCTTTCAATTGGCAGCTGAGCGGCTCCTACTTTGTCGTGGCGCACTTTCATTACGTGATCGTCGGTGGAATTCTGTTTGCGCTCTTCGCCGCATTCTATTACTGGTACCCAAAAATTACGGGAAGAATGTTGAACGAAAGCCTTGGCAAGCTTCATTTCTGGCTATTCCTGATCGGATTTCATCTGACCTTTGACGTGATGCACATCCCAGGAATACTCGGCATGCCGCGACGCATTTACACCTACGAACCCGGCCGCGGCTGGGAATTGTGGAACCTGATTGCGACGATTGGTGCGTTCGTCCAAGGCATCGCCACCGTGATTTTTGTTATGAACCTCATTGTTTCTTACTGGAAGGGACAGAAAGCCGGAAACGATCCCTGGGATGCATGGACGCTCGAATGGTCGGTGAGTTCGCCACCGCCAGCGTATAACTTCGCTTCCATTCCAACGGTAGCCAGCCGCCGTCCACTTTGGGATCAGAAACACCCGGAAGATCCGGACAGCCGATATGAGTGAAGGAATCAAGGGATGAGCACAGCCACCAGTCCCGTTGTTCAGCCGGCCGCTGGGTGGACGCTGCCGTATCGCGGCAAGGTCGCGATGGCCTGCCTGATTTTCGCGGAATCGGCCATTTTCACCATCTTTGTAGTGGCGTATCTTTTTTATCTTGGGAAGAGTCTAACCGGCCCGACTCCCCGCGAAGTACTTGAAGTGCCCATTTTCTATAGTGTTTGTCTGCTATCCAGCAGTCTGACGCTTCACTTCGCGACGAAATTCCTGCACGGCGGCAAGCGCGGAGCCTTCCTCGGTCTGTGGTTCCTCACGATTGTATTGGGTGCGCTGTTTTTGTTCGGCACCGCCCAGGAATGGCACCGGCTCATTTACGAACGTGGGCTCACGATCTCCACCAATCTCTTCGGAACGACGTACTACGCCCTTGTGGGCCTGCACGGGTTTCACGTCATTGTCGGGTTGCTCATGCTCATGATCGTGCTGTTGTTCGCATTCCTCGGGCGGGTCGGCCCGGAGCAGTCCGCTCGTGTGGAAGTGCTTTCCATGTACTGGCATTTCGTGGATGCGGTATGGGTCGTGGTTTTCACCGTAGTCTACGTTCTCGGACGTTGAGGGGAGCAATGGCGACACAACCGTTGGCGGACCAATTCGGGCCGCGTCCTCGCATGGACGGGCACGTCGAACTGCCAGCACCGACTGTCTGGCCGCTGGTCCTGGCGTTCGGCTTCACGCTCGTGTTCGCGGGCCTCCTGACGAGTGCGTCGGTGAGCATACTTGGTGCAGTGCTCTCGGTCGCCGGTAGTGTCGGCTGGTTCCGGGAGGTCTTCCCCAAGGAGCATGAGGAAGTTTTGCAAATCGTTCCCGAAGATATCTCTATTGTTACGTCGCGACATCTGGTCGAACGATTGCCAGTAGCGGGGGAACAGGTGCGCGCATGGCTTCCCATTGAGACGTACCCGATTTCCGCCGGCGTGAAGGGCGGGTTGGCCGGAAGCGTGGCGATGGCCGTTTTGGCCTGTACCTACGGATTGCTGAAGACCGGCAGCATCTGGTATCCGATCAATCTCTTGGCCGCGAGTGTTTACGCGCAATCGCTCAAACTCAGTCCCGGGCAGTTGAATTCGTTTCACATGGACAGTTTCCTTGTGGCGTTGGTCCTGCACGGTCTCGTATCCACTCTCGTGGGATTGTTGTACGGCGCCATGCTCCCGATGGTTCCCCGACATCCGATCCTGCTGGGAGGGATGATCGGTCCGGTGCTATGGACCGGGATGATCTACTCGATCCTAAGTCTTCTGAATCCGCTGTTGGAGAGCCGCATCGATTGGGTTTGGTTCACAGCTTCACAGATTGCCTTCGGCGTGGTCGCGGGTCTGGTCGTCGTCCGCCAGTCGCGCGTGCGGACTCGAGAAAACATGCCTTTCTCCGTGCGAGCGGGGATTGAAGCTTCAGGCCTGATGCCGCCGCGAGATGGCAGAGAGAAGCGACTGTGAGTTCCTTGCGTCATCTGCTTGCATCCGTGAGTCTGGGTGCGCTGTTGGTCTCGGGGTGTGGCAATCCGCATGGTCAACCGCACAAAGGTCCCGAAGTTGTGGCTCCGGACGAGATCTTGGATTTCGCCAGGCTCTACGCGGAAAATTGTTCGGGCTGTCATGGAGCGGAAGGGCGGGGAGGTGCGGCGATTTCGCTCGCTGATCCTGTGTACCTGGCTCTTGCGGACGACCAGGTAATCCGAAAAATGACCGCCAACGGGGCTCGCGGAACGGCGATGCCCGGTTTTGGGCGCAGCGCCGGGGGGATGTTAACCGACAAGCAGATCGAAATCATCGTGGCCGGAATCCGTGCGCGTTGGAGTCGGCGTGGAATTCTCGACGCAGCCAATCCTCCTTCCTATTCCGCGAAATCTGCGGGCAATATTTTTGGGGGCGAAGTTGCTTACAAGACGTTCTGCGAAGGGTGCCACGGGCCGGGCGGCCGCGGAGGAACGAAGGGCAGTTCCATCACGGACGCTTCCTTCCTAGTGCTAGTCAGCGATCAGGATCTGCGCACCGCTGTCATCGCGGGTCGTCCGGAGTTCGGCGCGCCCGACTGGCGCGGGAATGTTCCGGGCAAGCCGATGTCGGACCAAGACATCACGGATGTTGTTGCCTGGCTCGTCTCACAACGAACGCCAGGGCCGCCGCAGCCGAACGCCGATTCAAATTCTGCGCAACATCAGGAGTCCAATCATGCCCAATGAGACAATGCTTTCCCGCCGCGGGCTACTCATGAAGTTGGGAATTTTGTTCAACGGTTTGGTGGCGACCGCGCTGGCCGTACCGATCGTCGGTTACGTCCTTTCCTCGGTCACGCGAGGACGCGCGAACGCTTATCTCGCCTGGGTGCCACTGGGCCGCGTCGATGAATTTCCCGAGAGCGAGACGAGGCTGGCTACCTTTCGAAATCCCAACGTGATGCCGACGGACGGAAAGACGGCGGATACGGCGTGCTGGGTGCGGCGGATTGAAGGCGATCAGTTTCAGGTTTTTGCCGTGAATTGTGCACACTTGGGCTGCCCGGTCCGCTGGTTTCCGCAATCCGGGTTGTTCATGTGCCCGTGCCACGGCGGAGCGTACTACCGCGATGGCTCACGTGCTTCGGGTCCGCCGGAGCGCGGGCTCTTTGAATACGGATACCAGGTGAAGGACGGACTCATCGCCATTCAAGCGGGTGAACTGCCGACACCTGGTGCGAGCGCCGCGCTCGTCAGAATTGGAAAGATGCCGCCTTGCGCCTGACGCAGAAAATCGGCGAATGGTTCGACCGGCGTCTGCAACTGGCCGCGCCCATCCGCGAGATCTCGGAACATCCCGTGCCACGGAACACGGCGAGCTGGTGGTACGTGTTCGGGAGCGCCGCGCTGGTCGTCTTCATCCTGCAGATCGTCACCGGAATTCTGCTGGCGCTCATCTACGTTCCGTCAGGTGCGGAAGCCTGGAGTAGTCTCCAAACGTTGAATCACGATGTAACCCTCGGATGGTTCATCCGCGCATTGCACGGATGGGGTTCGAACTTCATGGTGGCGATCGTCCTCATTCATATGGTCCAGGTTTTCCTCTTCGGAGCCTACAAGTTTCCACGCGAGCTCACCTGGATCGTTGGAGTATTTCTTCTGCTGATGACGCTGGGCATGGCGTTCACAGGGCAAGTGCTGCGCTTCGATCAAGACGCCTATTGGGGACTGGGGATCGGAGCATCGATCGCAAGCCACGTCCCGATTTTAGGTCCCGCGATCGTGAAATTGATGCTGGGTGGGCCGATCATCGCCGGTGCGACGCTCTCGCGCTTCTTTGCGCTGCATGTCTTCGTGATTCCAGGGATGTTGATCGGATTTGTGTGCCTTCATCTCTTGATGGTGCTGAAGCTTGGAATCAATGAATGGCCGATGCCGGGACGCCTGGTGCGTCGCGCGACATACGCAAACGAGTATCACGAATTGACAAAAAAGGATGGCGCCCCGTTTGTTCCCTATGCGGTGTGGAAGGATCTTTTCTTTGCCGCATCCATCCTGTTGGCAGTCGCTGCATGCGCCCTGTACTTCGGTCCGTTCGGCCCCACAGGTGTGCCCGACCCGACGATCATCCAGACGGCGCCGAAGCCGGACTATTTTTTCCTGTGGCTCTATGCGTTGCTCTCGCTCTTGCCACCTGCGATGGAGACGCCGGCACTTCTCATCGGCCCGGTGATCGCGATCCTTGTTTTGCTGCTTCTTCCATTTTTGTCTGGCGAAGGAGAAAAGAGCTGGCGCCGGAGACCGATTGCCGTTTTGACGGTCTTGTTGATCGCTGTAACGCTGGGGACCTTTACGCATCTTGCCGGATTGGCTCCATGGAGTCCGCACATGAATGCTTGGAGCGGCGACCCTGTGCCGATGCGACTACTGCACGGCACGACGGCGCTTGAACGGCGAGGCGCGCTCGTTTTTCAGGTCAAGCAGTGCCGCAACTGTCATTCCCTCGGGGAAACGGGCGGGCAGAGAGGGCCTGCATTGGACAGCGTTGCTGTTCGGCTGACGCAGGACCAGCTTGTTCGCCAGGTAATCCAGGGAGGCGGCAACATGCCGGCGTATGGGAAGAACTTGAGTCCCGCGGAGACGACGGCGCTTGTTGCATTCCTCGAGACATTGCACCCGGCAGGACAGGCTCCCGCGCGCGATGCCTCACGCGACGCAGCATTGCGAGAAAGTGGAAACCAGCCTTAGGAAAAAGCGATGTCGCCTACACATCACCCCGCAATCGAATCCTGGTGGTCGTCGGGTGGGTTCACTCTGGTATTCGTTGCGACATCAATTCTGTACCTCCGCGGGCGGCACCGACTTCACTCGGCTTCCGTGCGCGTCATTCCCGGCTGGTGCGCAGGCAGTTTGTTTCTTGGACTGATTTCGATATGGGTGGCGCTGGGCTCGCCGCTCGCCATATACGATCACGAACTGCTGACGGTCCACATGGTGCAGCACCTGCTGCTCATGACTTTCGCTCCAGCGCTGATCCTATTGGGTGAGCCTGTAGTGCCGATATTGCAAGGCTTGCCGAGGTTCGTTCAATCGGCGCTCAGGGTTCTGTTTCGGAAGTCGCTCGTACAACGCGCCCGGCGGCTGCTTTCGCAGCCGGCATTCTGCTGGCTTGTCTCGGCCACGACACTTGTGGGATGGCATGTACCGAAGGCTTTTGCGCTGGGATTGCAGTCGGATCTATGGCACGTGGTCGGGCACGCATCTTTCCTCGGAGCGGGCTTTCTGTTCTGGTGGCCCGTCGTCCAGCCGTGGCCGAGTGTCGCGGTGTGGCCGCGATGGTCGATACTCCTCTACCTTTTTCTCGCCACGCTGCCGTGCGACATTCTTTCCGGATTTCTCGTGTTTTCCGAGCGCGTCGTCTATCCGATTTATCTTCTAGCACCCCGACATTTCGGTATGACGGCCCTCGAAGACCAGCAGTGTGCGGCAGCTCTGATGTGGACATGCGTCACGATCGTGTACCTCGTGCCCGCGGCCCTTTTGACGACACGCCTGCTCGGCGTGCGGAATCCTTCGTCCAGCGAAATGGCGCAATCGGATTTACGTCGCACCGCAGCCGCCCCGTCTCCGTCTGATTCTCAACTCGTGGAGGCCGTCTAAGGATGGCCAGCGAACCCATTCTCGTCGCTCTGGATGAGGCGGTCATCAAACGCAGCGGCCCCGGGCCCAGCGTAATCGCCGACTATTGGATGCTGACGAAACCGGAAGTGAATTTCCTGATTGGAATGACGACCGTGACGGCTTTTTGCGTCGGTTCTCGGGTGTCGCTACCGCATTTCCCGTGGATGATGCTCTTCAACACGCTTCTTGGCACAGTACTCGTGGCGAGCGGAGCCGCGACGCTGAATCAACTGATCGAACGCCGCTTCGATGCCCAGATGCGCCGAACCGCTGGGCGGCCGCTTGTTACGGGAAAAATCGAGCCGCGGTCAGCGCTCATCTTTGGAATTCTTTTGTCAATGGTGGGGCTGCTTCTTCTGGCCTTGACCACCTCTGTCGCCGCAAGTGTGCTTGCGTTGATTACAGTTGCGGGCTATCTGTTTGCCTATACGCCTCTCAAACGCCGAACGCCGTTGTGCACATTCATCGGGGCATTCCCCGGAGCCATGCCGGTGCTCATTGCTTATGCGGCGGTGGCCGGGAGACTGAACGCCGAGGCGTGGCAGCTCTACGCGATCTTATTTCTCTGGCAATTCCCGCATTTCATGGCGATTGCCTGGATGTATCGGGACGACTACGCGCGCGCAGGCTACAAAGTCTTACCTTCGGGAAGTGAGAAGTCCCGTCTCATGAAATGGCAGAGCGTGCTCCCTGCGGCCGCGTTGGTGCCGGTCACGGTGGTTGCCCTGATTCTGCGGCAGGCGGGCCCGGTCCTCGTGATCGGAATATTGCTGCTCGGTTTGGCTTTCTTGTTCAGCGCTGTAAGGCTTGCGGTCGTTCGCTCGAATCGTTCCGCCCGCGAGTTACTTCTTTCCTCGGTCGTCTATCTTCCCCTGGTGTTCGTGTTGGAAGTCCTTGCAAGCATGTAAAACGCAATCGCCACACAAAAGCGTCCTTATTTCGATGATCGAAGCACTCGCCAACAGCAGAAAGGGAACTGATGTTCCTTCCCTCATCTGCCGGTGTGCGCGCAAAATTACTCAGGTGTTACGCAGGATGATGTGAGTGCTGCGAAAATTATAAGCTTGGTTCGGGCGGGCGAGCGACATGTTCTCCGATTGGCGGGTTGGGGCGGGGCATCGCTGAGGTGGCGCTGGGCGTAGGTGACAACGTGGTAGCCGGAGCGCGTCGGACGGAACAAAAAGCGAGCTCTCAAAATTGTCGGTGTTTGTTCCTCCAGCCGTGGTCTACGATTCAACCTCGTTTAAGGTGGGCGGTCTCCGGCATTGGCCGAGTTTCAGCGCTCGGGAATTGCGTGTTGTTCCTCGAAGCAGGACTCCAGATTCTTGAGGTCTACCGGAACGCGGGCTTGTGAGCCTTCTGGGGCAGCCCTCAGATATTGGACAGGCCACGAAATTGGCTGCCCTAGCTCCCGGGCTGCCCGCAATGGCCAATACGAATCTCGCAGGAGTTCGCGGGCGATGATGACTGCGTCCGCTTGTCCAGTAGCGATGACGTGCTCGGCCTGAACAGGAGATGTGATCATCCCCACCGCACCGGTCAGGATGTTGGCTTCCCGGCGGATCTGCTCCGCAAACTGCGTTTGATAACCTGGCCCGACGGGAATCTTTGCATGCGGAACATTGCCTCCAGAAGAGCAATCGATCAGGTCTACTCCAAGTTTCTTCAGTTGGCGGGCGAGTTCCACCGATTGCTGAATATCCCAGCCGCCATCGATCCAATCGGTTGCCGAAATGCGTACGAACAGCGGCGTTCCTTCTGGCCACGAACCTCGAACGGCGGCAACAATCTCGCGCAATACTCGAGTGCGATTCTCAAATGAGCCCCCGTAGGCATCTGTTCTTTGATTGCTACTAGGCGACAGAAACTCATGAATCAGATATCCGTGAGCAGCGTGAATCTCAATGACACGGAAGCCCGCTTCACAGGCACGACGTGCGGCGGCGGCAAAAGCAGAGACGATGTTCTGAATACCGTCGACAGAGAGCGCTTGCGGCATCGGATAGTAATCGG
>Ga0179592_10000943_pt1 | contig 11823 bp, 7 predicted proteins | sample CZODoug2_1_08_16_FD_148623 | JGI IMG/M metagenome (GOLD analysis project Ga0179592, IMG submission 148623) | Vadose zone soil fungal communities from Angelo Coast Range Reserve, California, USA - CZODoug2_1_08_16fungal (Illumina Assembly) | ecosystem: Environmental > Terrestrial > Soil > Vadose...
CATCGACGCTCTTCGACTGGACGCTATTCATGGAATCTTCGATGCGAGTGCCTTCCCATTCCTAGCCGAGCTTTCCACTGCGGTTAATTCCTTGTCTGCCGGCCTGGGCCGCAAAGTCCATCTAATCGCCGAAAGCGATCTGAACGACGCGCGCGTAGTGCGCCCGATCGAGCACGGCGGGCTCGGTATGGATGCGCAGTGGAGCGATGATTTCCATCACAGCCTTCACACATTGCTCACGGGAGAGCGCGCCGGCTACTACACTGACTTTGGCTGCTTGCGCCATCTCGCGACGACCCTGAAGAACGGCTGGTATTACGCCGGGCAATATTCTCAACACCGCCGGCGTAGACACGGCAATTCACCCTCCGGTCTAAAGCGAACGCACTTTGTGGTTTGTGATCAGAACCACGATCAGGTGGGCAATCGCGCCCTCGGCGAAAGGTTGAGCCAGTTGGTTAGCTTCGAAGGATTGAAGCTTGCGGCAGGGATAACGCTCCTCTCGCCCTTTGTTCCGCTCTTGTTTATGGGCGAGGAATACGGAGAGACTGCGCCATTCCAGTATTTCACAAGTCATACCGACCCCCAACTCGCCGAGGCCGTTCGCCGTGGCCGCAAAGAAGATTTCCTGGCGTTTGATTGGAAAGGCGATGTTCCCGATCCGCAAGCCGAATCGACTTTCGCCGCTTCGAAGCTCCGTCTCTCCCTCTCGGAAGAAGAGCCTCATCGCACTCTCCAGCGCTTTTACCAAACGCTTTTACGCTTCCGCCGCGACCACCAGCTCGGCCAAATGGCCCAGACAACCATCACAGATTACGAAACTGCCTGCGCGTTGCTGGTCTTACGTCAGGCGGGAACGAATTTCTTGGCAATGCTCATGCATTTCGGCAAGTCTCCCGCAAACCTGAGCATTTCACTGCCCCCGGGAGTGTGGGAGCGCCGAATTGATTCCGCGGACCTGGACTGGCTCGGCCCCGGCACGTCTATCCCGCTAAGACTTGAATTGGCAGGCCCGCTCAACGTCAGACTGCAACCGAACTCATTTGCCGTGCTTCAGCACACGAGCCCTTCGCAGGAGTAATGATGCGCTACATCTGCGTGCACGGCCATTTCTATCAGCCACCAAGGGAAAATCCGTCTCTCGAAGCCATTGAACTGCAGGACTCCGCTTATCCATATCATGACTGGAACGAAAGAATCACCGCGGAATGCTACGCGCCGAATGCAACCTCGCGGATCCTGGACACAGAGCAGCGCATCACGCAGATGGTGAATAACTACGCACATATCAGTTTCAACTTTGGCCCGACGCTGCTTTCCTGGATCGAACCGAACGCCCCCAAGACTTACCAAGCTCTGCTCGAAGCGGACAAGTGCAGCCAGGAAAAATTCTCGGGCCACGGTTCCGCGTTGGCTCAGGCCTACAACCACATGATCCTCCCGCTGGCAAACACACGGGACAAAGTCACCCAGGTGAAATGGGGCATTGCCGACTTTAAACATCGTTTTGGAAGAGCGCCTGAAGGCATGTGGCTCCCCGAAACCGCCCTCAACACCGAGACCCTCGAGGCCCTTGCAGCTAACGGCATCAAATTCACCATCCTGGCCCCGCGCCAAGCCAACCGCATTCGCAAACGCGGGACGCGAACGTGGCAGGACGTCAGCGGCGAACGGATCGATCCCAGTCGCGCTTACCTCGTGAATCTTCCTTCGCGGAAAACTATCAGCGTGTTTTTCTATGATGGCCACATCTCTCAAGGGGTGGCATTTGAAGGCCTCCTCGATAACGGCCAGCGTTTTGCCGACCGTCTAATGAGCGGATTTTCCGATACCCGAGATTGGCCTCAGCTGGTGAGCATTGCAACCGATGGTGAAAGCTATGGCCATCACCACCGCTTCGGAGAAATGGCGCTTTCCTACGCCCTGCACCACATCGAAACCAACAAACTCGCTGAACTGACAAACTATGCGCAATTTCTCGAACGGCATCCGCCCGATCACTTCGTCGAAATTGTTGAGAACAGCTCCTGGAGTTGCATTCACGGTATCGAACGTTGGCGGACAAATTGCGGATGCAACTCCGGCGGGCACGCAGGTTGGACTCAGGAGTGGCGAGAAACCCTACGGACGGCGCTGGATTGGTTGCGGGACCAGTTGATTCCCCTCTATGAGGACAAGGCAGCTCCCCTCCTGAAAAATCCCTGGAGCGCTCGCGACTACTATATTCGCGTGATTCTGGACAGGTCGCCGGAAAATGCCGAAAAATTCTTTGCCTGCCAAGCCACCCATCCTCTCTCGCCAGGCGAGCAAGTCGCGGCGCTGAAGCTGCTCGAGATCCAGCGCCATGCCATGCTCATGTACACGAGCTGCGGATGGTTCTTCGACGAACTCTCCGGCCTGGAAACGGTTCAAGTGATTCAGTACGCCGGACGCGCCGTACGTCTGGCGCAGGACTTCCTCGGCAATGGGCTGGAGGCGGAATTTGAGGAATATCTCGCGGCCGCTAAGAGCAATCTTCCCGAACACAGCAACGGAAAGCAGATTTACGAGAAGTGGGTTAAGCCCGCGTTTGTTAGTCCTGCTCAGCTAGCCGGTCATTATGCGATCAGCTCGCTGTTCGAATCGTACGGCGAGCGCACGCGCATTTACTGCTACGACGTCTCGCGTGAAGACTACTCTTTGGAAGCCGAAGGGAAACAGCGAATGGCTGTGGGCCGTGCGCGATTTGGCTCAACCATCACGCAAGAGGCGGCTACGCTGGCTTTTGGGGTGCTTCATCTGGGCGACCACAATATTTCAGGAGGCGTACGCCAATTTGACGCGGCCGAAACCTACGAGGACTTGAAGAAAACGCTCGCCGAGACCTTCTCGAGAGCCGATACGCCAGGCATGATTAACGCCATAACCCAGGCCTTTCCGGAAAGCCCCTTCTCACTCCGCACCCTCTTCCGCGACGAGCAGAGAAAGATTGTCAATAACGTTCTCAATGATTCTCTGGCATCAGCTTCGGCCGCGTACCGTGAAATATTCGAGAACCACGCGCCCCTCATCCATTTCCTGAATAATTTGGGCATTCCCATTCCTGCCGCCTTTCAATCGGCAGCCGAAATTGCCCTGAATAGCCAGCTCAAGCAAGCCATTGAACGGCCCGAATTGGATATAGACGGCATTCAGAGTTCTTTGAAGGAGGCAGCTGCAACCAGGGTGAAACTTGACGTTAGCGGTTTGGAATACGCCTTGCGGACTCGTCTGGAAAAAGAGGCAGATGCTTTCGCGGGCCAGCCTGCCGATATCGACCGCGCGCAGAGCTTCCGAAAGCTCCTGGAATTTACCGCTACTCTTCCTTTCCCGGTCAACCTGTGGGAAGTGCAGAATTTCTGTTTCCGCCCGCTCATCCAAACCATGGACGAACTGCGTCCCCAAGCCGAGAAAGACGATGCCGCTGCCCGAAGTACTTTGAACGAGCTCGCCATGATCCGGAAAAAATTGCATATCCATGCCTAGGACAACATGCCGGCTAGCACAACGATTTCCGCCACGTACCGTCTGCAATTCAATAAAGACTTTACCTTCCGCGATGCTTCAGACCTGCTCGATTATTTTTGCGACCTGGGTGTGACCCACATCTACGCTTCTCCTATTTTGCGCAGCCGGCATGGCAGCAGTCACGGCTACGACGTTATCGATCCTAGCCATTTGAATCCTGAACTGGGCACCGAAGCCGACTTCCAAGCGTTCCACGAGGAACTCGAAAAGCGCGGCATGGGCCTGATTGTGGACATCGTTCCCAATCACATGGCCGCCAGCAGCGAAAACGCCTGGTGGATGGACGTCCTGGAGCACGGGCCCGAATCCGTTTATGCGTCCTATTTCGATATCGATTGGCATTCGCGTGCTCTCGAAGGCAAAATCCTGCTTCCCTTCTTAGGACGCCCTTTCGCGGAGGTACTGGAGAACCAGGACCTTGCTTTGATTTACGCTGAGGGAAAATTCAACGTTCAATATTTCGAATGGCTCTTCCCCCTCTCCCCGCGAAGCTACCGGCGGATTCTGGAGCACCGCCTGGATGACCTCAAAACAAAATTGGGTGAAGATTCGCCCGCATTCCAGGAGTACGCAGGGATCGCCGCCGCCGCAGTCTCTCTGTCGGACCGCAAGACCGCAAGCGCAATTACAGCCACGATGGGTGAAAAGCGCCTTCAATTCGAACAGCTGGTAGCACGCCTGCGCCAACTGGTTTCGGCCAACGCGGACGTCCACGCCTTTCTTCTCGATAATTTGAAAGACTTTGAAGGAGTCCAAAGCAATCCTGCGAGCTTCTCACCGCTCGAGCGGCTCCTGGCGGAACAGTTTTATGTTTTGGCGTACTGGCAAAACTTGAATCAGGAGATCAATTACCGCCGATTCTTCACCATCACCGATCTAGTCGGCGCTCGCGTCGAAGATCCGCTCGTATTCGAATCCACGCACTCTCAGGTCGCTCGTCAAGTTGAACAAAACGCCGTCTCCGGCTTACGGATCGATCACATAGACGGTCTTCGGGACCCCCTCGGCTACTTGAATCGCCTCAACGAGCGGATTGCCCAGCCTGCGCCATCAGCGGAATCAAAGCGGATCCCGGTCTATGTCGAGAAAATCCTCGCCCGCAACGAGAGGTTACGAAGCGATTGGCCGGTCGCGGGGACCACGGGCTACGACTTTCTGAACGCAGTGAACTGTCTCTTTGTCCACCCGAAAGGAGCACAGTCCCTCGAGCGAATCTACTTTGATTTCCTCGACAGACAGGTCGACTACCGCGACCTGTTGTATCAGGCAAAGAAACTCGTGATGTCTACCCTTTTTGGCGCGGAACTCCGTTCGCTCGGTAATCACATGGCCATGCTGGCCAGCCAAGACCGCTATGCGCGAGACGTCCCGCTCCTCGAGTTGACCCAGGCGCTGAACGAAACTACTGCATGTCTCGGCGTATATCGGACCTACATTCGAAACCTCGAGTTGTCTCCAGAAGACCAAGCGGTAATCGAGCAAGCGTTAGCCGAAGCACAGGCGCTCAAGCCGCAACTTCATCCCCAGAGCTTCGCTTTCATCAGAGACGTTTTTTTACTACGGAATCACCCGCATCTTCTCCCAGCACAGCGCGAGGCAAGGCTTGCGTTCGTAATCCGCTGGCAACAATTCACCGGCCCCATCATGGCCAAATCGTTCGAGGACACGTTTTTGTATGTTTACAACCCGCTCGTTTCTCTCAACGAGGTCGGCGGAGATCCCCGGCCCTCCGCGGCATCACCGGAACTATTCCATGAGCTGGTACAAGAGCGATCACAGAGATGGCCGCAATCTCTGAATGCCAGCACTACCCACGATACAAAGCGATCCGAAGATGTCCGGGCACGCATCAATGTTCTTTCTGAAATTCCTGAAGACTGGGAGCGCCATCTACATTGCTGGTCTAAGCTGAATGCCGGCCACAGAAAAGTGATTCAGGGGCAGCCCGTGCCTGACCGCAACGAAGAAACATTCTTGTATCAAACGCTCATTGGCATGTGGCCATTCGACGCCGAAGAGCGCGCCGCGGCCAGTCAGAGGTTGCAAGCCTACGCCATAAAAGCTACGCGCGAAGCCAAGGTTCATACCCGCTGGACTTTGCCGAATCTCCCACACGAAGACGCGCTCAAAAGCTTTATCGCGGAAATCCTTGACTCGCGGAGAGACAATGCCTTCCTCAGGGACTTCGCGACGTTTCACGACCACATCGCGTACTGCGCCATGATCAACGGTTTGAGCCAAACACTCCTAAAAATCATCTCTACTGGTATTCCGGATTTTTACCAAGGTTCCGAGCTCTGGGATTTTCGCCTCGTCGATCCTGATAATCGGCAGCCCGTCGACTTTAGGAAACGCAAAGGGGCGCTAGCCCGAATGCAGCAGGGCAAAGCGGCCCAGCTGATTTGTGTTACGGACAGACTGGCAAAAAGCTGGCGCGATGGCCGGATCAAGCTGTACCTCATTTGGAAGGCGCTGAACTATCGGCGGAGGCACGGAAAGCTATTTTCGCAGGGCGACTTTTCGCTAGCCACAGCATCAGGTATCCGCCAGGAGAATGTTTCGGTGTATTGCCGGCGTAAAGAAGGAGAATGGCTGCTCGTTGCATTCCCAAAGTGGCTGGCAAGTGCCGGGGCCGTAGAGAACTCCCCAAGCCAACCCCAGTTTTGGGGAGATACCCACCTTCTCTTGCCCGCCACGGCACCCGCCTTGTGGCAGAACGTCTTCACTGGCGAAGAGCTGTCAGCAAGCAAGTCCCCCAGCGGGCAACCGTCCTTACGTCTAGCCGAGCTGTTCCAATACTTTCCTGTAGCGATGCTCGAAGCGGCCAATCCTTCTCGAAACCGAGCGAGTGAACGAGCCTAACAACGCTTGACTGGCCGCCGGCCAAAGACCTACCTGACTTCACAACGGTTGCGGCTCTTCATGTTTTGCTTTCTCCTTCTGTCCGAGAAGACTCTCCAGTAGCCTGCGGGCCAGGTGCCGCCCAGACCAAAAGCAAACGCCATTCCCAGCATCAGCGCCTTTAAGTATAAGTACTCCATCTCCAGGACGTTCTGCAGGCTGAACGACGCAGACCGGGCCCTAAACATCTGGCAAATCTTAACTTCACCCGCACTGGATTCTGAAATATCCGCTGTGGCAGAACCACTACCCACAGGCAATGGCTGAAACTCAGCCTGAGCTGTTGAAAGATAAAATTAGCGCCGCAGAGCAGGTCGTCAGCCTGCGACTCAGGCAACTGCAATCACCACAGACGGCTATGAGGAACAGATAGCGCTCGCGGCCGCGCTGAAATCTTTGGCTGCCGCGATGAGGACACTGTTTATCGCTACTGCCGGGAACACCCTGCCATAGATCCACCCGTTTTATCCCCGGCGGTGTCTACGAGCATGGGTGAAACTCTGCAACATTTACCGGGTCGGATAAGCTAGCACCCTAAGAAATCAGCCAGAATATGAAAAGGATTTCTCATTTCCTTAGCGCTTGTCGCATTTCCGCTGACCCGAAAACCCTGGGGTACGGGAGCTTGTGTCGGCCCCAAGAGAAGGACCGCGAGACTGTATTTCCGGTCTGCTGGGGTTCGCCGCGCGAAGAATTCTTCCTCAATTTGATCTTGCGCTTCGCGTGTCGCTTGTAGAAGGTGAGTAACATGCTCTAGAGCGCTCTCGATATATGGACGCCACACAAATGAGCCGCAAAATTATTGTGGGGAATTGCGCCGACGCGAGGCTGATTCGAATACGCGAAAATGAAATTGGAGCAGAGCGGGCAAATGTTCTGCCACGTAGATCCAGTTGTGACCGCCGGGGTAGAGGTGGAACTCGCGGGGAATGTGCCGCGAGCCAAGCATTTTGTCCAGAGCCACGGCACCGGCGTCGAAACCAAAATCATCTTCCGAACCGCAATCAAAGTAGATCTGCAATCCGGCGAGACTCGCGGTGCGCGCGAGGGTCAGCGGGTCGTTCTGTTTCCAGAAGACGGGGTCGATCGGTGAGCCGAATACGTCACCGAGAATCCGCGACCTGGCTAGCTGGCGGGAATCGCTGACCGTGACTGTGGGAAGTTTCTCAAGCAGGGCCGCGCTGTGGGCGCCAAGTGAGCCGAAGAGCTCCGGATGGCGGAAGGCCAGATGCAGCGCGCCGTATCCGCCCATGGAAATTCCGGCGATGCCCCGAGTGGCGCGCCCCTCCTGGGCGCGATATCGTTTCTCGATCTGCGGCAAAAATTCCCGGAGAAAGAAATCCTCATAACGACGGTGGCCGTCGCGGGAATTTATGTAGAAGCTGGAACCCCCATCCGGTGTGACGATCAGCAAATCACCGAGCTGATGACGCTCCCAAAGGTCCTCGACGAGATTGAAACCGCCGGAATGGATGAGCATTTGCTCGTTGTAACCGAGGCCGTGAAGAAGATAGAGAATGGGATAGCGGCGCGTCTTTTCCGCGTCGTAGCTGGGTGGCAGGAGCACGCAGTAAGCGACGGGATGACCCAGGATTTTGCTAGGTGCGGAAAGACATTCGGCCCGGCCGGTGGCGAAAACGAGGCGAGGCAAGGCGAGGCAACCCAAGAGCAGCGCAGCCCCAGGAAGGAGCCGGGATTTACTCATACCGCAGAGCCTCGACGGGGTTGAGACGCGCGGCGCGCGTTGCGGGATAAAGTCCGGCGGCGAGACTCACGACGATGGCGAAGGCAATCGCACTCAGGACCAGCCACCACGGCACGGAGAACACATGGGCCGGGGGCAAATTCTGGCGCTGTAGATAGACATTCGTACCCCAGGTCACGGCTTTGCCGATGAGCCAGCCGATACCCACGCCGAAGACCCCGCCCAGCAGACCCATGACTCCGGCTTCGACGAAGAAGAGCTGTTTCACGTCCCGGTCGGCGGCGCCGAGTGCTTTGAGGATTCCGATTTCGCGCCGGCGCTCAAGAATGGCCATCACCAGAGTGTTGATAATACCGATGGTGGCTACGGTGAGCGCCAAACTGCCGAAGATGGCGAGGAGAAGATCGAAGATAGTGAAAAAGAGGCGCAAATTGCGGGTGGCGTCGAGCAAGGAAAAGGTGGAGAAGCCCATGTTTTTGATGGAGGTTTCAATCGCTTCCACCTGGGAGGGGCTCTTGGCGCGAACGGTTAGGTTTGCATAGCTGGGTTTGCCGTTCGATGTGCGCACGGCATCCCGCAAATCATTCACCTGTGCCGCCCGCAACGCCGACGCAACCTCAAGCGGCATGAACAAGCGGCCGTTACCGTAACCGGCAAACCCGGCGGCCGGTTCGGTCTCGACAATGCCGACAATCCGGAGTTTCTTCTCTCGAGGAACAATGGAAAAACCTTCGCTCGCACTGTCATTAGGAGATGTTATCGCGGAGCGGTCGACATTTCTGGCGCTCGGTGGATCCGTCGGTGCACGCTGGGGCGCGAGCGGCTGGCGCTCGACGTAGCGCACCACGAGCTCCTTGCCGATCAGCGTGGAAGGCTGATCGGATAAGTCCTTCGCAAATTCGATCTGCAGAATACCCTCGTCGGCGGCCGGGCTCGAAAAAAAGCTGCCCTGCATGCCATCGTAGGCGCCATTCCCACGGGCTGAAGCAGGCACGCCCGCCACGACCGTGGCATAGGGATTGCCCGCGTAACGCACTTCCGTGGGGAAGCGAATCTGCGGATAGACTTCGATGACATTCGGCAAGCTTTCCATTTCCTTGCGGGCGTCTTCGTCGAGAGATCGCAGTTTTTGCGGGGATGCAGATTTTTCCGCCGAGGGACGGTTGAAATCACGCAGATTGCGACGCGAGGTAACGAGCACCGTATCAAATAAACCGGAATTGGCCAGGCGCTTCGAGGCCAGCTCTTGCAGGCCGACGCCAAGCGAAAGCATGGCGACCAGAGAGGCCACGCCGACGGCGACTCCCAGCGTGGTCAGTGAGTTGCGCAAGATGGCCTCGCGCAGGTTGCGGAGAGCGAGTTCGCCGAGGTCGCCAGCTTTCACGATTGCACCGCGTCGCTCGCCAATTTGCCGTCGGCAACAGAGACGATGCGATCGGCAAATCTCTCGGCGAGAGGACGTTCGTGCGTGACCAGCACGATGGTCATTCCGAGCGATTGCTGGATTTTGCGCACTAACACCATGATGGATTCACCGCTGGCGCTGTCGAGATTGCCCGTCGGCTCGTCGGCCAGCAGCAGGGTAGGGCGATTCACCAGCGCCCGCGCCAGCGCGGCGCGTTGCTGTTCCCCGCCGGAAAGTTCACTGGGGCGATGTGTCAAACGCTTTTCGAGACGCACGCGCTCCAGAGCTTCCCGTACCCGCCCCGCGCGCTCACCGCGATCCACCTCGGCGAGACGCAAGGGCAGCTCGACGTTCTCCTCGAGGGTCATGCGCGGAAGGAGGTTGAAAGACTGAAAAACCATGCCGACGGTGCGGCTGCGATAGCGCGCCAGGTCGAGCGGGTTCATCTCGGAAAGATTACGGCCCTGCGCGAAGATGGCGCCGGAAGTGGGGCGATCCAGGCCCGCCATGAGATTTAAAAGCGTAGACTTCCCCGACCCGGAACTTCCGAGCAGCGCCAGGAATTCCCCGGCGCGGACCTCGAGTGTGACGTCATCCACCGCTCGAATCAGCGCGGAACCCATCTGATAGTGGCGCGAGACGCGTTCGGCGCGCACGGCGGAAGCGTTGCCTTTTGGCATCATAAGCTCTCGATGTTACTACGCATGGCGTAGGTATTCGGTTACCGCATCCGCCTCGTTTCTCCATTCACTCGAACCTTCCCCGTCTAAAACATTCGCTGCGCATGCAGATTCACTCGACAAAGTACGGGAGGTGGACAATTCGCTGTACCTTCCCGGCCGATTCAGTGATGTTCCGGGCTACAAAGAAGGGGTTTACCTGATTGTTCAGGCAACTCAGCTCGTTATAAAAAGAGTCTGTAAGTGCATGATCTGGCCGCCGCAAGGCGGAGCGTAGCGTTCCTGCCCAACCCTAGGTCTACTCATGCGAATGGTGTTCAAGATCGCTTTTTCTCTTTTGATCTGGCCAATGTCGATCACAGCGCAAGACCATCCTGCGTCCGGCCAGCCTGCCCCTCCCGGGCAAGACCTCACTGGGGCACAAGATTTCGCGCCAGCTTCGGACGTGACGACCATGACGACGGCTTCAAGTCCCGCGCCGATGCCAATTCTAGTACTGGTGCAACCAGCTCCTGCGTTTCTATCCATGCGGCCAATAAAACAACCCCCCGCCCTCCCCGCCGGTTACGCTCCCGCATGGAACATGAGCGCCGGGTATTCTGTTACCAGTCTCGGGTTACCATCGTCAGGGCGTGCCGTTCTGGGCGGAATGAACGTTAACGTTTCCGCAGATTCCGGCGAGCGCTTTGGGGCAAAATTGGACCTTGGCTATGAGCGCGCCCCGAACGTCTACAGTAACGGACGTCCCATGAGCGTGCTCAGCTACCTGGTTGGTCCCGTGTTTTATCCCTCGAATGGCAACTTGCTGAGCACATTCGCTCATCTACTGGTCGGCGGGGCAAGGGTTACCGGACCCTTCCCAAACGGAAAAGGTGGGTTGAATATAGGACACGTTCAATATCCCGCATGGGTGTTTGGAGGCGGCGCTGAATACCGGCTTTCCCCTGCCTTTGGGTTTCGCATCGCAGTCGATTATCTACATACTCATTTCTATAACTCTTTAGGAGCCGTTCGCGGACAAAATGATATACGAATCGTTAATAGCATCGTCTATTATCCTGGAAATCGTATTAGAAGCCGACGACGGATACCTTAGCAGGGCAATTTGAAACGCTCAACGGAGCGCTTATTAAAGATATACCGGAACTTCTGTCTGTGGGCCGGTTTTCCATTGTTTGTATATTTTCTCAATCTCCTCGCTGTGCCAGATAGGTAGTTCTTACTTCCTGGCCGTTCGGTTGCAGCAAAACTCCGTGAACAAAAAGCAGGGGCAGGAGTCCGATTCGAATGCAAGATGCAGGCTGACGCTGGCTTCCAAATAATCGGCCTTCCGTCGATCCGCGAGCAAGAGGAATCAACTTCCCATCCAAGCCAAAGCAAGTGTGACGACGAAGACCAGCGCATTGGCGGGAATGTACAAATTAAAGTCGGCCAAACTGTGCATCAAGATGGCGGCGATACTTCCGATGCAACCAAGACAAACAGCAGCGTCAAAGCGATCTTCCGCCTTGCGGTAGCGCCGTACGGCACGTGCGAGGATCCCGAAAATCGAACCAAACACCAAGATGCCTCCCGGCACCCCAAGT
>Ga0179592_10000945_pt1 | contig 11810 bp, 10 predicted proteins | sample CZODoug2_1_08_16_FD_148623 | JGI IMG/M metagenome (GOLD analysis project Ga0179592, IMG submission 148623) | Vadose zone soil fungal communities from Angelo Coast Range Reserve, California, USA - CZODoug2_1_08_16fungal (Illumina Assembly) | ecosystem: Environmental > Terrestrial > Soil > Vadose...
AATGGCGCGGCTTCAGATGGCTAGTTAACCACAACCCCCCACCTCTATGTTTTTCATAAGCGCTCATTCTGAGTATGATTAAGTCTTTTATTTTGCTTCACTTGTGCGAATGTTGATTCTAAACAAGTTGGTGGACGAAGGTTCTGCTAACGTCTTCCCGACGGGAACCGTTACGCTCAAGCAAGATTCGGAGCAAACGACAATCGCGGAGGAACGGCCACAACAAACGCCTCAGGAAATGCACTGAGGATCTTGCGAGACGCCCGGCGGACGACCTCACGAAGCCAATATATAATAATAGTTACCGTATTGTTAATAAAAACCAGCTTTATCGTTTCCGACAGATCTTGGGTTGTAGTTACGGGACGGGAGGCGCAAACTAAGAGTAAGAATCATCCCTCTCAAAGAGCAGCCGCGGAAGTCCGAGCCTCCTTCAGGGCTCGGGTGCTTTGTTTTTTGCCAGTGCGGATGCGAGACTAAGAGGAACGGGACCCACGGGGCGCAAGAACGGCACCTAGGGTACGCAAAGAGAGAGGAACAGTGACCAGTAAGAATTTACAAGACGCAAAACCGGTGGTCGGCGTACGCGGCCGTCCAGCGGGAGGTTCGCCCGAGCTTGCACGAGAGATGTGCACGTGCGGGCATCGCGCCGGCAGCCACGCGGCGCTCAAGTATTCCTGCCAGGCCCCGGGCGACCACAAAGGCTTCTGCCCGTGCATGCGCTTTATTTCGGCGAAGGAATGGCGGGGAAATAAATCGCGGTCCGCTTAGCGAAGCCGCAGGGCAAAGAACTCCTGGGCCAACGCCAACGACAATTGGGTGACTCGAGAGGCGCACGAGCAGACACAAGCTCCGGCATGTGCTCCACGGACACCAAGCAGCGGATCGAATTGCCGCCGCTCTACGCCCTTGCGGACCTGGCGAGCGGCCGCGCGGTCTTGGATTCCCATGCTTTGCGCAACTCTTCGCGGTGCGCGAGCACGTGTTCTTTGGCCTCCTCGAGGTTGCCATAGGCGCGGGTACCCTTGATGGTGTTGCACGGACGGCAGCAGGCGACCAGATTCTGCGGATCCTTCTTTCCCTTGCGAGCCCGCGGCACCACAAAATCCACGGACATGACCAGGGCATTCTCGAAGCTGGCCCTGCCGTCCAGGCCGCAGTACTGGCAGCGGTAATCATCGCGTTCCAGAATTTTCAAGCCTTGCTGCAGAGTTACGGGCGAGGCCACCAGGGATAGAGTCGAAAGGCTTATTGGCATGGGATACCTCCAAAGCGGAAATCTTTGAGAGTAGGTGGGAGTTTGCGACTTCCACTTTCCTTGCGCAGAACATAGGGCAGGGTTCTGCTGGTGTCAAGAAGAGAGTACCGTGATTACCTAGAATTCCGGCGCGTCTTAACCAGCTACGTTGTGGGATGCTGAAACCCGCTCCCGCAGGGGAGGAATCTTAACCGAGGCCATTCCCGCCGCCGTCATGGCCTAACGCGCAATCTCAGCGATCTTCATCGAATTGGCGGGTCAATGTATCAGGTGCGGCAAGACGCCAGGCGGCTTCGAGAGCACGGCGCAACGTAGGCTTCCTGGCGGCCCTCAGGCGAACATTTGTGGCGCCGCGGCGGCCCCAAGCACCAGTGCAGGGATTGAAGACGGCGGGCTGGGCTTTGACGAACATCACCTGCTCGATGGGCGTGAGTTTGACCATGGCCCAGCCATGCTCAGGGTAGCCGAGGGTTGCGAAGATCTTTCCGGCGACGCGAAAATCCGGATGGTCCATATGAGCTTTTTCGGCCGTCTCTGGGAAGCTGAGGGCCAGGCGGCGAAAGTCGTTGGGGGTCATGAATGCGTCTCCAGCGTTTGGAAGATAGGCACGATAGCATGACTGACCAGCAAAAGTACCTCACACTTACAGATCCAGAGCCAATTTCAAGGCGCGGTTTAGTTCGAGGAGTTTCGAGGAGGAGAGCGAGCCGACGTGATTCGTGAGATCTCCTTTTCGTAAACTTACGAGATTGTCGCGCATGATCCAGCTCGAATGCTTCATGCCTTCTTCAAGATCGACCGCGACTTGCGTGGATAACCCTTCGCCATTGGTGAATACTGGGGCACAGATGACTGTCGAAAACTTTGAATCGATCAACAGTTGGCGGCTGACCACGACGAAAATCCGGTACTGTTTGGGATCGCCTCCCGGCCTAAAGACACGATAAAGCTCTCCGCGGATCATTGCCATTCTTGGGGTGATTCTTGGCCGCCCCCGGCCGTCTTGGCTCGCTCCAGAATTGCCGTCGTTGGCACTATCATACTACCAATGGTTCGGTCCTGCAGGAACCTTACGGCGAGCGAAGACACCGTATTGGCGCGAAGGAAAAGGATCTGAGCGGAAACCTGTGTTACCGCGCGGGCAAGACAGATGGCGGAGATTGAGGCGTGTGCCAGGAGATCGATTGGCGTTGCAGGAGAGCGATCGCGTAGCGAATGGGGATGGCGGCACCGGGAGTAGAAGAGGACAGAGAGGAGGATTTGGCGATAGAAACGGCGCTGGAGCGCAGCCAGCGGCCCTCGACAAGACCGACTACGGCGCGTGAGTCGAGGGCGAGAACTGGGGAGCCACTCTGGCCAAGCGTTACGGGATGGCTGAGGAGGAAGACATCGGCCGCGGGGGCGGATTTTTCAAGCTGCGTGGACTCGTAGGAGAGCACTTCGCCGGAAGAGCGGTCCTCCCTGGGGACTTCGAAAGTATGAGCATTCTGGAGCTTTGGAGGATGAAGCGAAAGGGCGATGACGGATTGGCCGCGGAAGGCCGGGTCAGGAGCAAGCGGCAGAAAGGCCACTTTGTGGTTGCCGGCGAAGGGATTTGGGGTGGCGAGGAGAATGGCGACGTCGTGTTCCGAGTCCACTGCGACGATGGCCGCCTGGAGAAGGCGAGGCGGGCTATTGGGGCGGCTGACAAGGATGTAGGGCTGGCCGCCGTCGCGAAAGGTTTCCAGGACGTGGGCGGCCGTCAGAAGGTACCCCTGTTCGTTAATGAAGAAGGCGTTGCCAAAGAAACTGTAATGGTAACCTCGCGAGGATGGGGATTGATCAAGTTGATAGGCGACGGGACAGACGGCAGAGAGAGAGGCGTCGTCAGCAAAGTCCCCGGACGCGGCCCCAACCGTCAGGCAGCCGAAGAGACAGACAAGAAGTGCTACAAGCTTGGAAGCGCTACTCCCGTTGTTCTGGCACATTTGTCGCAACCGAATCGCACTATCAGGGTATAAAGGCTACTTCACCGACGCTGCCGCCATTAGCAACCCCTTTCCGGATTTCTCTTCTCTGACTGAGCACTGAAAACTGATCACTGAGAACTGTTTCACTTCGCGGGCGCCGCCGTCGTCGCAAACCCCAGCGCCTGCAACACCGCATCATGCAGCGCCGGGCGCACCTGCTGAATTTTCGTATTCTCCCGCGTCGGATGCACGCGATTCGTCAGCAACACCACAAAAAGCTGCCGGTCCGGGTCGATCCAAATCGACGTGCCAGTGAATCCCGTGTGCCCAAAGCTGTGCGCCGAAAAATAGTGTCCGCTCGATCCGCCTTCGGTCGGCACCGCCCAGCCGAGCGTTCGCGTGCCGCCGGAAAGCTGCTGCGGCGTCGTGAATTGCGCGATCGTCGCGCGCCGCAAAATTCTCTGGTGTGCGTATACGCCGCCGTTCAGCAGCATCTGGCAAAATGCCGCCAGGTCCGGCGCCGCGCTGAAAAGGCCCGCATGCCCTGAAACCCCGCCGATGGCAAACGCGTTTTCGTCGTGCACTTCGCCCTTCACCAAACGGTGGCGCAGATTGTTATCGATCTCCGTCGGTGCAATCTGCGGCCACAATTTCTTCGGCGGACGGTACATCGTGTCCTGCATTCCCAGTGGGGAAAAAATGGTGCTTCTCGCTAAATCGTCGAGCGTTCTCCCGGTCAATCGCTCGATAATTTCCGCCATCAAAATAATTCCCAAGTCGGAATACACCTCCTTCGTCCCCGGCTCGTAATCCAGGGGCTCCGCAAAAATCTTCGTCAAAGTGTCCTGCTTGTTATTTGACGTTCGCCAATATTCCTTGAACGGCGGCAATCCGGAAGTGTGCGTCAGCAAATGCCGCACCGTCACTCTGTGCCGCCACTCCGTGTTCGGCCCGCTCGCCCATTCCGGCAAATACCGCTCGATCTTCGCATCGAGGTCCAGCGGAACCGCGAAGTCGCCTTCCGCCAATTTCGCCACCAGCGTCGTAGTCGCCACCACCTTCGTCAGCGACGCGATGTCATACATCGTATTCGCAGTCGTCCCTGCGGCCTTCGCGTCGTAATTTAATTTTCCAAACGGATGGAGCACCACTTTCCCGCGATAGCCAACCGCCAGCGTCGCCCCCGGAAACGCCTTGTCCGCAATGGCTTTCTCAATCACACCGTACGCCGGTTGCAATTGCGCTTCGCCGCGCAAATCCATCGGCTGCACTGTCATCGGACTCGCCGGCAGCTCCATCCCAAAGCCCGCTTTGAGATTCACTCCCGGCACCGTCACCGGCAGATGCCCGCGCGCGGGAATTTGTCCAAATAGCGCCCGCGCCACGGAAATTTGCGCGACGTCGCTGATTCCAAACGCTGCCAGCCACGTCTCCGCCTGCGGAAACCGTTCAATCAAATACGGGCTTCCGAATCCCACCGTAATCACTGGCTTGCCCGTCTTGTAAATTTGCTCCGCCAGCGCCGCCTGCTCTGCCGGCACATCCACATTTCCTTTGCGATCGCTAACGCGCACAAACAGCGCGAGAATCGCGACGTCGTAACTTTCCGGCGGCGGCAATTTCAAACTGCTGGCGTTCACAAATCTTGTATCTGCTCGCAGCGTGGTCACCGAATCAAATCGTGAACGCAATTCGCGCTCGAGATCTTCTCCCGGATAAGGCTCCGGGTCGGCGTAAAACGCCAGCAGCAGCGCCCGCGAAGGCTTTGTTCCATCCAGGGGCAGCCGGTGTGGCGTATCCCGCAGCAGAGTCACACCACGGTCCGAAATTTCCTGCGCTTCTTTCTGCCACGCAGCGCTGCCGAATTTCTGATTGATCGCATTCACATCCACGAGCTTGTTCCTGTTCAGCCCCAGCCGAGCTTTCGCTTGGAGAATTCGCCGCACCGATGCATCGAGACGCTCTTTCGAAATTCGTCCCGACTTCACCGCCGCCTGCAACGCTTCGAACGCGGCATCCGGCACCGGCGGCATCAATAGCGCGTCCGCTCCCGCCACAACCGCGCGCACCGCCGCTTCTCCGGGCGCGTAACGCACGGTGATTCCGCCCATGTCCATCGCGTCCGTGACGATGAGGCCCTGATATCCAAGCTCCTTGCGCAGCAGATCGGTGAGGATGCTGTGCGATAAAGTGGCTGGCGTGTTGGGATCGGACTCGAGAGCAGGAACGTTCAGATGCCCCGTCATGATGCTTTCGACCTGCATGGCGATAGCAGCGCGGAATGGAACAAGTTCAAGTTGATCAAGTCGAGCGCGGTCGGCGCGAATCACTGGGAGATCAATGTGCGAGTCGGCGGCCGTATCGCCGTGGCCTGGAAAATGTTTGGCCGTCGCCAGTCCGCCATTTTCCTGCACGCCGCGAACGAACTCGCTCACAAATTGGGCGACCCGCTCCGGATCTTCGCCGAAGGATCGCGTGTTGATGATCGGATTTCCGGGATTATTGTTTACATCCGCGTCCGGTGCATAAATCCAGTGGATTCCGACGGCGCGCGCTTCGAGGGCCGTGATTTTGCCCATGGCATATGTATCTTTCGGACTGCCGCCGGCGGCAAGCGCCATGGCCGTTGGAAAAGACGTACCTTCATCCAGTCGCATCGCCGTGCCGCGCTCGAAATCCGCGCCAACCAGCAGCGGCAACTTCGACTTCGCCTGGAGCTGGTTGTTCAGCACCGCCGTCGGATACGCCTGGCTTTTCACGATCCCCAGCGGCGATCCTTGCGTGATGTTGATAAACCCTCCCACGTGGAGATCGTTCACATCGTGCAGGACCTGCCGGTAGGCCGCCGTGTCCGTGGCCGCAAAACTTCCGTGATAAGTGGTGAAAAGAAGCTGCCCAATCTTTTCGTCTACGCTCATCTTGCGCAGCGTGGTTTCCACCCAGGCGTCCGCGGCGGGCGACAGTTTTTTCAGTCCGCTGTTTGCGGGAACTGCGCCCTCCTTGACGACGGTTTTTTTTGCCGCGGTGCTGCGGCTCTGGCTGCGTGCGTTATAGGCCATAAGGAAAACGATCGAGACGGGAATCAGAAGCAAAAAACGGACGCGGCGTCCTTCCATCGGTTAGGATCCCCCAGCGGCCGCCCGCAGTCTCCATTTATACATAGCACACGCACATCGTGCTCTCAACGCGGCTTCGGCCAGCGCGTTCCAGAATATCATTGTATGGTTTCAATAACGGGGGACCTTTTGACTGAACTCAACCGCGCGCAATTTGCGTTCATCCATTTCACCATCTTTGTAGCGCTTCTCTCGCTGGGATCCGCGCCGGCGCATGCGGCATCGAAACGCTCGCGTCACGCCGCGCGGGTGCAAACCGGCGTCGACGTTCTCGAATCGCAGAAGTTCGCGCCTCTTCGCGGCAAGCGGGTCGGCCTCATCACCAACTACACCGGCCTCGATTCGCAAGGGCGCAGTACCGTTGACGTTTTATCTCATGCCTCCGGCGTTAAACTCGTCGCTCTCTTCAGTCCGGAGCACGGCCTCGCCGGCCGCAGCGATGAAAAGTTCTCTTCCTCCAAAGACCCCGCCACCGGCCTTCCTGTCCATAGTCTCTACGGCGAAACGCTCCGTCCCACCAATGAAATGCTCGAGGGCATTGACGCGCTCGTCTTCGACGTTCAGGACGCCGGTGTCCGGTTTTACACCTACACGACGACGATGGCTTATTGCATGGAGGAAGCCGCCAAACGCAACATCGCTTTCTTTGTCCTCGACCGTCCCAATCCGCTCGGCGGTGAAATCGTGGAAGGCCCGATGCTCGACGCCGACAAAACGAATTTCGTCGGATATTTTCCATTGCCGGTGCGTTACGGCCTCACGATTGGCGAGCTCGCCCAGCTTTTCAACGCCGAGAATCACATCGGCGCCGATCTCCATGTCATCGCCATGAAAAACTGGCATCGCAACTATTTCTTTGAGAGCACCGGAATTAAGTGGATTCCGCCCTCGCCGAATCTCCGCACCACGAAGGGTTCCATCCTCTATCCCGGCATTGAAATCCTGCAAAACGCCGGTGTCTCCGTCGGCCGCGGCACCCAAGCTCCCTTTGAAGAGTTCGGGGCGCCCTGGATCAACGGCGACGATGTCGCCTCCGCACTGAACGAGCGTCATCTTCCCGGTTTGCATTTCACTGCGCAACCCTTCGTCCCCATTGTCGGTCTCTACAGCGGCCAGCGTTGCGGCGGCGTCGCGGTACGCATCACCGATCGCTACAGGGTGCGCGCCATGAGCATGGGCGTGGACATTGCGGTGATTTTGCACAGGCTCTATCCTCAGCAGTTCGATCCCGAGAAACTCCTGTTGCTCCTCGGAAGCTCCGACAGCATCCAGCAATTGCAGTCGGGGATGCCTCCTGAAAAAATTGTCGCCAGCTGGTCCACCGCTCTAACTGCCTTCGACCAGATCCGCCGCAAATATTTTCTCTACAAGTAGCCTTCATCAAAATTGTGTTAAAGTTCCTTTTGTCATGCGCATTGTCTCGTTGCTTCCGTCGGCTACCGAGATTCTCTTTGCGCTCGGCTTGGACCCCGAAATTGTGGGCGTCAGCCACGAATGTGACTTCCCGCCGCAGGCGAGGACGAAACCCGTAGTCATTCATTCGCGCGTGCCGCACGATGCTTCGCCTGCGGAAATCGACGCCCTCGTTCGCGAGTACGTTCACCGCGGGGAAAGTTTGTACGCCGTCGACGCCGGGGTTCTGGCGGCATTGGCCCCGGATCTCATCATCACTCAGGACTTGTGTCATGTTTGCGCCGCATCTCCCGACGATCTCGCTACGGTCCTCACGCGTTTCGACCGGCGCCCCGAAGTTCTTTGCCTCAATCCACAGGATTTGGGCGACGTCTGGCGCGACGTTCTTTGGGTGGGAGAAGAATCCTGCCGCGGTCCTCAGGCGGAAGCGCTGCTGAAAGAGATCGGTGCGCGTCTCGGCGCGCTGGAAGAGCAGTTGCCGCAATCGGCGGATCGTCCTCGCGTTGCCCTCCTAGAATGGCTGCAACCGTTCTACGTCGGCGGCCACTGGGTTCCGGAAATGATCCACCGTGCTGGGGGCGAAGACGTCTTCGGCACCGCTCGTACGCCCTCCTTTCGAATCGCTATCGAAGATTTGATCGATGCGGCGCCGGAAATCCTGCTCATCGCCCCTTGCGGCTACGCCGCCGAGCGGGCTCGCGACGAATACAAGTCCATGTCATTCCCTGAGCCGTGGCACGCCATTCCGGCCGTTCGAAACGGCCGCGTCTACGCGCTTGAGGCCAATAGTTACTTTTCACGCCCCGGCCCGCGCCTCGTCACGGGCATCGAAGCGCTCGCCAAACTTTTCCAGCCCGCGATCGAAGTTTCCCGCGAGGCCGAAACCGCAATTTTGCCCATCGCCACTGGCACGGGCAGTGCCCGCGCCGCCTCGGTTTAGTCCGTCACCTTGGACGTTTGCCTTTGGACACCCGTTCCAAAGGCCAGTTGACAAATTTTCGCTGCATATATAAGACTCTTATATGTAAGGGAGAGCTCTATGATCGGAACAGGAATCAAACGCGGCACCGCGGAACTCGCGGTTCTCAGCGTTCTTGAACGCGGCCCTCTCCACGGTTACGAAATGGCGCGCCGCATCGAGCAGCAAACCAAAGGCACGCTGCGCTTCACCCTCGCGGCTCTCTACCCCATGCTCTACCGCATGGAGCAGCGCGGCTGGATTCGCGGCGCATGGGAAATCAGCGACAGCGGCCGAAAGCGCCGTTGTTACCGCCTCACGCCTGCCGGGAAGAAGAAACTGTCACCTCTGCGGAAGGAATGGGCGGAACTGTTCGGCGCACTGAAGCGGCTGACCAAGGTGTCGCATGCCTGATTGGCAAAGACTTGTCCGCCGGCGCCTCTCCGGCCTCACTCTGAATGCTGCTGAAAGGGATGAAGTCCAGGCGGAACTCGCCACGCACTTGGAAGAATCGTGCGAAGTTTTTCGCGCCGAAGGCCTGCCGGAGTACGAAGCGGTTCAGCGAACGCTTTCACAGGTTGCTGATTGGAAGGATTTGCAGCGGAAAATCGACTCCGCTCGCATTGGAAAGGACACTATGACAAATCGCGTAACGCAACTCTGGCTCCCCGGCTTGCTCACTTTCGCGCTATCGATGGGCTTGCTTGAGCTAGTCCAGAAGTTCGGTCCACGCCCGATCATTCTTAATTTGGACCAGGGAACTCCTGTTCTTATGTTCTATACCTCTTGGCTGCTGATACTGCCATTGCAAGGTGCACTGGGAGCCTATCTATCGAAGCGCGCGGGAGGTTCTGTTCGCATGGTGCTCGCCTCCAGCATATTTCCCGTCCTGCCATTCGCGGTTGTGTTCTTGATTGCCATTCCCGTGGGTTTAGTGATCGGCCATAATCTGGCGCACCATATTGTGACAGCGGCATTTTTCACCATGGGGTTAGGATGGGTTTTGGCTCCGGGAGCGACTCTCTTCGCGGGAGGTCTCTTGGTGCACTTTCTTTTTTCGCGCCGCTCAGGCTTTCATGGCGTCACTACGAGCTGAACCTGACGTGCTCCACCAACGATAAAAAGGAAGTCCCGCCAGGATTAGCAGCAGGCCGATGGAAGAGCGGCCGGGGCGCTCGAGCCAGAGGTTTACCGTGAGGGCCAGAGCCCCAGCGACGAAGATGCCGGGAACCCAGGGATAGCCCCAGCAGCGATAGGGGCGCGGCAAATCCGGTTCGGTTTTTCGCATTCGAAACAGGGCCACGACGGCGAAGGCATAAAAGATCCAGGCGGCAAAAATAAAAAGATTTGTGAGCTCTTCGAACGTTCCGGTCAGCGCCATCAAACTTGCCAGCACGCCCTGGAAAATCAGCGACCGTCCGGGCGTGCGGAAATTTGGGTGGATGCCGTCCGCAATCTTGAAAAAAATTCCATCACGGGCCATCGCGTAGCCTACGCGCGCCCCGCTCAGGACCGAGGAATTCATTGAGCCCAGGGCGGAGATCGCCATCGCCAGTGTAATCCATGCCGCCGCGGTGGGCCCCGCGATGTGCTCCACGACATCGGAGGCAATGTGGCGCGAGGCGGCCACGCTATCGAACGGCAATACTTTCAAGCAAGCCGCGCTGAACAGCAGATAGACTACAGCGACAAATCCAACTCCTCCGACCAGCGCGCGCGGAAAATTCTTCTGCGGGTTTTCCACTTCGGAACCGACCAGATTCAAGTCTTCCCATCCGTCGTACGCCCAGAGCGCCGCCGCCAGCGCCGCCAGAAACGCGCTAAAGATTGCCCCGCCACCCATGCCCGCGGGCGGCCAGAACGGATCGGGCGCGCGCGCGGCCGGTGCCTGCGAAAAAAACGCCACTCCAATCACAATTGCCACGGACATGATCTTGATCGAGGTTAGGAATACTTGGACTGCACCGCCCAGGCGCACGCCCAGATAATTCACGCCCGTCATTGCCATGATCCACAAGACCGCCAGCGGTTGCGCCCACGTGAACACAAAATCGTATGGTTTGATCCAGCCCGTGAAGCCTGGGATTGCGATGTGAATCGTGAAGAGGGGAGCGGCGACGGCGGGAAGCAGAAAACTGAGGAATCTCATCATGCCCGCGGAGATCGAGGCCAGCGAACTAGGACGCCCCACGATCGAATGCATCCACCCGAACAGGAATCCCCATACCGGTCCGAAGCCGCGGCGCAGATAGGCGTACTCGCCGCCCGCTTCCGGAATCATCGATCCCAGTTCCGCGAACGAAAAAGCGCCAAAAATCGAAAGAATCGCGCCCACGATCCACGCCCCGAATACGACGCAGACGCTGCGTCCCTCGCGCGCCATTTCCGCGGGCTTCAGGAAAATGCCTGTGCCAATCATCGTGCCGACAACGATCGCCGCGGACGCCCACGCGCCCAGACCGCGCACCAGTTCCAGACGTTTTTCGGTCATGTCACCTCAAACAAAGTTCTTCTGAATCGCACAGTTCTCGCAAACAGGGGCGCAGCGTGCTGCGCCCCTACGGCTGCGCAATTCGGCTCGCAAGCCAGCCGAAGAAGAACGTGATGAGCGCGCCAATCATGAAATACCAGGTATACGCCACGCTCGTAAATTGGAATAGGCATAAAATCGCGGCGAGTCCCACAATCATTCCGGCCAGGGCCCCGCGCGCGTTGGCACCGCGGTCGAACGTGCCGAGAAGAAAGAGGCCGAGCAGGCTGCCGAAGGGCAGCGACGCCACGGTCAGCCCGGTTTCGAGGAGCGGGCCCCACTTCACCAGACCGAAGCCCATCAGCACCAGGCCCCATGCGAGCGTCATGCCGCGGGAGAGGCGCAGGAAGCGGGCCGGATCGGCGCTTTGCCCGTGCAGTTTTGCAAAATCGAGCACACTCGAAGCGGCCAGGGAATTCAATGAACCGCTGGCGTTGGACATGGCCACGGCCACGATAGAAGCCAGTAGCAGGCCGGCCAGTCCCATGGGCATCTCGCGCACCAGAAAGAGCGGCAGGATGCGGTCGGTGCGTTCGCCGGGCGCCAAGAGCGGGGAATGCTGTGCGAACACATAAAGGAACACGCC
>Ga0179592_10000946_pt1 | contig 11808 bp, 13 predicted proteins | sample CZODoug2_1_08_16_FD_148623 | JGI IMG/M metagenome (GOLD analysis project Ga0179592, IMG submission 148623) | Vadose zone soil fungal communities from Angelo Coast Range Reserve, California, USA - CZODoug2_1_08_16fungal (Illumina Assembly) | ecosystem: Environmental > Terrestrial > Soil > Vadose...
CATTCCGGCGACCACCAGAGTCATTACCTCTTGCTCTCGCGCAGTCAATGCGTGATAGCGCTCCTGCAGATCGTGGATCTCGGCCTGTTGTTCTTGCGCGATGCTGTCGCGTTCGAGGGCCTGCTGAATTGCGTCAAGCAGATCCTGGTCCCTGAAAGGTTTTGTCAGAAATTCCATCGCACCCGACTTTAACGCCCTGACAGACATCGGAATGTCTCCGTGCGCCGTGACGAAGATGATGGGGATTTGCATGCCGATTTCGGCCAACCGGCGTTGAAAATCGAGTCCACTCATCTGCGGCAGTCGTACATCGAGGACTAAACAGCTCGGGCGCCCGGTGAGTCTCGTGCTGAGAAACTCCTCACCAGTTGCAAAGGATTCAGCGCGCAGCCCAACTGACTCGACGAGATCGTGGATCGCCTGACGCATTCCGCGGTCATCATCGATGATGAAGACCGTGGGAACGGCTGCGGGTTTCATGCATCTGCCTCGACTTTGACAGGAAGAGTGAAATGAAGAGTTGCGCCTGCCTCCTGATTGGCAGTGGCCCACACTCGGCCACCGTGAGCCTCCACGATCGAGCGGGTTATGGCCAACCCCATGCCCGTGCCCTGTGGTTTCGTGGTATGGAAGGCGTCAAAAATCCGCTCGGTATTTTCCGCCGGCAATCCTACGCCGGTATCGCTGATCGAGACGATTAGCTGACCTTCGGGAGTTAGCCGGGAACTAATCGTCAACTTGCCTCCGGTGTCTTTCATGGCGTCAATTGCGTTCAGCATCAGGTTCATGAACACCTGTTGAAGTTGCACCCGGTCAGCTAGGACGTTAGGCATATCTTCGTGCAGTTCGGAATGGATTTTTATGGAGTGTCGAACCGCTTCTTTCCTGAGCAGAGCGGTCATTTCTCGAATGATGTCTTTGAGGTCGACTATCCCGCGCTCAGGAGGCGTACCTTTCTTGTAGAAGGACCGCAAACGATTGATGACATCGGCCGCGCGGTTTCCGTCCTGCTCAATTCTAGCTGCTGCAGCACGCGCCCTTTCGAGGTCCGGTGGATCGCGCGCGAGCCATCGCAGACACGCGTTGGCGCTGGTGATTGAAGCGGCTATGGGCTGCCTGATTTCATGCGCCAACGCGGCGGCGAGTTCTCCCATCATATTGACGCGGTTGATGTGTGCGAGATCGGCCTCTAACTGCCCAGCCTTTCGCGCTCCTCTTCGGCACGCTTTCGTTCGGTTATATCCATGGTGATACCGACGTACTCACCGATTTCTTGAGAAGGATTGTGATGTCCTATGCCACGCAGGAATCTGATGGCGCTGTCGGTACGGCGAATCCGAAACTCGATGTCATAATCCGCGCCTTCGCGGATCGCATTCTCAAGTTTTGCTCTTAAGGCCACTTCGTCTTCTGCGAGGATCGCGTTGTAGAAACGGTCGAACGGAATCGCACCTTGGTTGGGATCGAAGCCATATAGGCGCGCGTTTTCGTCCGATGAATGAAATATCTCCCGTGTGAGCAGGTTGCATGCCCAGCTGCCAGTGTGAGTGAGGCTTTGCGCCTCTGTGAGGTATGCACGCTCCCGTCGCAATTCCTGTGTTAGTAGCTCATGCTCGGTAACGTCCATTGTGGTACCGTGAAACGCTTTGAAAACTCCACCTTCAAAAACCGGAACACCCACGCAGCGAACGTACCGCACCTCCCCATCTGGTCGAACAATCCGCTTCGTCACGTCACAGCCACAGCGCTCCTCATGCATCGCCCTGATGGTTTCAGCCATGGAAGCTCGGTCATCAGGGTGGATTGTGGCCAGATACTGCTTAAGGTTCGGGGCCCCGTTCTGCGGGTCAAGACCGTAAATTTTGTATACCTCGTCAGACCAATAAATACCCAAATCGTCAGACCAACGGATACCCAAATCGTTTGACGCCCAGCTCCCCATATGAGCGAGGCGCTGTCCTTCGCTGAGATAAAACTGGCTTTGCTTCAGGGCTTCCTCGGCGCGCTTGCGGTCAGTAATGTCCTGCACGGTGCCGAACAATTTGTAGGGCCGTCCCGATGCGTCTCTCTTCGCATCGCCTGGCATCGAGCTCCAGCGCTTGGGAGTTACGCTGTGGACTGTGCGCACTTCTCCATTGGGACGAACGATCCGAAATTCAGCGTCGGGGCGCACTCCGTCAACAAGGTCCTCGTCTACTCCCCGGTAGAGAGACTCGCGATCTTCAGGGTGGACCATTGCGCGTACCGTCGCTAAATCCATAGGACGTTCCTGAGGACTTAAGCCAAAGATGCGGTAGGTTTCGTCCGACCAGACCACGACGTCCGTCTCGAGATCCCATTCCCAGTGGCCGACGTGGGCAACGCGTTGGGCTTCTTCAAGCCTGGCTTTGCTCTCCTGTAAGTCTCGTGATAACTCCGCCAGCGTCTTTTGCACATCCTCATTGGCCATTGTGAGAACCTTACGCTACTTCTCCCATTAAGCTTCGAATAACTTATCTCGTCGCCTTTTCGCCTTCAAGCTGATCCCCTACAGCTTGCACCGCAACAGCCGTCTTTGTCTTAGATGCACCGGTCCTCCCGTTCACCCGTCGGTGAACACTCCGCAGCCAACATCAATACGATACGGGGACGCACCGAATCTAGGGCTACGGTCAATCCCGGAGCGCTGTCAATAGATGGACAGTGACGATTCCACGTCACGCACAAACACATCTCTCCCTGCGGGAAGTACTGACTAGGTAGCGATTCAGCGCAACGGGCAGAGATTGTCATGGAATTGCGCTTGCATTGTTAACGTAAAGCTCGCTCAGGCGCGTCGTCACGTGTTCCGGCTGTGAATCCTCACGACAGGGAGAGCGCGATGCAAACAATCACGAAGCATTACATCGATGGGGTGTTCGTCGAATCCCACGGCCGCGAAGTTATGGACAGCATCAACGGCATGCGTGACGATCCGCAGGCACCTTGGGGCGGATTCAGGCACTCGGGCGTCGGCCGCGAATTCGGTACATTTGGGATCGAGGCGTTTCTAGAACCACGGGCTATTCTCGAGTGACCGCTCTTCCGTAGCTGAACGAATCGAATAAGGAGACCAGTTCATGAGCAACCACGCTACTATCTCTCCCAGTGAAGCGGCGGATCGCCTCGCTATCCGGGAGCTTGTCGAGGCATACGCACACTGCGCCGATCGTCGTGATGTGAAAGCGCAAATGTCTCTCTTTACCGCCGACACCCATTTCGTGGTGTACATGAACGCCAAGGATCCCACGCCCTCACAGGAGCTGCACTCGCGCGAGGCGCTCGCTCCAGTCTTCGCGGAGCTGAACAAGTATGACGCCACGACGCACTTCGTCGGACAGAGCACGATCTTCACGCTGACAGCCGATCGAGCAACTGGGGAAGCCTACTGCTTGGCGCATCACGTTACGCTCGAAGGTGGAAGGCGACGCTTGATGCTCGCCTCACTCCGATATCTCGACACGTTCGTGAAGATGGACGGCGCTTGGATGTTTGCGGAGCGTCGGCTGTACGTCGACTGGTTAGAGGAGCGCGCACTTTCATGACACCGTCTAACCAGATCGCTTCGATGATCACCTTTGCAGCGCCTCGGGGCCGCGGATGAACGTTCCGACGTCCCATCAGACACGCCTTGTAATTGTGGGCGCGACGGGAATGGTCGGTGGATACGCCCTTCGCTATGCGCTCGACCATCCCGCCGTCAAGTCTGCGACGGTGATCGTTCGCAGGAAGCTCGACATTTCGCATCCCAAGTTGAATCAGGTTGTGCACCGAGACTTCGCGGACTGCTCCGCACTCGCGGAGGCGCTCTCAGGTCAGGACGAAGCGGTCTTTTGCCTGGGTGCATATACCGGAGCGGTGTCGGACGCGGAACTCCGGACGATAACCGTGGATTACCCGATTGAGTTCGCGCGAGTTCTCCACGCCTGCAGCCCCGGTGCGGCATTCTCATTTTTGAGTGGGAGTGGTGCGGACCCGACCGGACGGAGTCGGATGCCTTTCGCACGCTATAAGGGAGAGGCCGAGAAGGCACTACTCGCGGCCAGGTTACCGCGCCTCTACATCTTCCGGCCCGCGTACATCTACCCTGTGGAGCCGCGGAAGGAACCAAATTTCAGCTACCGCTTCTTGCGCGCGATCTACCCCGCGTTTCGGTCGCTCTTCCCCAACCAAGTGATTCGGGCCGACGACTTGGGGCGGGCCATGGTGGATGTTGCCCTTCGGGGAACAGGGGACCGCGGAGGCCAAATTTTCGAGAACCACGACATCCGAGCCATGGTCGAGTCGCTTCATACTCATGAGTGAAAAGCTAATGAGACTATGAACGAACTCTTACGTAACGACATTCTAGTTGAGGATTCTACTTGCGTCGTCAAGTACAATTCACTGGCAGTTCAAGGTTCCCGCGCTGCAACTACCGGTCTCCAACGCAAGACCGCGCTGTCTGTGAAGAGGCTGCAGTAGTTTCTGCGCTTTCAGGCCAAATGATCGGAATCGTAAGATTTTGTGCAGAGGAGCAAGTCAAAATGGACATGACGCGCCGACAATTCGCCCTGGCTCTTGCAGCTGCCACCTACCTGCGACCCTCCTTGTTCGAGCCGCTTTCCCCATTGGGAGTTCCCCGCGGCATCCTTCCCGGCCGAGTCACTTGGGCGCACGATACGGCGCCTGTGACCTGGGATGGGACAGGTTCGTGGTGGACCGATGCCCACAACGACCAGTCTGTGATTGACCGAATGGTTTCGCGGTCCATTTGCGGTCTTACAAATCAAAAAAGCGACGCCCAGGCATGGGACTCCATCTTTCAATACTTCAATCGCACTCATGGGCGCAGCAAAGCCGGATACATAGCCGGCGAGAAGATCGCGATCAAGGCAAACCTGAACAACACAACGGATCATGGCACGATCGAGCGCCTGAACTCCTCGCCCCATTTGATCCTTGCGCTCGTCCGGCAGTTGACCGGTCCAGCGCGAGTGTCGCAATCATCGATCACCGTCTTCGATTCCAGCCGGTTCATCCCGGGCAATCTCTACGACAAGATTCACCATGAATTTCCCGGCGTCACGTTTGTAGACCATATCGGAGGGGATGGACGAGTAAAGGCCGAGTTCAAACGCAGCGCGATTCCTTTCTCAGTTGAAAGCCACAACGCCACGGGACTCGATACCACGGTGGTTGAGGCCGCCTACTTAATTGATGCTGCCGTGTTGAGAGCGCATGTGAGTTCAGGTGTGACGCTTTGCGCGAAGAATCTCTTCGGCGCTACGAGTATCAACACCGACTGGCGCAAGAATGCGCACGACGGTTTCCATCACAACAGCGATGGTTCGGCAAGTTACTCCGCGTTCACAGATTATTTGGGTCATAAAGACCTCGGCGAGAAAACCATCCTTTTTATTATTGATGGGCTCTATGGAAACGACAATGTGGATGGTCCGCCTCATCGCAAGTGGAAGATGGCGCCATTCAACGATGCTTGGCCGAACAGCATTTTTATGTCGTTTGACGGCGTAGCGATCGATTCCGTCGGCTTCGATTTTCTCACTTCGGAATGGCCCGATCTTCCGGATATCAAAAATGCCGATAACTACTTGCGTGAATCTGCCTTGGCGAATGACCCACCTTCGAAGACTTTCTATGATCCTGAACGCGACGGCATCCGATGCCGCAGCCTTGGCGTACACGAACATTGGAACAATGGGACAGACAAGAAGTACTCGCGCAATCTCGGAAAAGCGCACGGGATCGAACTTTTCCAAGTCTGAAGTGTGGAACATACTTGAGCCGTCGCTGCCGCTGATTGGCGGAGTTGCGCAACTGCAGATAGGTTATCGGGACTCAGGATGAGCCGGAGAGCGTTTTCCTTATGCTTCGTAGCGGTATCGATGCTACCGGCAATTGCGTTTTCCCAATCATTCTTGAGCCAGTATAAAGGCCTGCCTTATCACGACAGCCGCTATCAGGGCGGCCCACAAAAAATACCGGGACGAGTATTGTGTGCTTACTATGACCTGGGCGGCGAAGGGGTCGCGTATCACGACAGCGATCCACAGAATCACGGCAGCGGAGAGTTGAACCCGGCCGATGGGACCTACCTCAACGAATTTCGTATCCACGAGGGAGTGGATACTTCCTACACGAAGTTTTACCGCAAGCCAGATCCGGTTGACGACAACCCCTTCGACAAGGTTGTTCCTCCTGCAGACCTGCTCTATGTTGGCTGGACCGAACCCGGAGAGTGGTTCAACATCACTGTAGATGTGACACACACGGGAACATACGCGGCCGACTTCCTGTACACATCGAATCGTGGCGGAACAATATCCGTCGATGTGAATGGAAAGGATGCGACAGGGCCGCTCGAGATCGCTTCAACATATGATCCTGCAGACCCGCTGGCCTGGCGTCAGTGGCACCACTGGAATGTGGCGTCGCAACTTTTCAAGGTCCACCTCAACAAAGGGAAAAACGTTCTCACCGTACACATATTGACCCGCGGCAACATGAACCTCGCTTACTTCGACTTCAAGCAGGCCCACAGATGAATGGAATGTGCCAGCGGCTCAAGTTAGCGTCAGGCGTAATCCTGTTGCACGGGTAATAATGACGAAACACGTGCCCTGCTTGAGCGAGTCGGTTTTTGTTGAGGTTGTGATGTGCGCTTCGCGACTGTCTAGTGCCGGCGCGCGCAATATTTCGGTTTCGACCGCTCCGCTGACGCCGCGACCGAAATCGAATAGAACCGCGTACCGCGATCGCGTGACGCTTTCAACGCCTCCACCAGGGAAGCTATACCGGAACTGTCGATGTAACGTACCGCGCTGAGATTTACTATGACGTGGGACGTCCGGTTCTCCTGCATTTCCCGCAAAACGGACTCGCGAAGCTGTCGCGAGTTTGCACAATCGATATCTCCTGAGAGATCGAAGATCGTGACTTTGTCGTGGCGACGAGAGGAAATCTGCACGGCGTCTCCTGCACTATGGGAGCTGTTCTGATCACCGAACATGCACCAGCATGAGAGATGCGTCGTCAGTTGCCGGGCCATTTCGCCACGCTACCACGCCGTTAAGAATGCGTTGCTTCATCTTTTCGGCAGGTAGCGCCGAGGCTTCGCGCACGATCTCTTGTACGCCCTCAACGCCGAGCATTTCTCCCCTGAAATTGAAAACGTCCGTTATCCCGTCGGTGTACAGGACAACGCGGTCGTCCGGCTCAAGTTCGACCTCCAGACTATCCGACGTGCCCTCAGCATCCGGAAGCGCGCCCAGAACCATGCTGCCAGACTGAAGTAGGACAGGACTGTGGCTGCCACGAGCGATCATTGCCGGAGGATGACCCGCTCCGGCAAAGTGCATCTGCCGCCGCCGGGCGTCGATTCGAGCAGCGGCCACGGTGACAAACATTCCGGAGCCGGCGATGTCCTCCATAAGAAATCGGTTTAGCTTCCCGAACATGTCAGTGAAGGAAATGCCGGCGCGGAGGTGGACACTAGTCTCAGAGTAGATTCGGTTCGCAACCAAAGCTGACGCGATGCCGTGACCTGAGACATCGCACATGAGCAAGCTGACCTGATCTTGATCATGCCAGTTCACGACAGCAAAGTCGCCGCCAATCGAATGCACCGGATGATAAAACGAGTCGACTGTGAGATTTCCCCGCACCGTTGATTTCGGTGCGAGGCTGGTCTGGACCTGTGCAGCGAGACGGAGATCCTCCTCAATTCCCGACTGTCTTTCCTGAAGTTTGGCGTTAGCCGAGCGCAGTTCCTTCGCGATACACACCTGTTCGGAAATGTCTGAGGCGGTAATGATTCGGAACTCGGCTTCAGAATTCTGCAGGATACGCGAGCTGATGATAACCGGCAGACGCCCGCCATCTTTTTGCGGGAGTAGAAACTCATAACGGTGGCGGCCTTGATGTCGCACGACAGCAATCTGTTGAGCCAGAAACTCCCATTCCTGTTCGGAGTAGAACTCCGAAGCGTCAGCTCCTAGCATGTCTTGTTGGGGGATACCAGTCATCTCCACAAAGCGAGAGTTCACAAAGAGAATTCGCTGGTCCTCATTGGTAATGACAATCCCTTCGTTCAGCATTTCGAGAACAGCCTCAATATGGGTAAGCCATTCCGGGTTTTCACTTGCGCGAGATGATGATTGCTCTTTCATGAAACTCCGAGTTAGCGCGTGAGCCACAGGGAATAGCGGATCGTCTGAAGCATGGTCCAATGAAGGTGCGCTCTCAGAATTCGATACCAATTGAGAAAAAACAGTCGTTTCGTCATCGCGCCTCCCTTGCAAGCAAGTACTTCTGGTGTCTCCGGCGTAGTGTGGCCCGCGCATGAAACAGTCGCCCTTTCGTTGCTGCGACAGAAATCCCGAGCACATTGGCGGTCTCATGCAAGGAGCATTCCAGGAACTGATACAGTTCGACAGCCTCCCGAAGTGTTGGTCGCAGCTTTGCGATCGCATCTCTTAGGGCTGCCTCCTGCTCGCCTTTTGCACAAATCTCTTCTGGATTTGGCGAAGAGTCTTCCAGTTTATCTTCGGGACGAAATTCGAATCTCTCTGTGGGCTCCTCTATTGGAACTTCGCGCGATACGCGATTCCTGCGCACTTTCATCAGCGCAGCATTACTGGCGATGCGGCTCAGCCAGGTTGAAAATCGCGCCCTTCCCTCAAAGTTCTTCAGGTGGACGTAGGCATTAAGAAAACTCTCTTGAACCGCATCCTCAGCATCCTCACGATGTCGAGTGATCCGATGAGCAACCCGAAACACCTTTGCGGCATGACGTTTGTGAAGCTCGTCGAAGGCTGTTCTATCGCCCATCTTGGCCACCGCGACGAGCCCCTCGTCACTCATCAATTGGGGAGCGTCAGATCCGATGCTCCGTCTGTCCCCCCGATGCGGTGAAATTGTTCGTGCGGCCAAGTTCGTACGCTCCTTGCTCTGTTTTCCTTTGAGTCCAAAATGCAAATGTAGTTCCACGAAAAGCTGTCGCCGCCTTGCGCTGAATCGCTGACTAATAAGCACTTATGTGACGACAGGTGTGTTTGTGTGCGACGTGGAATGGTCGGTGTCCAGCCATTGACATCCAATAAGGTTTTTCGAAGTGTCTAAGGGGCCAAACGTCATTAGAGTCCATTAGTCGAGCCAGTCGCGCACACCTTCACGATGCTCTCTCGTGTGTGTGCCGCGACTGTAGAGTCCATCTGAGGGTAGATTGTCGAAAAGAGATAAACCGCAGCAATCCGCCGTCCCGGACAATGATGAAATCAGTACCGGCGTAAGCTGGCGCCTTACCAGGGCGGCCTGATACCCATTGAAACCCGCCACCTCCGGTGTGACAGGCAGGACGTTCTGACCAGTCTGAACTACGCCCCCGCGTACCTGAACCGGCAACGGACGGCTGAAAAAAGGTTCGGACTAGTAACGACAAGTCGGCTGGTGTTTACCGATGCGGCGGCGCTCAGGCAATCTCGTTCCGGGTTCCGGCCTGTGCGCCTTCGAGCACGAGAAACTCGAAGTGCTTGCGGTCATCGTGGACTGGGACACCCCATTCGCGATCGTGATATTGGAGCATGAGCAGATCATCGACGCTGACCCAGGAGCACCGTTTAATTGTTGCACTGTGCATAAATTAAAGACCGTCCCCCTAAATTTTTTCCTTGCCGTAAACTGTTACATGTATTATGACAATATGTCGAGGATTAACAACCAGTTCTCACTCGGTGTTCACATTATGACAGCGCTTGGCGACCATCACGGTGAACAGGTCACGTCAGCACATTTGACCGCAAGCGTGCGGGCGCATGATTCGCAAGTCCGCACTGTGCTGTCCAAACTTGTGAAAGCGGGTTTAGTGGTGACATCTCGCGGCCGCAATGGTTTTTCATCGCTGTCGCGACCAGCAAATAAGATCAGTCTGTTAGAGATTTACAAAGCGATAGAGGCGCCCCCTGTTTTTTCGATTCACCAGTATCCAAAAGAAAAGACTTGCCGAACGAGCTGCACTCACAAACAGGCAATGGTAGAGCTGCTGGAGGATACGCAGCGAGCGTTTGAGGCCCGCTTGGGCCAGCGAATGCTTTCTGAGATGGTTGCAAAAGCGAGGGGCTACAAGTAGTTTTTTTGGTAGAAAATGTCCGTTTAGAAGTTACATTTATAAAAGGGGGGGGGCTGATGAACGCCGATGTTCTGACGACAAGAGTAGCCGATGGAATTGCGGTCATTACACTGGGCAGCGCAAGACGCATCTACTTCGACGCGGAGATGGGCGACGCGCTCACCGAAGCGTTAGACGGATTCGCGGGCGACCCCAACGTTCGCGTTGTCATCGTGACTGGTGGCGCACCCGGTTATTTTATTCGTCATTATTCCATCGCTGCGCTTATCCGCCTCGCAGAGTCCCTGCGCGCGTCCGGTCGCGAGTGGCCCGAGAACGCGACCTACAATGGGGGGTTCCTGGACAAGGCGATCGCGCTGTGCGAGAGCATGCCAAAACCTGTAATCGCCGCCATTTCCGGTACGGCCCTGGCCGGTGGATTCGAGTTCGCGCTCTCCTGCGATCTTCGTATCGCTGAGGATGGCGACTACCTGATCGGGTTGCCGGAGGCAGACCTTGGTCTCCTTCCCGGTGCCGGCGGCACGCAAAGGCTGCCGCGCACCATCGGAACACCAGCTGCACTCATGCACATCCTCATGGGTCAGCCACTGAATCCGCGTGAAGCCGAAAGGAAGGGGCTGGTGCACGAAACGGTCAGCGGCAAGGCTCTCGATCGCGCAATGGAGATTGCGCGGCGCCTGTCGTCATATACGCCGGAATCAGTTGCTTACATCAAGCGTCTCGTCCGCAACGCCACTGAGACGCCGCTGGCACAGGGACTGGCACTCGAACGAAATCTCTTCTTGAAATTGTGCATCAGCGAGTCTGCACTCGCGCGCATGCGTTCCTATGAAGGGAAGAAGATCACCTCGCCGTCCCGCGGTTTCGAGGTCTAAGAAGGGAGAAACATATGGCTAATACTAATTCTGCGGCGCACGTGCGGGTGATCGAGGAAACGCCTGCGTACTGGAGGGTTGTGTTCGATTACCCGCCTTTCAACATCGTAGACGCCAGCATATTCGAAGCCCTACAGGATCTGCTCGCGCGAATGAACGCCAGCCCGAGCCTGCGGGTCGTCGTATTCGAAAGCGCGAACCCCGAGTTTTACCTTGCCCACTTTGATTTGACCGGCAAGATAGGGAACATCATGACTGCTGTCGGGGCTTCGGGCCTCCCGATCCTGATGGATACGTTCGTGCGTCTCACCAAGTCCCCGGTGGTCAGCATCGCGAAGATCCGAGGCTGTGTCCGGGGCGTGAGCAGCGAGTTCGTCCTCGCCTGCGACATGCGCTTCGCGTCGCGCGAGAACACGCGACTCGGCCAACCCGAAGTCGGGGTGGGATTGCATCCCGGCGGCGGCGGTACGGAACGCCTCCCACATCTGGTCGGTCGCGGTCGGGCGCTCGAAATCGTTCTCGGCGCGAACGATTTCGACGGTGACACCGCGGAACGATACGGATACGTCAACCGGGCACTTCCAGACGCCGAACTGGACGGTTTCGTCGACGCGCTCGCGCGCCGGATCGCCTCCTTCGACCGGCGTGCCATCGCCGCGGCGAAGAATCTCGTCAACCATGTCTCGTTGCCGTCCGCCGATCGGCTCCTCGCCGCCATCACTTCTTTTGAGACCGCGCTGACTTGGCCTGAAACGCAGCAGCGAATCCAAGCTCTACTAAAGCGCG
>Ga0179592_10000953_pt1 | contig 11753 bp, 12 predicted proteins | sample CZODoug2_1_08_16_FD_148623 | JGI IMG/M metagenome (GOLD analysis project Ga0179592, IMG submission 148623) | Vadose zone soil fungal communities from Angelo Coast Range Reserve, California, USA - CZODoug2_1_08_16fungal (Illumina Assembly) | ecosystem: Environmental > Terrestrial > Soil > Vadose...
ATTTGCGGAATCAGCTTCGATGGCGGCTATCAGGAATACATGATCGCTCCTGTGGAAGCGCTCGCCGCAATGCCGGATAGCCTCGACGCCGTGGAAGCCGGCCCGCTCCTTTGCGCGGGTGTTACCACTTTCAACGCCCTGCGCCACAGCGGCGCATTGCCTTCCGATCTCGTCGCCGTCCAAGGCATCGGCGGCCTCGGGCATCTTGGAATTCAGTTTGCCAATAAATTTGGATACAGAGTCGCCGCCGTCGGCCGCGGTTCTCAGAAAGCCGCTCTCGCCAAGAAACTCGGCGCGCATGTATACATCGACAGCAAAGCCACCAATGCCGCGGAAGAACTTCAGAAGCTTGGCGGCGCCCGCGTGATTCTGGCCACTGCCACGGATTCAAAATCCATGTCCGACCTGGTCGGCGGTCTTGGCTTGAACGGAACGCTGCTGGTAGTCGGCGCGGGCCAAGGCCCGATTGAAGCTTCGCCACTTCAACTGATCGTGGGGCGAAGGAGAGTCCAGGGCTGGCCCGGCGGCATTCCCACGGATTCGGAAGACACCCTGCGCTTCGCCGAAATGGCCGGCGTGCGACCCATGATCGAAAAATTCCCGCTGGAAAAAGCCGCCGAAGCCTACGTCCGCATGATGAGCGGCAAAGCCGAATTCCGCGTCGTCCTCACTATGTAGGGCGCTTTCGCTTCAGAATTTGCACGACTCGGCCGTAATCAGAGCCGCTCAATTGATCGAGCGTCAAATGCTGAATATCTTCTAGTTCGCCCAGCTTACTAGTCCAGTGGCCTGAAGACAGTTGCCGTGCCATGTGGGAGGGAGTATTAGTGCTGTCGGCATAGATAGCCAGCTTTTCGTAGTTCGGTTCGAGATCGCTCGTATCGCAAACTGTATAGCCGAGGTGGACAAACGCCCTGACGAAGCCGACAACCGTTTCTTCGCGGGGCTCCACGGGCCAATAGTAGAAGGGCGAAGGCGCCGGCCACCACCTCCGGCGAACTTCCGCCCGGCCCGCTGCCCACGCCACGCAATTGTATTTGACGTCCTCGGGACTTGTAATTTCGTAGGGGGGCAGATTCCAATTGAGGGAAAATACGCGCGAGGTTGGCTCGCATGCTAGATCATTCCGCGCTGCCTGCCCCAGTCCAACCAAGCCTTGCTCATAGCCGCGATATCGCCTTCGTCTTGCGCAGCCACGGGATTCGCTCCTGTGACCGAATAAAGCGCCCAGAACCAATCCTTCGGCTCTCGGGCAAGATCGCGCAGCAGGAAAGGAACTACTGCCGGTCCCATTCCTATGATTTGTTGGTAGTGCCGATTCAGAATTCGCTTCGTGAATGAAGAAAGATGAGCGGTTTCCTCTTGCCAATTCCGGGCCAGGTTTTGAAACCGTTCCTCGACCGTCGTCTGGTGCAATTCAGGCGTTCCCAATTCAGCCATGCGAGCACCTCAAACTGCCTAATAAGCCCCGGGCCAAGCGGGCCATCTCTCTACTCCAATGCCAATCTTATCATTAAACAAGAAGCGGCTATTGCGTAGAAGAACTCGAACGCCGAAGGTGACAGACCGATGATGGTGTCGCCAAACACTGTTTTCTAAAAAAATCGCCGCTGCAAGTCTTGAGCAGCGGCGAAGAAGGAAGAATGTTGGGAGCTTATCTACGCTTCTTTTTCGACCGTCACCTTGATCTGCGCGGTGACGTCGCGGAACACCTTGATGGTCACTGGAAATTCTCCGATGGTCTTGAGTGGCTCGCCAAGCTGGGCCTGGCGCTTGTCGATCTTGAAGCCCTGCGCCGCCAGTCCTTCCGCGATATCGGCGGAGGTGACCGAGCCGAACATCTGATCGTTTTCCCCGGTCTTGCGCGTGAACTTCAGCGAAACACCATTGAGCAGCGCGGCCTGTTTCTCTGCAGCCTGCTGCTCCGTGGCCGTCTTCTTGGCCAGCGATGTGCGAATGCGCTCGATGGCTTTCAAGTTGCCTGCAGTGGCCTCGACTGCCAGCTTTTGCGGCAAAAGAAAGTTGCGCGCATATCCCGGCTTCACCGTGACTACATCACCGCGGTGGCCCAACTTTTCAATGTCTTCCTGAAGAATAATTTGCATGTCTTCTCTCTAAGCTCCTGAATCTCTTGGCTAACGATTTCCTTGACTGGCAGGAATCGTGCACAATGCAGAAAAACAGTTTTCAACTCTCCGTAAATCTTTCTTTCACTGAACACAGACCACAGAAAACCGAGAACTTCTCCTTACGCCTTCGGCGCTTCGGCAGCTGGCGTTGGTGTCGCCGCGGCTGGCGCCGGTGTTGCATGAGCAGGCGCGGCATGAGCCGCCGGCGCGCCTGGCACAACGACCCGTGGTGCCTGCGTGCCCGCCGCGCTGCCCGCAAACGGCAACAGCGCGATGTTGCGCGCCCGCTTGATGGCCACGCCCAGCCAGCGCTGATGACGCGCGCACACTCCCGTCATCCGGCGCGGGAGAATCTTCCCCCGTTCCTGAACGAACTGCGACAGGATGTCCGCGCGCTTGTAGTCGATGAAGTCCATCTTCTCGACGCAGAACTTGCACACCTTCTTCTTCCGGAAATACTGGCGCTTCCCCCTGGGCCGTCCTCCGGGACCGCCCCCGCCTGGTCCGCCTTCGCGCCGCGGACCACCGTGTCCTCCCCCCGGACCGCCGTGACCACCGCCATGGCCACCTTCACGCCGCGGCGCTCCGCCCGGCACTGATGCTTGTTTCGGTTCCTCTGCCATACCTTCCACCCTTTCACTTATCGTCCCGATCCGATCGGGATCAATCCTCTTGTGATTCCGGTCGAGCCGGAATCACCTTTTCTCGATTCAAAAAATTCTTTCGGCACACGGACCTAGCTGGTAGCCGCGGCCTGCTCCGGCGCTGCCGCCGGGGCGGGAGCCGGTGTGCGGCGCGGACGCCGCGCGGCGCGCTTCTCGCGCTTCTGCGAAAGTTTCTTCTGGCGCTTCAGGTCTTCATCCAGCCGCACGGTCTGATACTTGATCACCGTGTCCTGCACGCGCAGGCGGCGCTCCAGCTCGGCAATCAGTTCGCCGTGGTTCGTGCGGATTTCCTGATGCACGTAGATGCCTTCGCGATGCTTGGCCACGCGATACGCCAGCTTTCGCGTGCCCCAGTGCTCGGTCTTCTCGATCTTGCCGCCTTTTTCCGCGACGGTGTGCTCGATGACCGTGAGGACTTTCTTGATCTCTTCTTCCGGCGTCGCCGGCCGCACAATGAAAACCAAATCGTAGTAACGCTCTTCCATGATGACCTCTTTCCATTCACGCCGGGCGCGCAGCCCGGCAAAATCGTTCTTACTTTTCTTCCGGCTCTTCCGGATCGGCTGGCTTCCGCCGGTTGTACTTATTCATCGCCGCGTCGATGCCCTGCGTCAGGATCATCTCCACCGCGTCCCCGGCTTCACCGATCATTTCCGCCGCTACTTGCAGCTCCGCCTTCTTCATCGGCCGCAGCACGTATTCTTTGCGGCTGCTCAGCGGATGATCCGGCCCGCAACCCAGCCGCAGCCTTGCAAATTCCTGCGTGCCGACCGAACTGATCACGGACTTCGCGCCGTTGTGGCTTCCCGCGCTGCCATCGAGATGAACCCGGATCGTGCCCCAGGGAAGCTGCGCCTCGTCCCACAGCACCAGCAGATCCTTCACATCCAGCTCGTACTTCCCCAGCAGCTCCCTTACGGAGATGCCGCTGAGATTCATGTACGTCTGCGGCTTCGCCAGGAGCACTTCTTCCCCGGCAATTTTCCCCCGGCCCACCAGCGCCTTGCCCTCGGGGCGCTCCACGCGAATCCCGTTGCGATTCGCCAGCTCGTCCACCGCCATGAAACCCAGGTTATGCGGCGTCCACTGATATTCCGGATCGGGATTCCCAAGTCCGACAATGAGCCGCATAGACCTTTTTCCGGCAGCCCGCCAGCCGCGGGCCCCTCGTTGCACAACATCGTGTTACTTTTTCTTCTCGCCCTTTTCGCTCTTTTCTGCTTTGGGTTTGGCTTCCGCCTTGGGTTTGGCTTCCGCCTCGGCGCCTTCTTCCCCTTCCACTTCCTTCTTGCCCTTTTTGATGACTTCCGGCTCGGCCGGCGTTGCCGTTTCCGCCGCCACGGCCTCCACGGGCTTCTCTTCTTCCACCTTGAGCGCCACGACGTGCGCCAGCACGCGCTCCGGCTCCGTAAGCAACTTCATCTTAGCCGTGTCAATCGGCAATTCACCGGCGCGCAGTTGCTTGCCAAGCATCAAGTCGCTGACGTCCATCCTGAATTCCGTCGGGATGTCCGCCGGCAGGCATTCGATTTCCACTTCGCGCGTCACCACTTCGAAAACTCCGCCCTGTACCTTCACGCCGGAAGGCTCGCCAAACGTGTGTACGGGAACCTTCACCTTCATTCGAACGTCCATGGCCACGCGCAGAAGGTCCACATGCAGCAATTTCCCGCTGATGGGATCAACCAGCCAATCCTTCAGGATCGCGGGCTCGTGCTGGCCGCCAAGATCCACCTGAAAAAGTGTGTTGTGCCCGCTCTCGGACCGGAGAATCGCGCTGACCTGCTTGGCGTTCACCGTCAGTGTGAGGGCCGCGCCCTTGCCGCCGTACAGGACCGCCGGCACCTTGCCGGTCTGCCGGAGCCGCCGCGCCTCGTTCTTACCGCGCGTCTGGCGCGGCGAGCCTTCGACTACAATCTTCTCTGCCATGTCCTTCTTCCCTTCTTGAATTCCAGGTGGCACAGGCATTCTTGCCTGTCCGCTTGCCTTTACTCCAATTTCTTAGAGGACAGACAAGAATGTCTGTCCTACAAAATCAAATAAACAGTTCGCTGATGGAAGTTTCTTCGTGAATCGAGCGAATTCCGCGCGCCAGCAAATCCGCAACGCTCAACACTTTGATTTTCCCCATCTTCTTCCCGGCTTCGCTCAGCGGCACGGAGTCCGTGGCCACCACTTCCGTAATGATGGATTTCGCGATCCGCTCCACGGCCGGACCGGAAAGCACCGCATGCGTACACGCCGCATAGACTTGGGTGGCGCCTTCGCGCGCCAGCGCCTCGGCGGTCTTCACCAGCGTCCCCGCGGTATCGATAATATCGTCCACGATCAGCGTGCTGCGTCCGCGCACGTCGCCGATCAGGTTCATCACTTCGCTGACATCCACGTCCACGCGGCGCTTGTCCACGATCGCCAGCGGCGCATCCAGTTTCTTTGCAAAAAACCGCGCCCGCTCCACACCGCCTGCATCCGGCGAAACGACCGTCAGATTTGGCAGCTTCATGTGCCGGAAGTGTTCCACCAGCACCGGCGAACCATACAAGTGATCCACGGGCACGTCGAAATAGCCTTGAATCTGCGGCGCGTGCAGATCCAACGTCAGCGCCCGGCTCGCCCCCGCGGTTTCCAGCAAATCCGCAACGAGCTTCGCGGAGATCGGAACTCGCGGCTTGTCTTTCCGGTCCTGCCGCGCGTAGCAGTAATACGGGAGCACGGCCGTGATCCGCCACGCCGACGCACGTTTGAACGCGTCGATCATCAGCAACAATTCCAGTAGGTGGTTGTCCACCGGAGCATGACACGGCTGCACCACGAACACATCCGCGCCGCGCACATTCTCTAGAATCTGGAAATAAATCTCGCCGTCGCTAAAGCGCCCGAGGAGCGCTTTGCCCAGCGGTACGTCCAAGTGGCGGCAAATGCTTTCCGCCAAAATCGGATTCGCGGTCCCCGAGAAAATCTTGAATCGGTCGTCGTTCACGACGCTCGCGCTCCCTGAGCAACTCAACCTCTGCAATTCTTTATGTTTGGACGCGGTTGACAGTTAAGAGTTGAAAGTCAGAAGTGAAGACCAGAAATGGGGGAAGGCATTGCGAACATCGCTCCTGTCCCCATTTTTTCAACTTCTACACTGTCAACTGTAAACTTCTTCGGAGACGCTGCGGCGGAATCCACGACGCGCCGGCAGATTATCCTGCGATGCGCATCAAACGAGCGTACCTCTCGCGCGAGACTGTCTCGCAAACGAAGGCCTGATCGTGCGGAAACCCAACAGCGGCTCGGCGCGCCATCGCTGGGCTCGGGAAAATTCCAAACACCGCCGAACCGCTACCCGCCAGCGAGGCTTCTGTAGCTCCTCTTTGGAGCAACTCCCGTTTGATTCGACCGGGGATGCCGCCGGAAAACCGACCCCTCGAAATCGTTCGAAAGGCCGCTTCCCTGCGCGCTCCAGCATAGAGCACAGAACTCCCAAAGTTTAGGGTTTACAGCCGATTTTGTCAATCTCAGAGCCTTGGCCTTCAGCCAGCGGTAGGCATCCGGGGTGGGCACATGAATCTCTTTTGGCGAAACAACCAGGATGTGCAGCTTCGCGATATCCGGCAACGGATAAATTTCATCGCCCTTATTCACTCCCAGAGCCCGCCCGCCCCATAGAAAAAACGGAACGTCCGCGCCCAGCGATGCAGCAATTTCCATTAATCGCGCCGCCGCCAGTTTTTTCCTCGTCAGCCGCAGGTACCCCAGCAGCGCCGCGGCGGCATCGCTCGATCCCCCGCCCAGCCCACGGCCCGCAGGAATCGTTTTCTTCAACTGAAGTTCCACGCCTCCATGGATTCTCAGTTCGCGCCGGAGCGCATCCACCGCGCGATACACAAGATTTTTCTCGACCGGTTCGGCAGAGAGCGGCTGGTTCCCTTCGATGGTCAGCGTAATTCCCTCGCTGCGAGAGGCGCGCAACAGCAATTCGTCGTGCAGCGAGATGGTTTGAAAAATGGTTCTTAATTCGTGAAATCCATCGGCACGTTTGCCGAGGACATCCAAGCGGAGATTGATTTTTGCGAACGCGGGAATGCGGACTTCGGACATGCGCTAAATTACGGCTTCGCGTCGGCCGCCGCAGATTTTTGCGCCACGCGATGCTTCGTATGCGAGATCTTCTTCTCGAGCTCCGCGACCTTGTCGGTCTCCACGTCCGCGGGAAGAGAGCGGCGCCATTCCACCAGGGATTTTTCCCATTCCGCGGCGGCTAGGTCGCCCCGGCCCGTCTTGGCGAAAAGATCGCCGAGGTGCGAATGAATCGTGGCGTCGTGTCTTTCGCGTTCAACGGCTTTCCGCAGCGTGCTCTCCGAAGCGCCCAGCTTGTTCTCTTTGAAATAAATCCAGCCGAGACTGTCGAGGTACGCCCCGTTGAAGGGGTCTTCCTTCAGCGCCTCTTGGACAAGTGCTTCCGCTTCATCAAGCCGTATCCCCAGGTCGCCCAGCATGTAGCCGTAATAATTCAAGACGGGAGCGTTCTTCGGGTTCACCGCAAGCACTTTCTTGAATTGTTCCTCGGCCTTGTCGAAAAACTTCTGCCGCTCGTAGATGGCGCCGAGCAGGAACCATACCATTTCGTTTTCGCGCGCCTGGCCCGGCAGCACTTCCGCAGCGCGAGCTGCTTCTTCCGCTTCCTTGTAGCGCCGCCCGCGCTCGTACACTTGGGCAATATTCAGGTACGTCTCGCGATCTCCCGGCTCGCCGTGGAGCTGGGCTCTCAGAATCTTGACCGCGTCGTCCGTCTGTCCGTTCTCGCCAAGCAACAGCGCGTGGCTGGTCCTAATCGCGGGATCGGCCGGGTATTTCGCCAGCGCTTCCTTGCCCGTCTGCAGGGCTTTGGACAAATCTTTTGCCGCGCGGTACGTATCCATGATCATCATTCGCGCGCGGCGATCCTCTTCTTCGCCCAGATGCCCCAATTCTTCGAACGTGTAGATCGCCGCCTGATAATTCTGCGTATCGCGATAAAGCTGCCCGAGTTGCTGATACAGGATGGCCAGCGACCGCCGCCGCGACGGCACCGTGGGAGACTGCCCCTTGATGCCCGTGGCCGCGTCCGACAAGACGCGGATGGCGTCGTCATAGCGCCCCTGGGCCTGGTACAGCATCGCCTCGTTGTACATTACTTCCAGGTTCCCGGGCGCGTACTGGCGCGCTTTCACGAGATTCTCTTCGGCCTTATCGAGCTGGTGCAACTCGCGGTAAATCTGGGCGATTCGCAAATACACGTCCGAATCGTCCGGCGTAACATCCGAAAGTTTTTGGTAAACCTTCAGCGCTTCGGAATATTTTTCTTCGGCAAGCAAGGTCTGTCCCAGCCCCCGCTGGTGGCTCAACTCCGAAGGATCGAGCTCGGCGGCCTTGCGGTAGGCCTCTTCCGCCTTGGCCAGCTCATGCGTTTGCGTGCGAGCATCTCCCAAAAGATCCAGGAGCACCGGTGAAGGAGAATGAGCGGTGATACCTTCCAGCAGCGCGACCGCCTCAGAGGACTTGCCCTGGTCCATCAGCAACTGCGTCAATTGTTCGACGGCCGGTTCGTTTTCCGGATCGCTCTTCAGGATGCTCTTCAGAACCTGTTCGGCCTTGTCGTGTTCGTTCTTCAGGCGGTAAAGCCGCGCCAGCCAGAGGGCCGATTCGGTGTCCGAAGGATCGAGCCGGTTTATCTCGCGGTATTGCTCGATGGCGCGGTTCACCGTTTCCGGCTGGCCGTTGCCCGCGCTGACATCGCCCAGGCTTCGCAAATAGATTCGCCCCAGCAGCCGCCGCGATTGCACGTTGTCCGGGTCGCGTTTCAGAATTCCCTGCGCTTCCGCCACCGCATCGTGAATGCGCTGCGCCTTCCAATACATCTCCGCCAGCCGTTCGCCGATGACCTGCGACTTCGGATCCAGCGCATACGCTTTCTTGTACGCCTCGATCGCCTTGGAGGCGTATTCCGCGTTGCTAGTCGCTTCATACTGCTGTTCGTAGATGTGGCCCATCGTGAAGTCGTAATAGGCCTCGGCGCGCGTGGAGTCTTTTTCGGGAAGGGCGGCTTTCGGGCCGGCAAATTGCTCCTGCGCCGCGGCAGGAGTATCGGGCTTCTGTTCGGGCGCCGGACTCGGCGGCATCTGCGCCGTGGCGGCCGCGCCGGCGACGCCCGTCAACACTACGGCAAGAGTAATCAGTCCAAGTTTCATCGTAGCCCCAGAAACTTAAATTATCCCATGCGGCCGAAACGCGGTCAAAAGCCAAAAACGAAACGTTTCCAGAGCTTGGGTGCTCCCACACATAGGATGCAGCTCAACGGAAAAACGTTTTCAGATTTGGCGCTGAAGGTTAGCTTCAGAACAAATTCACTATTGGGCACAACACACCGGTCACGGAAACTCAATGTAGGAAATGCCGCATGCCGGTAAACACCATCGCCAGTCCAAGCCGGTCCGCCGCAGCTATCACATCGGGATCGCGCACCGAGCCTCCCGGCTGGATTACCGCTGTGGCTCCCGCTTTCGCCGCTTCTTCGACTCCATCCGGAAATGGAAAGAACGCATCGGAAGCGACCACGGTACCGTCCAGCGAGGATTGCGCCTTCATCACCGCGATTTTTACCGAATCCACGCGGCTCATCTGCCCCGCGCCGACACCTAGAGTCGCGCCATCCTTCGCAAACACGATCGCATTCGATTTCACGTGCTTGGCCACCTTCCACGCGAAGCGCATCGTTTCCATTTCTTTCGCCATCGGCGGTCGCTTCGTTACCGCGCGCAGCGCATCGTCTTTGATTTCGCCGAGGTCCGGCTGCTGCACCAGTATTCCGCCGAGAATGCGCTTAAGCTGCAATTCGCGTTCCGGCTCCAGGCCACCCGCGGGCAGCTCCAGCAGCCGCAAGTTTTTCTTTGCCGCAAAAATTTCTTTCGCGCGGTCCGCAAAACCGGGCGCGGCGATGCATTCCACAAAAAGCTTCGCGACCTCTTCCGCCGTCGCCGCATCCACCGCGCGGTTGAACGCTAGCACACCGCCGAATGCCGAAACAGGATCGCACGCCAGCGCTTTCAAATACGCTTCCAGCAACGTCACCTGTTCCGCAGTCCCGCAGGGATTGTTGTGCTTGATGATCACAGCCGCTGGATTCTTGAATTCCGCGGCCAGGCTCCGTGCCGCTTCCAGATCAACGAGATTGTTGTACGAAAGTTCCTTACCCTGGAGTTGCTTGGCTGCCGCCAATCCTTCCGGCGCGCGGCCGGCTGGCACATACAGCCCTGCAGCCTGGTGGGGATTTTCTCCATACCGCAATTCTTGCCGCCGCCGCAGAGCGACATGCACGCGTTCCGGGAGCGCCGGTTTCGCTTCCAGGGCCACATGCCCGGAGCCCGCCGACAATCGCTCCAATTCCATCGTGATCATGCCGTCGTACCGCGAAGTCGTCGCGAAAACTTTTCGCGCCAGCTCCAGCCGCGTCGCCAGTTTCGTTTCGCCCGCGCTCTCGATTTCGCTCGCCACGCGCTCGAAATCCGCTGCGTCCGTCACTACCGTGACACTCTCGAAATTCTTCGCTGCCGAGCGCAGCATCGTCGGCCCGCCGATATCGATGTTTTCGATCAGCTCTCCGGCCGTCAGTCCCGCTTTGGCCGCCGTCGCTTCAAACGGATACAGATTCACCACGACCAGATCGATCGGCGCGATTCCATGTTCCGCTGCTTGCTTCTGGTCTTCCGCGTGCCCCCGCCGGAAGAGCAGCCCGCCGTGCACTTTCGGATGCAGCGTTTTCACGCGTCCGCCCAGCATTTCCGGCCAGCCCGTGAAATCGGAAACGTCGCGCACCGCGATTCCCGCTTCGCGCAGCAGCTTGGCTGTCCCGCCCGTCGAAAGAATCTCGATCTTCCGCGCGGCGAGCCGCTTCGCAAATTCCACGATACCGGTCTTGTCAAACACACTGATGAGCGCGCGCTGTACCGCCATGGATTCCTCCACAAAGAGAAAAGCACAACAGTGTAAGCGCGCCGCGCTCATTCGGAAAGCGCAATCCGCTCCGCGTCACGTTCCGTGCTCGAAAAACTTGAGGAAAACACCAAGTGTGGATTTTTCTGGACTGCCCGCCTTCAATCGTGAATTGTCAACTTTTCAGGACTTCACAAGAGCTTTCAGTTTGACCTGGCCTTTGACCACTTCCACGACGTATTCGATGTCGCGGCAATTCTTCTGCTTTTGCAGCTCCCTCGTTTTCTTCAGCACGAATTCGTTGAAGCTGGAGCGCGACAGCCTTCCCGTCTCTTCTCCCGCGGTCTGCTTGGCCTGCAGGAACGCCTGGTACAACTGGTCGACTTTCTCCGTTTCACGCTCGGGCTCGGAACACGTCATGCGAAATGTTTTCGACTCGCCCCCCGCAGCTGCCGCGGCTTGCTCTTCGCCGTGCTTCGCCGCGCGGGCTGCTTCGATCGCCTTGGCCGCCGCGCCGAAGTGCCGTTGAATTTTTCCTTCTTCTTTCTGCGCGGTTCTTTTCCGGAAAATATCTTTGTATTTTGCGTAGGTTTGCGAAAGATTGTTGAAGCGGAACCGTTGCGCGAACTTGAGCTCGCCGCCGCGTTCCGCATAGCGCTTGACCAACTGATCGATGCGCCATTCGATTTCCGTGGGGGGGCGCTTCCTGCCCCCGCCGAAATACTGGTCGTATTCGATCTTGAGCTGACGGATGTCCCGTTCAAGCGTGCCTAGCTCTTCGTCGATGGTGGCCATGCGCGGAGGAATCCCTCGAGCCTCCATGCTAGGGGGACGAAGCAAAACCGTCAACCGGATGCGCGGGCGGCGATTCGCATCCGCTACCGCGCTCTGCCCTCAGCCGGAGCCAGGTCACGAGCCGACGTTCCTGCCCCGACCCATGGGGAGGGCACCGGCATTGCCCCCTGCTCCGCACTGTGCTGAAATGCTCGGATGGAAATGCGCG
>Ga0179592_10000955_pt1 | contig 11748 bp, 10 predicted proteins | sample CZODoug2_1_08_16_FD_148623 | JGI IMG/M metagenome (GOLD analysis project Ga0179592, IMG submission 148623) | Vadose zone soil fungal communities from Angelo Coast Range Reserve, California, USA - CZODoug2_1_08_16fungal (Illumina Assembly) | ecosystem: Environmental > Terrestrial > Soil > Vadose...
CCTCTTCTAAGCATCATGCCGTATTGCGTCGCGCTACACAATACGGCATGATGTAAGAACGGTAGGTCACTAACCTACTTGCCAAATTTAACCAAGTAGGTTATTGTCGCCATGGAAAAGAGTACCCCTCATTGCAAGCTGCCGATCGTTAAGGCGTTGGTCACCGCAGGAAAGGTTCGAGCAACCCTATCAGCGGTGGCGGGGGGTGCGGCGCTCGGGTTCGACTTTCAGGGAATTATTGCGGTCATCATGGAGTTAGCACCGGCCGATTTTCACAAGAGCATGACCACTAACGCCGATCACAGAATTGGCAGGACGTGTATCGGCCCACGACGTCTGCCGGCGAAGTCTATTTGAAACTTACGGTCATTGAAGACGTCCTTATCGTGTCCTTTAAGGAGCTTTGAACATGAAGTGTCCCGTTTGCGGGGCTGCAGAACTCGTACATGACACCCGCGACATGCCCTACACCTACAAAGGTGAGTCGACCATTATCCCATCCGTGACTGGCGACTTCTGTCCGGCCTGCGGTGAAGTTGTCATGGACATGGCCGAAAGCATTCGCAATAGCGCGACAATGATGGCATTCAACAAACAAGTGAATGCGTCGATTGTCGATCCGGGATTCATCGCCGCCGTTCGCAAGAAGCTCGCCCTCGACCAGCGGGAAGCGGCCGAGATTTTTGGTGGCGGCGTCAATGCTTTCTCCCGTTATGAAACCGGCAAGACCAAGCCTCCGTTAGCGCTGGTGAAGTTGTTCAAGGTACTCGATCGTCACCCCGATTTGCTCAACGAAATCAGGGCGGCATGAGGATGGCCACCCGCTCCTGGGAAGACCGGTTTTTCGGGCCTGTTCAATTCGGCGGGAACGCGATCACATCCATAAGGAGTGCAATTCTGCACGGCGTCGATCTACCGAGAATTTTTGAAATCCGAGGCTGCGTTAAGAAACGCGGCGGTTCTGAAGCTTACTTTCAGGATTTCGAGAATTCTCTTACGAACAATCCGGTCAAGAGAAAACACTTCCTCCACATCGAATCAGAATTGGTTGGGCTGGATTCAGTCGCCTGGGCGTATCTAAAGGCCAAGGTCGTCCCTCTTTTCGGAAAAAAGAACCCACCTCGAGGTTGGCAAGCCGCTTTCGACATGCTCAATCAGGCCAAAGCCTTCAACTATCTGCGAAGGTATGGCTGTACTGAAGTGGCTTTTGTTCCTGAATCCACCGTGCCGGGACAAAAAACTCCTGATTTACGTGGTAATCGTCTTACAAAACATGTCCTATGTGAGGTGAAAACTTTCAATGTTTCGGATATCGAAGCCGCGGCCCGCACACAAATGCGCGCACGTTTCATACAAGGCAAGTTACCCGACGCGTTTTTTGCAAAACTGACTTCTACTTTGCAAACCGCGCACAAACAGATGGCATCTTACCTCCCGGGATCTGATGCTCAACAAATTGTGTATGTCATTCTCAATTTCGACGACGGCTTGCACGAATATGTTGATGGCTATTTGGAACAGATTCGAAGTTTCTGCATGAGCACTCAGAATCCGCAAATTGAGATCGTGATCGACACAAAGCCCGCCTACTATTCGGCAACTTCAGAGTCATCCGCTTCGCGATTGTTCTTGCACTCCGCGGAGAGACCCTGGCGGGAGCTAAGCTGATCACTGATCGAACGCATTAAAACTGATCTACGCCATTTGCTCCTTGTCGGGCCAGAAGCTCCGTTGCGTGCCACACGCGATATGTCGCCGCCACGCTGTTGAAGGTACCGTGTCCCGCGGCTCACGGACAGCGATCGGCGTCGCGCGGAGGACAGACATGGGTGGCGAGGAATGCCGAAGATAGGACAAAACCAACCGTGCCCTTGCGGCAGTGGCAAGAAATACAAGCGCTGTCATGGCGGCGTCGAGAACCTGGAACGCATTCGACGCGCAATCACGACGGCTGATCTAAAGCGATATGAGGCAGACGAGCAACGGCGAATTCAACAGCAAGGATTCGGCAAGCCGATCATTTCCACGATGGTTGGTCCACACCGTGTCGTTGCAGTAGGCAATACGGTTCATTTTGCGGCGTCATTGAATACCTTTCCGGACTTCCTCCTGCACTATTCAAAGATAACTTTGGGTCCTGAGTGGGGCACTGCGGAGCTTCACAAAGCGGAGGACCAAATGCATCCGGTCGCATTGTGGTACCGAAAGACTGCGCAACATCAAGCCACCTTTGCGGGCAAGCCCGGCGAGGTTTTCGAGGCGCCGGAAACCGGCGCGAGCCGAGCATACTTGGAACTGGCGTACAACCTTTATTTGTTGGAGCACAATGCCGAACTTCGTAAGCGCTTGATCGGCCGATTGAAGAATCCAGACCAATTTTCTGGGGCACTCTCCGAAATTAGAGTTGCCGGTATGTTTGTCCGCGCAGGCTACTCGGTCAAATTTGACGACGAGGATGACGGAACTCGGACCCACTGCGAATACGATGTTGTTCGTCAAAAGAGCGGGAAGGGCTTCTCGGTCGAAGTGAAGACTCGTCATTGGGACAACTTTCCTAGTCAGAGCGACGCTGGAAAGGAGCAAATCAGAATCCATCTCGGCAGACTGCTGCGGCAAGCACTGATCAAGCATGCCACCCACGAGCGTATTGTCTTTATTGAACTCGCAATTCCGGATGAGGCTCCTCCAGATCGAGGCATTCTTGAGCCCTGGTGGATGCAGTCCGCGGTTGATGGCATTAAGGCAACGGAACAAATGCTGCGCGAGCGGGACAAGGAAATCCCGTCGACAATCGTAATTGTGAGTAACCATCCCCATCGCTTTCATCTTGACAGCACGCGATCCATCGTTGCGTACGCCGTCGATGGGATGGGTCCCACTGACTTTCGCGGCGGGATGTTTGGATCGCTGCGTCAGGCGCTACGGTTTCGCGAGAAGCATGCCGACTTTCTCGCACTATGGGAGTCAATTCAACAACATCGGCTTATTCCGAGCACATTTGACGGCACGAGTCACCATCTGGCGTTTGACGAGGAGGTGCCCGCGCTCCTAGTCGGGCACCAGTATAGTGTGCCAGGCGCCAACGGCGCTTTGGTGACCGCAACATTGGAAGATGCTGTCGCGCTGCCGAGCCAGAAGCTGATTTATGGGATATACCGAACGCAAGATGGCGAGCGCTTTACGTGCACCAATCCAATGACTGACCGTGAGGCAAGAGCCTATGCGGAAAACCCGGACACGTTCTTCGGCGTGATCAAGCAGGCAACTCCGGCGCAAACGCCCCTGCAGTTCTACGATCTTCTTTTCAAGACGTATGGTGAGTCGACGCGCGAGGACCTATTGCGTTTTATGGAGAACAGAACGGACATTATCGCACTTAGCAAACTGCCACGCGAAGAGTTAGCCGAGGTCTACTGTGAAGGGCTAGTTTACGCGACAATGGAACGAGCGAATATCCGGAATCCCGTCGGGAGCGCCTGACGCGCGTCAGTAACGGCAACCCCGAGATTGGCAAGTCTTCGATTACTATGTCGATGGCACCGGATTGCAATGCGAACATGGTCTCGCAAAAGTCAGGTGCGAAATCCGGAATTTGACGCGCGCATGATGACTCCCTCCGGCGAGCCCTTTCTCGCCTTTATTTTATCATGAAATTCCCTAGAATCCCGGCAAAAACAGCCGCTGACGTTAAGCGATTTCGGTTACGTCGGATGCCAGTACGCATTCACGATGCAGGGTGCCTCACGAATCTTGCCAAGGATGAGCGTCAGCTGCTCACCAGGGAGTCCGAACACGTCGACCGCGATGTGAAGCACACCGTTCGACGCGAACTCCGCGGTGAACCGCCGCGGCACGATGTTTAGATTCTGGAAACGCTCAATGACGCGCGCGATCACGCCCGGGTCTGCGTCAGCGACGACGCGCAGACGGAGCAGTGAAACTTCTGTTAGAGACATGAAACCGATTCCTTGTACAACCAATGGGTAAAGCGCGTGGCCCGACTCCCGGCTTTCCGAAAAAAGCCGGGTCGGTAATCAGCGCAAAACCCATGTGCATTTGGAGATTCATGTCGATAAGGAGTATGCCTCGGAAATCCACTGCCTGTCATCCTAGGGTTTTGGGGTTCGTTTCGTATGCCCACACACCAATACTTCGAGATTCGCGATCGGCGACAACGATCGCTTCCCGGGTTTCAATGAAACAACCGCCGATACCGGTGACGACATATTTCCGTTCTCCTGAAATCATCTGACCCTGAGCAACATCTTCATTCCGGTCCGGCGACCGGCAACGCAGCAAGGGGTCCCACCAAAATGAGCACCGATGAACACCAATCCGAGTTGCCCATGGCGGCAACGAATCTCAAGGCCGGCGTTTCAATTTCAAAGTGGGTGAACGAGGCGTATCCTCCGTGGGGCGAGATCTTGAGCGCGCACGATGTCGCGCGATTGACGCGCCGTCATCGATGGGTGCTGTCCGCGATGGCCGCTTTTCGACGCTTCCCCCGCAAGCGCAAGTTTCACGGCCGTGCCGTCGGCTGGCATCGGGGAGATGTCGTCCGTTGGCTCGCAAACCGCCTGAGCCGCCACACAGCGCCCCGGAGACCCTCAACCCTTCCCCTGCCCTTCCCTCTCCCGGAGGCCTGTTCGAACCGCAGTAATTCCGATCCGCGGCATGGCAGTGGAAGAACGGTTCGTCGACGACGAACTCAATCGATCAAACGGACGTTACCGCACCCCGCAAGTCAGGTGACAGATGACCGCACGGGTAGGAGTCGGCTATGAACGCTTGCGCCCACCGTATCGACGCGTCGATTCAAATCTTAAGACTCCGCCAAGTATGCGAGCGGATTGGCCTCTCGCGATCGATGGTCTATCAACTGGAAGCCGAGCAGCGATTCCCGCCTCGAATCAAAATCGGCGTTCGAGCGGTCGGTTGGATCGAATCCGAGATACAGGCTTGGCTGGAGCAACGCGTTCACGGCAACCGTCCGTCATTGGGTCCGCCCGCGTGATGGCACTTAGGCCACACCGCGTTACGGAAGGAGCGACCGGGCCGACACTTCGAGTCCGCCCACAGCGGCGACCATAGCTCCGGGTTGCACTAAGCGGAAAAAATCGACCACCTGGTCTGCCGTACGTCCATCGCTACGATCATCAAGGTTAACCAGTGCGTCGAATTGGGATGACGTTCGCGCTTGCGCGCAAGGCGTCCATGTAATCTGCCCACACCTGCATCATCTTGCGACGCTCCGGCAGTCGTTGTGCTTTGTTATACGCCGCTCGAATGGTGTTGCGCTCGGCATGGGCAAGTTGCAGCTCGATCAGATCTGGATGCCAACCCTGCTCATTAAGACATGTCGATGCCATGCTGCGAAATCCGTGGCCGGTCATCTCTTCATTGGTGTAACCCATGCGGCGCAACGCCAGGTTGACCGTATTTTCGCTCATGCAGCGGCGCGTCGTGGTCAATGCTGGAAACAAATACGTTCCATTTCCGGTCAGCGCATTCAGCTCCCGCAGTAACTTCACGACTTGCTTCGCCAGCGGGACAATATGCTGCTCCCCCATTTTCATTTTCTCGGCAGGAATACGCCACTGGGGGTCGTCACCGTCGAGATCAAAATCGGACCACTCAGCGTGCCGCAGTTCACCGGGTCGAACGAACACGAACGGTGCAATTCGCAGTGCATACCACGTTACAGCCTGCCCTTTGTAGGCCTCAATCGATCGCAACAATTCGCCGATTCTGCCGGGCTCGATGATTGCAGCGTGATTGGTACTCACCACGGGAGCCAATGCGCCGCGCAGATTCAAGGTCACATCATGCTCGGCTCGCTCAGTCACGACAGCATAGCGACAAACCTGACTGATTCTCTGCCGGGTGCGGTGGGCGGTTTCATGAAGGCCGCGCCCCTCGATACGCTTGAGGACTTTGAGCACGTCGGCCGCTCCGATTTTATCGATGGGTCGCGTACCCAGATAAGGAAAAACCAGCGTTTCAAGGGTCCACTCGGCTTTAGCGTAAGTTGCCGGTGCCAGCCTCTCTTTCTGCATCGGCAACCATTCGCGCGCAACCGCTTCAAAGGTGTTGCCTCGCGCTGCCTTCTCGGCTTGGCGGGCGCCGCTCGGGTCAAGGCCCTCGGCCACCTGCTTCCGAGCCTTTTCGCGCTTCTCACGCGCGAGCTTCGCACTCGTATCAGGATAGCTGCCGAATCCCAGCATCTTCTCCCGCCCTTCATGACGATACCGAAAGCGCCACAACTTACTGCCGTTGGGATTCACCAGCATCGTCAGGCCTTCCCCATCAGCCAGCTTGTACGGTCTGGCCTTCGGCTTGGCAGCTTGAATAGCTTTGTCGGTGAGCATGTGGGTACGACTCTTTGAAGGTGCTATGTACCCACAGATATACCCATACTGTGGGTACGCTGTCAACGGATTGAGTCGGACGTCCTGGGAACATGAATTGTTACTTTAGTCTTATTTTTTAGTGTTTTATGGACGTCTCTGGACGTTCCTGGAAGAGGTGATGGTGCCGCAAAGAGGATTCGAACCCCTGACCCACGCATTACGAATGCGTTGCTCTACCAACTGAGCTATTGCGGCGCGCTACCCTAGAAGGGCCGGCATTCTAACTCGCTGAGCCATCCGACGAAAGGCTGCCGACCCGCTTTGTGACGTCGCGCAGCGTTCGGGGCAAGGCAAAGATCACATGCTCTTCCCGGCCCTTCAATTCATTGACCACCGACCCGCCCCACGCCTTGAGCTGCGTGATGACGCCTTGCACCAGAATCTCCGGCGCCGAGGCGCCGGCGGTTACCCCGACGGTTTTCGCCCCGTCGAACCATTCGCGGTGCAGAAACTCGGGTCCGTCCACCAGAAACCCGGGTATCCCGACTTTGTCGGCCATTTCGCGCAACCGGTTCGAATTGGAGCTCGATTTCGAACCCACCACCACCAGCACGTCGCAATGCCCGATCAGGTCCTTCACCGCGTCCTGCCGGTTCTGGGTGGCGTAGCAGATGTCTTCTTTCACCGGCGCCTTGAGGCCCGGGAAGCGGGTTCGCAGCGCCTCCACGATGGACGCGGTATCGTCCACCGAGAGCGTGGTCTGCGTCACGAAAGCCAGATGCGCCGCATTGCGCACCACCACACGCCCCACGTCCTCGACGGTTTCGACCAGGTAGATGCTGCCGCCGAACGAGGTGTCGAACTGACCGATGGTCCCCTCGACCTCGGGGTGTCCCGCGTGCCCGATGAGAAATACCTCGCGTGCCTCGCGGGCATAACGCGTGACCTCCATATGCACCTTGGTCACCAGCGGACAGGTGGCGTCGAACACCGTGAGGGCCCGGCGCTGTGCCTCCTGTTGAACCACCCGCGACACTCCGTGCGCGCTGAAGATCACGGTGGCGCCGGTGGGCACCTCCTCGAGTTCCTCGACAAACACGGCACCGATGGTGCGCAGGCGATCCACCACGTATTTGTTGTGCACGACCTCATGGCGCACGTAGATGGGCGCCCCGAACAAGTCGATGGCGCGCTCGACGATGTCGATGGCTCGATCGACGCCGGCGCAGAACCCACGCGGATTGGCGAGAAGAATTTGCATCAGTGTTTCCGCCTTGAATCGAACAGCGCGTCCAGCAGGAGTAGCGCGGCGCCGACGGTGATCGCCGAATCCGCCACGTTGAATGCCGGAAAATACGCCCGATTCCAATGAAAGTGTATGAAATCGATGACATGACCCAGTCTGATCCGGTCGACCACGTTGCCGAGCGCGCCGCCGAGCACCAGGGCGAGGCCCGCGGAGAGCAGAACGTTGGCGCCGCTCGGCAGCCGGACCAGCCAGACAATGATGGCGATGCTGACGGACACTGCAAGTCCGATGAACACCCACCTCTGCCAGCCGGAGGCGGAGGCCAGGAAACTGAAGGCCGCGCCCACATTGTGCATGCGCGTGATATCGAGCACGGGCAGCACGCGTGTGAACTCGAATTCGCCGTAGTGGCGCGTGATATAGGCCTTGGTGACCTGATCCAGCAGCACGATGAAGGCCGACAGCAACAACCAGGCCGTGGCCCGGCTGCGATGCAGGGTGGCGGTCGCGTTTCCTACGGCGTTCATGCGAATTGACGCTCCTCGCCCGGGCCTTCGACATTGACGACGCAGCGTGCGCATAGTTCCGGGTGCCTGGGGTCGCTGCCCACGTCGCTGCGCAAGTGCCAGCAGCGCACGCACTTCGGCTGGGTGCTGGGTTTGACCTCCATCCAGACCCCCTCAGCGCTCGACGGAACCGCGTCGCCCGTGGGTGTATCGGTCACAACGCGGGCTTGGCTCGTGATGAGTACGAACCGCAATTCGTCCCGCAGCGCCGCGAATCGCGCCGCCTCAGGTTCCGTCGCGTAGAGGGTCACTTCGGCCTCGAGCGGGGCGCCGATCTCGCCCGCCGCGCGGAGCCGTTCCAGTTCGCGCCCGACATCGGCCTTGAGCGCGATGAGCGCCGGCCAGTCGAGGGGCGATTCGCGTTCCGCGCCGGGCGGGAACTGATGCCAGGTGGTCAGGAACACGGAGGCTGCGGGAACGGCGGGCAGGAAAGTCCATGCCTCTTCGGCCGTGAAGCTCAAAATGGGCGCGAGCCAGCGCACCATGGCCGAGGCGATATGGTACATCGCGGTTTGCGCGGAGCGGCGCGGCCGGCTCTCGGCGCCCGTGGTGTAGAGACGATCCTTGATGATGTCCAAGTAAAAGCCGCCGAGCTCGACCACGCAGAAATTGTGAATTTTCTGATAAATGTCATGAAATTCGTAATTGCGGTATGCCGTCACCACGTCGTTCTGCAACGCGAACGATTGGGAGATGGCCCACTGATCGATGGCGACCAGTTCATGCCACGGCACCGCGTGCTCGGCCGGATCGAAGCCGTGCATACTGCCCAGCAGGAAGCGCAGCGTATTGCGCATGCGGCGGTACGAATCCGCCATGCGCTTCAAGATCTCGTCCGATACGCTCATTTCATTGGCATAGTCGGTGGCGGCGATCCAGAGCCGAACCACGTCGGCGCCCAGGGTGCTCGTCAACTTCTGCGGCACCAGCGTGTTGCCGATGGACTTCGACATCTTGCGGCCCTTCTCGTCCACCGTGAACCCATGCGTGAGAACTCCGCGATACGGAGCACGGCCGTGCATGGCCACCGAGGTGAGGAGCGACGAGTGGAACCAGCCGCGGTGCTGGTCCGAGCCCTCGAGATAGAGGTCGGAGGGCGCAGTGATCTCGGGCCTCATGGCCGTCACGCAGTGATGGGCCATTCCCGAATCGAACCACACGTCCATGACGTCCGTGGCCTTGTCGTACTTCTCGGCATCCCGCCCCAACAGCGCCGCGGCATCCAGATCGAACCAAGCGTCGATGCCGTCACGCTCCACCTGCTTCGCGACCTCCTCGATCAATTCGGCGGTCTTCGGATGAAGTTCGCCGGTGACCTTGTCGACGAACAACGGGATGGGCACGCCCCAGGTTCGCTGACGCGAGACGCACCAGTCGGGGCGGCTTGCGATCATGCTGCTGATACGCTGCTCGCCCCACGCCGGCATCCAGTCCACATGCGAAATGGCCTCGAGCGCGCCCTTGCGCAATCCCGCCTGATCCATGCTGATGAACCATTGCGGGGTGGCACGAAAAATCACCGGCGTCTTGTGGCGCCAGCAATGCGGATACGAATGGTGATACGGCTCGCCTTTGAGCAGCCGGCCGCGCTCGCGCAGAACCTCGATGATGTGCGCGTTGGCATCGAACACTTCCTCGCCGGCAAACAATGGTGTCGATGGCAGAAATCGCCCGTCGCCACCCACCGGATTCTCGATTTCCAGGTTGTAGCGGCGGCCGACGATATAGTCATCGAGTCCATGGCCAGGAGCCGTGTGCACCGCACCGGTGCCCGCATCGAGCGTCACGTGATCGCCCAGGACCACCGGCACCTGCCGATCGTAGAACGGGTGTTGCAGCAGGAGGTTTTCGAGTGCCGCGCCCTTGGTTTCCGCGATCACCGTCCAGGAGGCCACGGCGAGGGCATGCATGACGGTCTTCACCAGTTCGGTGGCGAGCACCAGGCGCTCGGTTCCTTGACCTAAGTTGAACTCAACCAGGGAATAATCGAACTGGGGGTGCACCGCCACGGCACGGTTCGCGGGCAAGGTCCACGGCGTCGTGGTCCAGATGGGTACCGACGTGGGAACGTTGTCGAACAACGCCATTTGGTCCGTCATCGCGAGGCCGATACGCTCGGCCAGAGCATCGTGGTCCACGACGTCGAATCGAACGTACACGCTCGGCGAGGTCTTATCCTCGTACTCCACCTCCGCTTCGGCCAAGGCCGAGCGGCAGTTCAGGCACCAATGCACCGGCTTGTAACCCTTGTACAAATGTCCGTTCTTGATGATGGTCGCGAAGCCGCGCAGTTGCTCGGCCTCGTAGCGCGGCATCATCGTCAGGTACGGATGATCCCAGTCGCCCAACACCCCTAAGCGTTTGAAGTCGGCGCGCTGTCCATCCACCTGCTTGAATGCGTAGGCGCGGCAGGCCGCGCGGAATGCCTTCGCATCGATTTTCTGACCGACCCGTCCGTGCGTCTTCTCGACTTGCATCTCGATCGGCAGACCGTGGCAATCCCATCCGGGCACGTAGGGCGCGTCGTAGCCGTCGAGCGTGCGCGACTTGACGATGATGTCCTTGAGCACTTTATTGACGGCATGTCCCAGGTGAATGGTACCGTTGGCGTACGGCGGCCCGTCGGTGAGCACGAACGCGGGCCGGCCCTTCGCTGCGGTGCGAATCTGGTCGTACAGCCGAACGCGCTCCCACTCCGCGAGCATACCCGGCTCGCGGTTGGCAAGATCGGCCTTCATCGGGAAACCCGTGTTCGGCAAATTGATCGTATTTTTGTAATCAGCCACTATCCACCTTCGATAAGAGGTCACGCGCCTGGGCTGCATCGACCTTCATTTGCACCTGCATTAATTCCACTGAATCGAACTTGAGTTCATCGCGCAGCTTCGCGATGAACTCGACTTCGATTGCGCGCCCGTAAAGATCGCCCTGAAAATCGAACACATGCGCTTCCAGCAGAGGCTCGACCCCGTTCACGGTGGGCCGGGTGCCCAGGCTCGCGACGCCGTTCAAGGGCTGTGCATCGATACCATGCACGCGCACCGCCAATATTCCGCACAACGGCGATTTGCGCCGCATGAGCCGCAGGTTCGCGGTCGGAAATCCGAGCGTTCGCCCCAGCCTCTCGCCGTGGGCCACGCGCCCGATCATGCGGTAGCGGCGGCCCAACAACCGTGCCGCTCCCGCGCAATCGCCCCGCTCGAGTCGCTCGCGGATAGCGGTGCTGCTCACGCGCACCCCATCGACGATGAAGGGATCGACCTGCTCGACCCCGAAACCCTGCGACTCGCCGGCCGCGCGCAGGCTGTGAATCGTGCCCTCCGCCTTGGCGCCGTAGCGAAAATCATCGCCCACCACGACGTGCCGCACGTTCAGGTCCGCCAGCAGCAACTTCTCGACGAAGCACTGCGGCGACATGGCGCGCATGTCATCGTCGAACCGCAGCGTCACCAACCGGTCGACTCCCAAGGCGGCGAGAGCCAGATACTTCTCCCGCCAGCGCGTCAGCCGCGGCGGCGCCCCCGCAGGATCGATGAACTCCTTCGAACTGGGCTCGAACACCAACACGGTGGATGCACAGCCC
>Ga0179592_10000958_pt1 | contig 11721 bp, 8 predicted proteins | sample CZODoug2_1_08_16_FD_148623 | JGI IMG/M metagenome (GOLD analysis project Ga0179592, IMG submission 148623) | Vadose zone soil fungal communities from Angelo Coast Range Reserve, California, USA - CZODoug2_1_08_16fungal (Illumina Assembly) | ecosystem: Environmental > Terrestrial > Soil > Vadose...
GCTCGGCTCTTGGACGTCATAGTCCCGCAGGTGAAACCCGAGGCACGTATGGCCTTGAGTGAACTTGCAGGGAACGATCTGCTTGCGTTCCAGCAATATCTGGACTTTGTGAGGTTCCGGAAGTTCCGACAGACTCTGCTCTGTCATCGTGAAATTCACCTTCGCCGGGATGGATTTTATAGAGGCTTGCGACGCCTGCTCGTGGCTTCGGAGCTGAAATCGTCGGTGGAGCAGGCCGATGGATTCTGCGAGTTCTCCAGCGAACGGGGAGCCGGCTCCATCAAGACCAACAAACCAGTAACGATCACCGTTCTCCGTCATCTGGAACAGATCTGGCCAAGGGCGGAAAGATTTGATGATCTGGCGGGCATCGCGTGCGCCCAGATCCCCAATGCCCGGCAAGACGGCGTGGTGGAAGAGCTTTTGGAGGTGGTCCTGAGACTCGCAGTTGGCACGCTCATGGATTTGCGAACTCACCATTTGCTTCTCGCCGAGGGAGTAAGCGAACGCCCCACGGCAAGTTTACTGGCCCGCTTGGAGTCGCAGGAAAGCCAGTTCGTTTCCACGCAGCTTCATACGCGAGTCAAGTTCGAAGATGACCGGGGGCGGCGATTTCTCCGGCTGCTCGACGGCACGCGCGACCGCCGTACGTTGGCCGAGGCAGTCGCGGCGGATTTGCCACATATCTTGCCCGAAATGATCTTGGGCCACGTAAACAGCCAGCTTGTCAATCTGTGCCGAAAGGGGCTGCTGGTAGCCTGACGTAGCTGGCATGCAGGGCCGCAAAGCGAGTCATCGGAAATGCCTCAATTCCCTGGTCACGACGATTGGATGTTCCAGCGCGCTCAGGCTACACTTTCCAATTGATTTTTGGGAGGGGCGTGCATGCGTGCTGTGGTGACGGGCGGAGCTGGATTTCTGGGGTCGCATCTTTGTGACAAACTGCTCGCCGAGGGGTGGGAAGTGCTGGCGGTGGACAATTTCATCACCGGGGCCAAGGGCAATTTGAGCCATCTGGCGAAGAATAAGAAGTTCAAGTTCCAGAAGGCGGATGTGAGCAAGCCCCTGAAGGTGGCGGGAAAAGTGGGTTACGTGCTGCACTTCGCTTCGCCGGCCAGTCCCCCCGATTACTTGAAGCATCCCATCGAGACAATGATGGTGGGCTCGGTGGGTACGCAGAACGCGCTGGAACTGGCGCTGGCGAAAAACGCCAAGTTTTTTCTGGCTTCGACAAGCGAATGCTACGGTGACCCGGAAGTCTCTCCGCAACACGAGGAATACTGGGGACACGTCAATCCCATCGGACCACGAGGGGTTTATGACGAGGCGAAACGCTTTTCCGAAGCGATGACCATGGCCTACCACCGGTATCACAAGGTAGACACGCATATCGTGCGAATCTTCAATACCTACGGGCCGCGGATGCGGTTGAATGACGGGCGCGCGCTGCCCAACTTTGTGTACCAGGCGCTGAGCGGCAAGCCGTTAACGATTTATGGCGATGGAAAGCAGACGCGGAGCTTCTGCTATGTCTCCGACTTGATTGAGGGGATTTACCGGCTGATGATGTCGAATGAGCATCTGCCGACGAACATCGGCAACCCGAATGAGATTACGATTCTGGAATTTGCCGAGCGCATCCGGAAACATTTTGACAATGCGCCACCGCTCGCTTTCGAGGCGCTGCCGCAGGACGATCCCAAACGGCGCTGCCCGGACATTGCCAAGGCGAAGCGGATTCTGAAGTGGGAGCCTAAAGTCGGTTTGGATGAAGGACTGAAGCTGACCCTGGCGTATTTCAAGGAAGTCTTTCACAAAAAATAAGAAAATAGAAAAGTGAAAATAGAAATGCCGGATACCCAGATTTTGGATGGCGCTCCGCCACTTCCAGGGTTGAACGCGAAAACTATTCGCGGCCGAAGGAGTAGTATTCGAAGCCTTTTTCGCGCATGCTTTGCGGCATATAGAGATTGCGGCCGTCGATCACCAATTTGCGCGCCATGACTTTGCCAGCTCGATCCCAATCGAGCTTCCGAAAAACATCCCATTCCGTACAAATCAAGGCTGCGTCGGCGTCTTTCAAGGCTTCGTAGGTATCGTCGTGATAATGCACCTGCGGAAAGAGGGTTTTCGTGCGCGGCATGCCTTTCGGGTCGTTGGCATGCACAACCGCGCCTTGTTCAAGCAGGCGCTTGACGACCTCCAGCGCGGGAGCGAAGCGAATATCGTCGGTGTTGGCCTTGAAGGCTAGTCCGAGAACAGCCACGTGCTTGCCTTTTACCACCCAGAGAGCCTGCCGGATTTTTTCAAAAAAACGGTCGATTCGCTGTTTGTTGACGCGTTCAGTGGCCTTCAGGATATCGAAGTCCACGCCGACGGAAGCCGACAAGTGAATGAAAGCCTGCACGTCCTTGGGGAAACAAAAGCCTCCATAGCCTAGCCCGGCCTTCAGGAACTGGCCGCCGATGCGCGCGTCAAGTCCCATGGCGTGTGTCACTTCCTCGACGTTAGCGCCGATTTTTTCGCAGAGATCGGCGATGACGTTGGCGTAGCTGATTTTCAGCGCCAGAAAGGAATTGGATGCGTGCTTGATAAGCTCGGCGCTGTTGATGGTGGTCACCAGAAATTCGGCGTTGTGGCCCGGGGGGCAAGTGCCGTTGTGTACCGGGCAGTGGAAGCTCTTTTCCAGAATGGGGCGGTAGATTTCGCGGAGTTCCGCGGCAGAGGAGGGATCCTCGACGCCGACAACGATGCGGTCGGGATGGAAAAAATCGGCGACCGCGGTTCCTTCGCGGAGGAATTCAGGGTTGGAGGCCACGCGATGTTTCACGTTGCTGCTCTTGGAGTACGCGGAGAGCGCGCGGCTGAGTTCGAGTCCCGTGCGCGCGGGAACGGTGCTCTTTTCAACGACGAGTTTGGGCGTTTTTGCTTCCGCGGCGATTTGCCGGGCGACGTTGTCGATGGCGGAGAGATCGGCTTCGCCTGAATCCTTTGGGGGAGTGCCTACGCAGATGAAGATGGCGTCACCAGCTCGGATGGCTTCGCCAGCGTCGGCGGTATAAGAGATTTTTCCGGCTTTGCGGGCGGAGGCGAGAATTTCATCGAGATGATGTTCGTAGATCGGGACGCCGCCGGCATTGAGCTTGGCGATGCGCTCGCGATCGATATCGGTGCAAACTACCTCATGTCCTGCCTCGGCAAGACACGCCCCGGTGACTAAACCCACGTATCCACAGCCGATGACTGAAATGCGCAAGACGAACTCTCCTCGTAACCAGCTTCGAACGACAGGACCCTATACGAAGCGGGAATTCAGGCTCTCATTGTGAATGATTCGATTTTGGGAACAAAGCAATTCAACGAAAGCCGTTGCCATCAGCGCCTGGTTTCCCGTCTTTCTTGATTTTAGACTGGCGAATTCGACAGGGCTGGCAGGAGCTAACTTCTCTCCGCCTTTCCCATCAGCAAGCCGCGCAGCCCGAGAAGCACCAAGCGCGGCTGGCGGCGTACCACGTTCCATAATAAGCGAGTAGATTCATCGCGGTTGATCTCTCCGAGCGATTGCCGCGTCGAAGCATCCAGAAGATCCACGAGCTGCGAATAATCTTTCTGCTGGAAATGGTGCAGCGCGCGGCGGATCAGCCAGTGCGTACGCAATTCACGCCGCAAGGCCGTAAGTTCCCCACTCTTGCCATTCTGCAGAAGGGCTTGCGAGACGCCCAGAGCGCCGCGAAACCCGGTAACGATTCCGCCGACGGTCGAAACTTTGACCTGCGCCGCGGCATCGCCCACCAGATAAACTTCGCCGTTCCCGATTTGCCGGCGCACCGGCACCCAGCCGCGATAGACCGGGATGCGCGCACCTTGCCATTCGAGTGGCTCCAGGCGCTTCTTTTCAAGGAAGCGTTCGAAGCACCGTTTCGTGTCGCTTCCGTGCTCGCCGATTACTCCCAGTGCGCCGCGCTCCGCCGATTCGGGGATCAACCAGTAAAAGTAGGGCGTATCATCGGGCACGAACCAGACGCGCGTCGTATCGGGAGGGCAATCTTTCGGCAGGCGCACAATGGCTTGAACGAGAGGCACTGTGTCGACGGGGGGCCAACCGGAAGCGCGCGCCACCCGGCTCGCCGCGCCATCGGCGCCAACGACGCTGTCCGCGTGCAACTCTTCGCGCTTGCCGCCGGATTCGACCTCCAGCCGCAAGCCGCGCGCATTCGGTCCGATTCCCAGGAAACGCGTATCGAAGGAGAGCGTGGCGCCGGCTCGCTGGGCTTCGCGGGCCAGAGCTGGAATCAGGCGGGAACGCTCAATGATGAGATCGGGCTTGGTCAGCGCGACCTGCGCCGAGCGGCCATCGGTGAAAAGCTCGAAACGGCGAATTTCGTTGATGATGCTTTCGCGCGCGGAAGCGCCCATTTGTCGGCGAAAGTGATCCGTAACAATCAGGGTGCGCGCCGCAGGTTCGAATTGCGGCATTGATTCCAGCACGCGCACGCGCCGGCCCCCGCGCGCCACGCTCGCGGCGGTGAAAAGTCCGGCAGCGGAGCCGCCAACAACGATGACTTCCCCGCCGCTCCGTCCACGCTGAACCTGAGCTTCTGTGTTTTCCAAAGTTCCCGCGCTTTCCAAGGAGGCGGATTCCCTCCCGATTCTATCCACCAGGGATCCACGCCTGGTAACTTGTTTGCTTCCCGCTCGCCCGTGAGGAGTCGTTCGAAGTTTGAGTGTGCGCTTGGTAAGTATAACGAATCCGCCAACGAGGGCCAACCCGCCGGGAGCTTCGATATCAACGCGGGACATGTTTATCCAACTGACTAGTCGCGTTAGGTGGCTGCGGAGGCCTTAGGAGTTTGGCGTTCGTAGGGCGCGCGCTCAAGATACGCGACGCCGGTGAGGATGATGCCGAGGGCCGCGGTCCCAACCAAGGAAGCCGCTCGCACGGAAATATAACTTACGAGCACGGCTGCGCCGCCACCGATGGCGCCGAGCAGATACAGCGTTAGAACGGCGCCGCGGTGGCCGAGGCCCAGATTCGAAAGGCGATGAGCGGCGTGATCCTTTCCAGGTGTGGCGAAGGGCAGCAGCCCCCGCCGCGAGCGGGAGATTGTCACCAAGGTAGTATCGAAAATCGTCACGCCCAGGATCAGGACGGGCGCAAGCCACGCGGACAGATGATTGGAGTTCTCCAGACGCAGTTTTAGGCCCAGCGTGGCCATCAGGTAACCGAGAAACATGGCGCCGCCATCGCCCATGAAGATCTTCGCGGGCTTGAAGTTCCAGCGGAGAAACCCGGCGGCCGCACCGAGAACAGCAGCTGCCAACGTTGTAACCAGCGTCTGCCCGTTCAGGCAAGCGAGCATCGCGAAAAATGCGGATGCCATGGCCACGACGCCCGCGCACAAGCCGTCCATGTGGTCGAGAATGCTGAATGAGGCTGTAATGCCCACGACCCAAACAACCGTGAGAGTCGCGTCGAGAAAATCCCCGCTGCGTCCGCCGACAAGCACGCTGAAAACCTGCGCGCGAATTCCGCTGACCAGCAGGATCGCGGCCGCCAGCGGCATGCCCACAAACAGCTTGATTTGATGGTGGAGCAACCCGCGGTCGTCGAGAATGCCGACAGCCGCGACGAGAGTTGCACCAATGAGGATGCCCACAATCTGCGCGCGTGCCGGTCCTGTGAAGGCAAAAAGCACGGCGATCACCACCGCGGCGTACATTGCCAGGCCGCCAAGCAACGGGATGGGCGTGAGGTGAACTTTGCGCGGCCCGGGCAGATCGACCATGCCGACGCGTAGCGCAAGGGCGCGCACGGGAACAACGAGCATCAGCGAAGCAAATAGTGCGATGAAAAACGCAAGCAGGCCTGCGGCCATGCAACCTCGTTTTCGAGTGAGCCGGATCCAGCCAGGCCGGTGCCGCGGTGGCTCACGTGATCTCTGCCGGATGGGGTTCCGGCTCCCAAGTCGAGCTAACAGATGGCTGCCCCACGCAGCATTAACACCATACTGCGAATTTAGTTCTGCTTCAATCGGAGTGATACGTTCTGTGCGCAGCGGATTTGAAGGTCGCTGGCTCAACGCTCCGTCAACATGCGCGAGAAGATGCGCTTCACTTCCTCTTTGTCGCGCGTGGCGTAGTACCAGTCGATGGTGCGCTTGAGGCCCTCGCGGAACAGCACCTTCGGTTCCCAGCCGAGAAGTTTCTTGGCGAGAGCATTGTCAGCGACGCGGTTGAGCGGGCCCGTAGGCATATCCCGGCGGAGCTTGATGTCGGCTTGGTGTCCCGTGAATTCGCATACCATTTTGGCGCAATCGAGCACGCGGATACGCTCCATGGTTCCGAGGTTAATCGCGGTGCCGTCGTTGATTTTTTCACCGGCGAGAATTGTGCCCTCAACGATGTCGTCAATGTAAGTCCAGTTGCGGATTTGCGTGCCGTCGCCCCACACCTCGAAGGGGTTTTGGCCAAGGAAAGCGCGCGCAATCATGGCGATGACCGCGTGATTCTCCACGCCGCGCGGGCCATACACCGTGAAGTAGCGGCACGAAGCAGCCCCCATTCCGTGCTCCTTGGCGTAAGCCTGCAGTGTGAATTCGCCCATCAACTTGGCCCAGCCGTAGGTATTGTCGGCATCGTTCGGCCCTTTGGTGAGTTCTTCGGTGAGGTAGAGCTCTTTCTGGGTGTCCGACTGCAGAAAATTCGGATACACGCAGCCCGAAGAAGCGAACACTACTTTTTTTACTTTGGCTTTGAGCGCTTCGGCGAAGACCAGGCCATCCAGAAAAAAGTTCGACGCCGGCCCGGCTTGGTGGAGGTCCACGTAACCGCGCCCGCCGTGGTCAGCGGCGAGGTGAAAAACAGTATCGACGCCCTGCATCGCCGCCCGCGTCACACCAGGTTCCCGCAAATCGGCCTGCAAAAAATCTACCTTGCCAGTGCCGAGGTGCTGGCGAATGTTGCCGAGATGCCCGCTGCTCAGGTCATCGACGATGCGAACTTTTTTCGCCCCTCGCGCCAGCAGCTGGTCGATAAGCGTCGAGCCGATGAAGGACGCTCCCCCTGTCACGAAAACAGTCTTTCCCGCCCAAAATCCCTCCGTCGTCGTCACGCGCGCGCCGCCTCCGCAATTTTTCAAATTGCCGTCAGCTGATCGATAATTTCCACGAATTTTTGCAATTCCTTGACTCTATCATAATCGGGCGCGGCGGCTCGTGCCGCCTCACCCATGGCTTTCAACTTATTTGGGTCGGAAGCCAGCGCGCGCACTGCGTTCACAACTTCCGCGGGACGGTCCGGATCTGCCGCCACCGCGAAGCCCCGCTGAACCCCCAGCAACACCGCATCCGTCTCTCTTGGGGCCACTGCCACGATGGGTTTTCCGGCCGCCAGGATTCCGTACATTTTGCTGGGCACCACCACTCCCTCCAGGCCCCGCTTCACGGTAACGACATGGGCATCGGCGGCCGCCAGCACCGATGGAATCTTGCTCGCCGGGAAAAACTCCAGAAAGCGAATATTCCTTGAACCCGCAGCGGCGGCCTGGACTTGCGAGCGCTGCGCGCCATCGCCGACGAACACCAGGCCCACACCTTCGACGGCAAGGCTCCGCGCGGCGGTTACCAGTGTGTTCCACGCGCCGTAGAAACCAAGATTGCCCGCATGCACAAGAACAAACGAAAAATTTCCACGGATCGCCTTGACCACCTCGGGATCGGGAGCCGGAAGCGGCATATTCGGCGGAAGGATTTCGGTTCCATCTCGAACGACCATCACGCGCGCCGGTTCCACACCTTTGGCGATGATGCGCGCACGCATGTCTTCACCGAGAACGATAATCCGCGTGGCGCGGCGCAGCGCCCAGCGATGCAGCATTTCCCAGCCCTTTGCGAGCCAGCCAGGCTCAACGATCGAGCCACCCACCGCCATGTCCGGATACATGTCCCGGATGTTGTAGACGTACGGCTTGCCTTTCAGCGTCGCCACGAGCGCGCCGACGATTCCCTGAAACGGAGGATCCGTCATTGCCACGATGGCGTCGCACCGCACAAAGAGCGCGCGTGGAATCGCCAGCGCGGCGTAGCTGAGATAATTCACCACCCGTTTTTTCATTTCGATGCGGGGAGAGTCCGTCGAGCCGACGCGAACGATGCGCGCCCGGCCCGCGAATTCCGTTTGGTAAGGCCGCCACGGTCGCCGTTCAGTGGGATCGTAGGATGGGCGCCCGCACAGCACCGTCACGCTATGCGAGTTGGAAAGAGCGTCCACGACGCTGTGCGCCATCTTCGCGGTCGCCGAAGTGTCAGGTGGAAAATAGAGATTGAGCAGCAGGACGCGCACGGGAAGATTGTACAGATACCGGTCGCTGCGTGCGCCGTGGTTGCCTAATGGCTTTATGCAGGTTTCTTGAAGATCGGCGCAGCCGCGCGGGCCAATTCATGCGCGGTCGGTTTCTTTTTCGGCGGCTTCTTGACTTCGCGTTTGCCTCGGTCTTTGTTTCCCATGCCCAATAGCTTGCCACAATTCGTTCTCCCTGGCTAGAGCATGCGATTTCAGGACTCCGCGGCCAAATGTCACGTCCGCGAGACGAGGAAATCTCCGAGGACCAGCGCATCCATCTGCGTGCGCAGGAAGCAATCGATCGCTTCTTCGGGGCGGCAGACGATCGGCTCGTTGTCATTGAACGAAGTGTTGAGCACGACAGGCACGCCGGTGAGGTCGCGGAAGGCGGAAATGAGCGCGTGATAGCGGGGATTGGCTTCGCGCGTGACGGTCTGCAGCCTGCCCGTGCCGTCCACGTGTGTCGGCGCCGGAATTTTGTTCCGTTTTTCCGGACGCACGGGGTACGCCAGCGTCATGAACGGCGAAGCGTGCGACTTCTCAAAATACTCCCCCGTGGATTCCGAGAGGATGGAAGGCGCGAACGGGCGGAAAATTTCCCGGTGCTTGATTCGCCGATTGAGAATTTCCTTCATCTCCGGACGACGCGGATCGGCAACGATGCTGCGATTACCCAGCGCGCGCGGACCCCACTCGGCCCGGCCCTGAAACCAGCCGAGAATTTTTCCATCCGCGACGATTGCGGCGGCCCGCCTCGGCAACTCTTCCTCGGACAATTGCGAGATCGCACAGCCGCTTTGCGCCACTCCATTCGAATCGATCGCGCGCCGAATCTCTTCGCGTGAATACCCAGGTCCCCAGTAGGCGTGGTCCATCACAAAGGAGCGCGGCCTGCCCAATTTCTGATGCCACACGTGGTACGCCGCGCCGACTGCCAATCCCGCGTCTCCCGCCGCCGGATGAACGTAAACCTGTTCGAACGGTGTGGCATCGAAAATTTTCCCATTCGCGACGCAATTGAAAGCCACGCCGCCCGCCAGACACACCGCCTTAAGCCCGGTTCGCTCCGCAAGTTTTTTCAACATGCCGAGATAAACCTCTTCGAGCCGCGCTTGCAATGAACACGCAAGGTTTCGGTGCCGCTCCTCCAGCGCCTCTTCGGGAGCGCGCACCGGCCCCAGACGCTTCGCCATTTCATCCGAATACACCTTGCCGAGCGTCGGTGTCCGGTCGCCTTCGGCCCACGACATTTCCGGGCCCGTGCGCTGATGCGAAAAATAATTTAGTCCCAGGCGAAAGCCGTTACCGTTCGAGCGGCTATCGAAACGCACGATGTTGCGGAAAGTGTCAAGCTGTTCCGGGCGGCCGTAAGCGGCAAGTCCCATCACTTTGTACTCGTCACCGAATTTCAGGAACCCGAGGTATTGCGTTACCGCGCTGTAAAAGAGTCCCAGCGAATGTGGGAAAGCCACCGCGCCATCGATGCTCATGCGGTTGCCCGCGCCAGTTCCCCACATCGTGCTCGCGAAATCGCCCAATCCGTCGGCGGAAAGCAGCGCCGCGCGTTCGAACGGCGAAACGAAAAAGCTGCTCGCCAGATGGGCCTGGTGGTGCTCGATGCGGTGGAACTTTGCGCCGATTGTTTTTGGGTCGGCATCAAAAGCCGCCGCCAGCGCCTCGGGAATCCCCGTGAATTTCGCCAGAACTTTGATGCGTTCCCGTGCGAACGACGGCATCCGTAGCGCGTAAAAAAGTTTTGTGCCCAGCCTCGCGTACGGATTTCGCGGCACCGCAACGTGATCGATCTCCTGAAGCGTGAGACCCGCCTCTTTCAGGCAATAGCGGATCGCCCGCTCGGGAAATCCCGCCGCGTACTTCACGCGGTTAAAACGCTCCTCCTCCACGGCGGCGATCAGCCGCCCGTCGCACACAATCGCCGCCGAAGCGTTGCCGTGATACGCATTAATCCCCAGAATATTCATCGCGTGATTTGTCAGTGTACCTCAGCCTCAAGGTTATGCGGCGAGGTGTTGGCGGCACCACTCGTGCAAGACATACAACGACCACGGGCGCGACCAGTTGGTTTTCCCGGCAAGAAAATCCGTCCACACCGAGCGAACGCCTCCCGGGCGAAGATAGGCCGCCAGGGGCGTCGCGGGGTCCGCGAAGCTTGCTTCTATCCGCGCGCGCAGCGGCCCGCGCAGCCATTCTTCCCACGGCAAAGTAAAAGTCCGTTTTCGCTGCGCGAGAATTTCCTGCGGCAGCAAATCGCCGAGCGCTTCCACCAGCAGCGCCTTTTGCGCTCCCGGCCGGCGGCGCGCCGCATCCGGCAGCGACCCCACGAATTCAACCAGCGGCGTATCGAGGAGCGGCACGCGAACTTCCAGCGATCGCGCCATGCTCACGGAATCGGTGTCGCGCAGCAGCGTGCTGGCCATGTACGTCCGCATCTCCAACCAGGAAACTCTCGCGGCCGGCTCCATCTTCCGCGCTTCGTCGGCCGTCCTTTCCAGCCAGCCGAGCCAGGTCGGTTCGAGCGTGACGCCGTCGGCGTTCACCGTGCTCGGGCGAAACCGCGGCTCGATGATTCGTTCGAGCTGCCCAGGCGGAAAAAGCGTTCGCGTGAAATAGTAAGCGTGCGGCAAAGCGTCCGGACAGGTCCACGCAGCCGCGGCTTTCCGCCCAGCGTCCGGTGAACCTTGCCGCTCCGCCAGAGCAGCGACGAGTGGAGCCGTCGTGCGCCTCACCGGCGTCGGGACAAACCACGCACATTTGATCAGCCTCGAAAGGCGCGCGGTATCGGCAAAAGTCGGGTAGCCGGCGAATAGTTCGTCTCCGCCCAGCCCCGATAGCGCAACTTTCAGCCCCACTTGTTTCGCGGCCCACGAAACGAAGTACGTATTGATTCCGTCCATGGTGGGCTGGTCAAGAGCGCCAAGAGCTTCATCCATCCGCGTAACGGCCGACTCCCCGCTCAAAGGCACTTCCGTGTGCTTTGTCTTGAATCTCTTCGCCGCCAGCCGCGCCAGCTCCGCTTCGTCGAATGCCGACCCCGGAAACGTAAGCGTGAAGCTCTCAATTCCGGTCCTCGCCTGAGCGGCAAGTGCCGCGATCGCCCCGGAATCCAGACCGCTCGATAGAAACAAGCCAACGGGAACGTCGGCGATGAGGTGTGCGCGCACCGCATCTTCGAGAAGCGGCCGCAACTTTTTCGCGGCGGAGAGAAGGTCGCGGGGCTTCTGCGGATCACGTGCCGCGGGCGAAACCGCGGGGTCCCACCAGGGCCGTGCGCGCGGCGTGCGCCGCCGCTCCGGCACGTGCAGTAGCATGCGATGTCCTGGAGGAAGCGAAAACATTCCTTCCAGAAGCGTCACGGGCTCC
>Ga0179592_10000959_pt1 | contig 11720 bp, 13 predicted proteins | sample CZODoug2_1_08_16_FD_148623 | JGI IMG/M metagenome (GOLD analysis project Ga0179592, IMG submission 148623) | Vadose zone soil fungal communities from Angelo Coast Range Reserve, California, USA - CZODoug2_1_08_16fungal (Illumina Assembly) | ecosystem: Environmental > Terrestrial > Soil > Vadose...
AAACCTCGGTAAGGACGCCTCGTCCTAGGCATTGGATCCCGAAAGTATACCGACCAGCAATTGCCGTGGCTGATCCCTTGCAATTCGAAACCTGAAATAGTGCGCCCCCCGAGGGATCGCCCGCCCTCTCGCACTACCAGCACGAACTGGCGGTGTTGGTGCGGGACGCCCGTCAAGAAGATGATCCGCCCATGATCTGCGGCGCTTCTTCGACTACTATTTCGAAGAGGTCGCCAACGGGTAGCGCGCAGATGTTCGAAGATCCGCGCTGGCCGTCCTGGTACTTCAATTCGGCAACGCCGGCGCATCTGCGGTACCTGCACGGAATGACCCATGCCGAGATGTTCGAACAGCTGGCGCAGTTACGAGAGCGCATACTGGCCACGCCGGGCTTGGACCCGCAATCCGATTGGCCCGTGGAGAGCGCGCGATCGTGGTGGGCTAGGCGCAAGTAGCCGCTATACTCCACAGATGTCCAATAGATTGGCGCGCAAAATCGCCCTGGTCACCGGCATCGGCGCAGGCATTGGGCGCGAGTGCGCCCTGGTGTTTGCAGGCGAAGGAGCGACGGTGTTCGGGTGCGATATCGATGCCGCGCGGGCGTCGGCCACTGTAGCTGCCGCGCACTCGGCCGGTCTTGCCGTAGAAAGTGCGCATCCCGTTGATCTGACCAATCCGGCCGACGTACAACGCTATGTCGATCTGGCGATTGAGCGTCATGGACGCATCGACGTGCTGGTCAATGCGGGTGCGATCAATCCGCAGTTCGCGCCGGTCTCCGAGATGAGCTACGAGCGGCTCTGGGTACCCACGATGGTGGGCGAAGTGGATCTCGTGTTCCTGATGTGCAAGGCGGTCTGGCCGCACCTCATCGCGGGTGGCGGCGGATCGATCATCAATTTCGCGTCGGTGGCTGCGCTGCGCGGCACGGAGTTCGCCGGCATGCTGGCGCATAGCGCCGGGAAGGGCGCGGTGCTGGCGATGACCCGTCAACTTGCGGTGGAAGGCGGAATTCACAACATTCGCGCCAACACGATCGCGCCCGGGCTGGTCGCAACGATGGCAACCGCCTCGCAGGGATTCACCGCTGGGGAAAACAGCGAGCGCATTGCCGCGAGCATTCCGCTGCGGCGCATCGGCAAGCCTGAGGATATTGCCTACTGTGCCCTGTATTTGGCCTCGGACGAAGCAAGCTGGGTCACGGGTACCAACATCGCGGTCGACGGCGGCACGACCGCAGGCTGATTAATCAAGCGACAGCCGGATTTGCTATTATCCCGGAAGCTGCAAAGGTGCCTTATGAGACTGCTGAGATCAATGATTCTCGCCGCAAGCATCCTGACCGCCGCGGCTGGGGTGGCCGCGATAACCGGCCCAATCGCCGCCCCGCCCGCGGCGACGAAATTCAACATTGGCAAGCTCACTGCGTTCGCGCTGCACGATGCCGACTTCGCGGCCGCCAATGATGGCTCCGTCTTTGCAGTCGACGGCACCACCGACGAAGTCGCCAAGGTTCTGAAGGCGTCGGGTGCGCCGACTGACGTCATTGCCTTGAGCGTCAACGCGCTTTTGGTCAAGGTCAAGGACCACGTCGTCCTCATCGACACGGGATTGGGTCCGAAAGCGCACGGCGTGCTCATGCAAAGCCTGAAGAAGGCGGGCGTGTCGGCCGGCGGTATTACGGATGTCTTGATCACTCATGTCCACGGCGATCACGTGGGGGGTCTGGCCACCGCAGAGGGCACTCCGGCCTTTCCCAAGGCAAAGGTGCGCATGTCGAATGCCGAATGGGTGTTCATGCAAAGCCAGGGCGATCTCGCGCCGCTCGTGAAGACGATCTCCGCTCAGGTGCAGACCTTTGAGCCCGGGACGGTGGTCGCGCCCGGCATCACCGCCGTCGCAATCAAGGGCCATACGCCCGGCCACATGGGCTATGAGATAGTCAACGGCGACGATCGCCTTCTCGACATCGGGGATTCCGCCCACAGCTCGATCGTTTCGCTCGTGAGACCAGACTGGGCGATGGGCTTTGACAGTGATCGCGCCGTGGCCAAGGCGAGCCGCGAAAAGCTGCTGAGCGATCTGTCCAAAAGTCATGAGAGGGTTTTCTCGCCGCATTTCCCGTATCCGGGCGTCGGCACCGTCGAACCCGAGGGCATCCACTACCGCTGGCAGCCCACGCTGAAGCCGGGGAAATAGGGCCGCTCGTGCGTGCCAATCCGCAGCGCCGCCTCCGGCATAACTTAGGAAGACAACTCGCCCGCTCCTTGATACAGCGCCCAGGCGCTGGCCAAATCCTGAACGATATGGCCGAGCGACTTGTAGACCGTAATCTCGTCAACTGCTCGCCTGCCCACCGCGTTGCCCGCTAGGACTTCGCCGATCTCGGCAACGATGTGGCCATCGTCGATGAGCCCCGCCTCTTTCGCCTTCAAGAACTCCGCCCCTTGGCGCAGCACGCCTTCGCGGCTGTCGGCGATGAAGCGCGACCGGACAACGAGATCGTTGTCCACCTCGGCAGGCCCGGCGAAACTGGATCCAACCACGTTCACATGCGTTCCCGCCCGTACCCAGGCTCCTTTCAAGATCGGTTCCCGCGCACCGGTGACCGTGCAGATGATGTCGGCGTCGTTGACCACCTCTTCCACCGTCGGCGCACTGATGAAGGAAATGCCGAGCTCGGCGCTCATATGCCGGCAGAAGGCATGTGCCCGCTCCGACGAGCGCCCCCAGACTCGAACCGCGCGAATCTGTCGAACCTTGAGGAGCGCCCTGGCATGCGTCGCTGCCTGCTCGCCATAGCCCAAGATCGCGAGGCGGCACGCATCGGCGCGCGCCAGCGCATCCGTTGCAACCGCGCTGGCCGCGGCGGTCCGAATCGCGGTGATTTCGCCGGCATGCACAATGCACACCGGCTCGCCCGTCCCCGGTTCGAATAGAACCACCAAGCCCTGATGGGATTGACGGCCCCGTGAAAAATTCTCCGGATAGACGCTGATGAGCTTGGCGCCGAAGGCTGCGGCCTCCCCCAACGCACCCGGCATGACTCCAAACAGGTGCCCGCCGCCCAGCGGGATGATGGATCTCAGGAGTTGGCGCGTGCTGCCGCTCGAGAAATCGATCATGGCCTGCCTGACGATCGGAATACACGCCTCGTAGGTCAGGCGCCTCGCCACCTCGGCCCGCTCAATCACGCGCACGTTGCGAACAATCCTTCTGCTACGGGCAATTTCCAACGACCTTGGCCGTAACGGTTTGGGAAAATGTCATATTCTTGCCGCCCAATTTTACGTCGAGGCGACCCCGGATTCGCTGCTTGTCGATGTGCCAAACCGCCATTCCGGTGGTTCCGTGCCGGTCGTCGCAGCTCAAGCCAAGTGTCACCGTGTCGTCTTTTCGTGACGCGCCGCGCAGCGTGCATCCAGCGAGCGTGGGATGATTGAGCATGGGGAACACGGTGGCAAGATCCTGCAGGGAAATGCAGCTCCGCTGGTGAGTGGTGGTGTACCGTAGATTCTCCTCGAGATGCGGCATCCCGGTTTCTATGGTGACATCATACAGGCGGGTCGGAAGCCACTCGGAGGCTTGAACGTGAAGCGTCAAGAAAAATGCCGGGATCAGCAGCCTACGCGTCACTGAACGGCTCCAAGCGAAGTGAAGTGCCACAACTGTTCCCCGTCGAAGAATCTGCTGAGAGAGTCGCGCGCCCATCGCCCATTCATGACACAGGAGCGATGAATTGACACTCCGATTCTTGCGCGCATACTCTTGCGCAACCATAGGACCCGGGATGTCGTTGGGACCTTTGCTGGCCATGGCGGCGAATTACCGCCTTTATTCAGGGAAATAACTATGAGTGCTTTCATTCTTCGCCGTGTCTTGGGGCTTGGCGATTGCGGCCGGCGAGGCCCCGCGGGGGCTCTTCTGCTGATCCTTACGGGATTCCTGGCCGCGTGCGGTGGCGGCGGCGGCGGTGGATCGGCGGCCCCGATGGTGACACTCACGTCGATTGCCATCACGCCCGCAAGCCCCAGCATTGTGCTGGGCACGACGACCCAGTTGACGGCGACCGGAACCTACAGCGACAACACTAAGAAGGACATTTCGTCGCAGGTTACCTGGGCCTCCGCCACGATGGCCGTTGCGACCATCAGTACCGCGGGACTTGCGACCTCGGTCACCGTGGGCACGTCCGCGATCACCGCCATGTTGAGCGGTGTGACGGGAAATGACACCTTGACCGTGACCGCCGCAACGGTGGTTTCAGTCGCCATCACACCCGCGAATCCCAGCATCACCCTAGGCAAACCCCTGCAGTTCGTGGCGACGGGAACGTTCACCGACAAGACGACGCAGAATCTGACCGGCTCAGTCGTTTGGACTTCCTCTATGCCGAACGTGGCGGCAATCAGCAACACTTCGGGAACGCAGGGTTTGGCAACCGCTTCCTCGACTAACTTGGGAAAGACGGTGATCGGCGCCACTCTCACCGGGAACACCCTGATGATTCCGCCGGTCCCATTGATCGTCACCACGACCGTGTACGCCTACGCCTCTAATTTCGACGACGGCACCGTGTCTCAATACGTCATCGGAACGGGGGGCGCGTTGACTCCCCTTAGTCCTCCGTTCGTCACCGTCACTGGGCAAAACAATCCCTTCTCGGTGTCCGTCGAGCCCACCGGCCAATATGTGTACGTGGCGAATTGGGGCTCGAATAAGGTTTCTCAATACACCATCGGGACGGGCGGCGCGCTAACTGCGGTGGGGAGCGGCACGGTGGCAACCGGCGCCACGCCGAACGCCGTCACCATCGACCCGGCAAATCGCCATGCGTACGTCGCCAACTACGGCGATAACACGGTCTCGCAATACACGATCGGACTCGACGGCGCGCTCGCGCCCTTGGGCACTCCGGTGCCCACCGGGGTCAATCCTGCGTCGGTTACTGTACGTCCCCCCAATGGTAACTACGCGTATGTGACCAACTACAACGCCGGCGTCTCGGGAGGCGCTCCTGGACCGGGGTCCATTTCTCAATATACCGTCGGCACCGACGGGACCCTCACCGCCATGACTCCCGCGACGGTGGCCAGCGGGAGTGAACCCAATTCCGTCATCGTCGACCCATCGGGTAAGTACGCCTATGTGGCCAACTCGAATGACAACACCGTGTCGCAGTACATCATCGGGACGGGCGGTGCGCTCACGCCCTTGTTGCCCGCGACAGTCTCAGCCGGCGCGCGCCCGTTCTCCGTGACCGTCGATCCCTCGAGCCGCTACGTATACGTCGCGAACGCTAACGACGGAACCATTTCCCAGTACACCATCGGGATGGGCGGTGGCTTGACACCCATGACGCCGGCAACGGTCAATGCGGGGGCCGGCGCCAGTTCCGTCACGATCGACCCCACTGGCATGTATGCGTATGTGACGAATCGCGGGACAACCTCGCTCTCGCAATTCACCATCGGTACGGGGGGAGGGCTGGTCGCGATTGCGCCCACGACCGTCGCTGCGGGACTGCACCCCAGCTCGATCGCGACGGGCTACTAGCGCGATGGGTTCACTGAATCCGCCGCGTAGTCGAGTTTCGGGTACCAATTCGCACTGCGCCCCTCGGGCAGAAAATCGAGGATGGTCCAGAGCGGATTGAGATCGGGAGCGCCGCGCGGATCCTGGCCCGGGTCGGAGGTCGCGGGTCCCATCTCGCCGCTCCAGAAGTGGCGGATCACCCCGTCGCGCCGGGTGAACACATTGAATCCGGGAATATCCGCGTCATCCGCGCTGACGTAGCGGCGGGTGTAGTCACCGGTCAAGTCCGAATACAATTTCAGGTGATGCCAGCCGCGCTCCTTCTTGAAGGCGACCAGCCGATCGATCGGCGATCGGGCGACGACTGCGAGGGCGGCTCGCTGGTAGACGTCCTTCGCTCCCCCGTCCCAGGCCGACAGCAGCGAGGTGCACATCGGGCACGGCCGCTCGCGCTTCGGCCCAAACATGTAGCTGTAGACCGCCAGTGACTGCCTTTCGCCGAACAGGTCGACGAAGCGCACCGGCCCTTTCTCACCTTCGAAGCGAAAATCCCCGGTCACTTCGCCGCCCGGCGGCAACGCCCGGCGCTGCTCGGCGACCCGCTCGATGTGGCGCCTGAGTTCGATCTCTTCGACGAGCAGTGCCTGGCGGGCCCGGCGATAATCGTCGCTCTCGTTGGGGTAACTCACTATATTCTTCGCAGCCAGCAGCGTTGCTGGAATGAGCGTAGGCGTCACGTTGTCGGGCATCGAAATCTCCTGATGATGCGGGGTAGAATTCGTGGAGATCAAAAAGTTCCCGAGACGCGCTGCATCCGCGAGACGCGCGCCTTCGATGTCATGCCCTGGGCTGCGCGCCGACGAACGGACCCTTCTGGGTGGGAGGAACCGGCTTGCGTCGAGACTTGCGCCAGAGATCGTAGACCGCAAGGACTCCGGTAAGCGTCGCGAGTGTCGCGAAATAGGCGCGCGGGCCAAAAGTTGCCATGAGACCGCCGGCAAGCACAGGTCCGATGGCCGCGGCGGTCCCATTGAGAAGTAGAAGCGCGCTGCTCGCGGCGACCATCTGAGCAGGTTCGAGCTTGTCGTTGACGTGCGAGACGGAAAGCGAGTAGAGCGTCAGCACGAGTCCGCTGAACAGGGCCGCGAGCGTCAGGAATACGGCATGAGGCATCGCCGGGAATGCGACGATGGAGCCTGCAACCAGCGTCGCGAGCGTGCAAACGGCGGCGATCACCGTGCGGCGATCCATGCGATCCGACAGCCGGCCGACCGGGTATTGAGTCACCGCGGCGGCGAGAATGCTTACCCCCATGAAAGTGGCAACCCTGGTTGTGGTAAGGCCATTGAGCCGTGCATACACAGGGCCCATTGAGAAGATGGTGGCGGAAATCAGGCCTGACACGGTGACTCCCACGACGCCGAGAGGTGAATTGCGATACAAATCCGGGAGGCTGACTTTTCGAGGCACAGAACGCTCCGGCAATTGCTGTGCGGAAACCATGATGGGAACCATTGCCAGAGAGATCAGCACAGAGACCAACATGAACGGGCTGGGTGTAAGCGGGTTCGAAACAATCAAGAGGAACTGCGCGGCGCCGAGACCTAGGTACAGGACGAGCATGTAGACCGCTAACAACCTGCCGCGATTCGCGCGGCTTGCACGATCGTTGAGCCAGCTTTCCGCGACCACATAAATGCCCGCGAAGCAGAGCCCGGAAGCCAGCCGCATCGGGGCCCACACCAACGGGTTGACGAAACTGCCCTGGACGAGAATCGCCATTGAGGCAACAGCGGCGAGGGCGGCGAATACGCGGATGTGGCCAATTTGCCGCACCAACGGCAGCGCGATCAATGTTCCGAGGACGTACCCCACGTAGTAACAGGACATGATGGTGCCGGTGAGCAGCGCTGGGAATCCTTCGAGAGTGGCACGCAGACCAAGAAGGGTGCCTTGCAGACCGGCGCCCAGCATGAGCACCCCCATGCCAAGGAGCAGGGGCCAGGTTGAAGTAATTGCGCTAAGCGGCACGCTGCGCCTGGTCGGTATTTTTCATGAAAAAACTGTACTGCGAATGCACGGCATGAGAAGCCGGGACGCCGCTGTCACCTAGAGGAGATTTAGTGCGGTAGTTAACCATACCACATCGCGCCGGTCTCGGCGCCGGTCGGGAGCACCGCCAATTGAAGCATTGCGAGCGGAGCGCGCAGTGGCCCTTTCGAGTGCCTTCACTATAATGACTCTTCGAATACAAGCCGCTGCGACGGCTCCCGACGAAGGAGATTCCATGGCGCACGTTACTGTAACCAGTGAATTCAAGCTCGCCCAACAAATCGTGTCGGGACATCATCGGCTGACGGCCGACGAGCCGGCCGCACGCGGCGGGAGCGACTCAGGCGCTTCGCCGTATGAACTGCTGCTGGCGAGTCTCGGTGCCTGCACGTCGATGACACTGCGACTGTACGCCGGCCGCAAGGGATGGGAACTTGGAAAAATCACGGTGGGGCTCCGCTACACCACCGCCGATGGTGAGCAAGATCACATTGATCGACGGCTTTCGTTCTCCAAACCCCTAAGCAGCGAACAAACGGAGCGCCTGTTGGAAATCGCCGCCAAGACGCCGGTAACCCGCACGTTGCAAGCGGGCGTCAAGATTGATACGAAAATAATTCTGCCCGGCGCGGACCGTACCGCAAGCACGGCTTAGTCAAGATCGGCGCTCAACGAATCGCGCACGGCCGGCGGCACCGGGCTGACCGAATGGCGGTAATTCTCATGGTCGACCCCCATGCTCAGGGGTGCGCCGCCTTTTACCGCCTCTACCATGGCCGGCGAGAGTTCAAAACGCAGAAAATGCACGGCTGAAGTCTTTTCATCATTCGTGCGCTCCAGATCTTCGTCGGCTATCGCAAAAAGCCGCTCCATCTCATTCACCTGGACCCAGCATCGATCCTCGACTCCGATCAGTTTTCCGAGCGCTACTCGCCGCGCGTCCGGATCCGCATACTCGATCAGCATGGTCGCCTTCCAGTTCCTGCCATCCGGAATCAATGGGTTATAGGCGTCGAGTTCGTCCTGAATACCCGCACTTTCGAAGATGCGTTCGACGCGCAGCATTTCCAGGACTTGGTAGCGAAGCGTGACGCGATCCTCGAAGCACCATGTCATGTTCGGTCCGACCTGTACGTTGCGTATCAGCTTGTGCGCGATGACTTCGGTGCGCAGGCGCTTGCGGTCGACCGCATACTGTTCCAGGCTCATGAGGTCCGCTCGCGCCAATTTCTGCATGTGAGCTCCTACAAGCCATACGCCATTTTGAGCAGGGTCAAGGGATGCGTGGGCGGTGGATGGTTCTCCATGCCGCTCTCGATTTGATGGCCCGCCATCGGGCAATCGCTCGCATAATAGTCGGCACCTCCGGCTTGCACGCGCTGCATGACCGGCTTTCCGATCTTCAGTGACTTGGCGCGAAATTCACGTTTGACGCCATACGTGCCGTTGTGGCCCGAGCAGCGTTCGATCGCCTCCACGGTGGTGCCCGGGATAAGTTGCAGTACATCGCGGGTTTTCAGGCCGATGTTCTGAACCCGCAGATGGCAGGCTACGTGGTAAGACACCTTGCCCAGCGGCCGCGCAAAGTCCACGCGCAGCAGCCCCGCCTTGTGACGCAAGGCAAGATATTCGAACGGATCGAACATGTGGTCGCGAACTTTGGCGACGTCCGCATCGTCCGGAAACATGAGCGGCAGCTCCTGCTTGAACATCAATACGCAGGAGGGGATCGGTGCGACGATGTCGTAGCCGCGTCCGATCATCGCGAGCAGCTGCGGGATGTTGTTGTCCTTCAACCGCTCCACCGCTTGCAGGTCTCCGAGCTCGAGTTTGGGCATTCCGCAACACGTTTCCCGCTCTGCGAGCGCCACTTCGATGCCGTTGTGCTCGAAGACTCGGGCGAGATCCAGCCCGATTTGCGGTTCATTGCGATTGACGTAGCAGGTGGCAAACAGCGCCACTTTCCCGCTCGTGCGGCCGGCCGATCGCGCGACGGCGCCGGTGGGGCGATCTGCGAGTTGTTTGCGCGCCGTTTTCGAAACATACGTGGGCACGGGGGCGTCCGGATGCACGTGCAGGACTGAATCCAGCAATTTACGTCCCCAGGGGCTTTTGTTGACCGCGTTGACGGCCTCGACGACGACGGGAATGCCCGCGATGGCGCCCACGGTATCGGTGGAACTTAAGACCTGATCGCGCCAGTGCGTGCCGCCGTTGCGATGTTTCACCGCTTTGGCGCGCAGCATGAGATGCGGAAAATCGACATTCCACGGGTGCGGCGGCACGTACGGACACTTGGTCATATAGCACATGTCGCAGAGGTAACACTGGTCGACCACCTGCCCGTAGTCTTTCTTATCCACGCCGTTGACCTCGCCGGTCTTCGAGGCGTCAATCAGGTCGAATAGCGTCGGAAAGGCGTTGCACAAATTGAAGCAGCGACGGCATCCGTGACAGATATCGAATACCCGATCGAGTTCCTTCTCGAGCGCCGTGCTGTCGTAGAAGGCGGGTTCTTGCCAATTGAGAGCATGCCGAGTAGGCGCTTGCAGACCGCCTTCAGACCCAAATTTGATCGCATCGTCCGCCACGGCTTTCTCCCCAACGAAACGACAGCGGGCTCCGCCACGGAGCCCGCCTACCGTTTGCCCAACACGCGGGCGGTACCTTCCGACTACATCGTATCGAGGGCCTTTTGAAACCGGTTCGCGTGCGACCGTTCCGCCTTCGCCAGCGTTTCGAACCAGTCGGCTATTTCGCTGAAACCCTCCTCCCGGGCCATCTTCGCCATCCCCGGATACATGTCCGTATACTCGTGCGTCTCGCCGGCGATCGCGGCCTTGAGATTCTGCGAAGTCGGACCGATCGGCAACCCGGTCGCCGGGTCGCCGGAGACTTCCAAGTATTCCAGATGGCCGTGAGCATGTCCGGTTTCACCCTCGGCGGTTGAACGAAACACGGCCGACACGTCGTTGAACCCCTCGACGTCCGCCTTGGCTGCAAAGTACAAATATCGGCGGTTCGCCTGCGACTCGCCCGCAAAAGCGTCCTTCAAATTCTTTTCCGTCTTGCTACCTTTCAAATTCACGGTCCCCTCCTTCCGATTGACATTTCCGGAACTACTTCTCTCAGGAGGACGTTAGACCTGCATACCACGCGAAGTCAATCGGTTCCCCGTCTGCGCGCGCGTAGGGCGCTCACGGCGGTGGCTTCGAGCGAGTGTTGGCGTCCATGCACCGAGCAGCGGACGGTTTGGGCGGTTCTGGCTCAGCGCGGCCACCGGCCGATGTGATGCGAGGCCTTGGACAAGTCCGCATATGCGGCAACCACCTCCTGGAGCGGTTTGTAGCATACCGCGAACTCGGGCGGGAACCTGCAGGGCTTACCGGTATCGAGGTTCAGGCTGAAGAAATCGATTTCCGCTTCCAACACTCGCCTGCCGTCGGCCACTCGCAGAATCTCGAAGCGGCGCGTACAGCGCAGGCGATCGTCACTGGCGATAATCCACGTGGCGAGAACGAGGATGTCGTCGAGCCGCGCAGCCTCGAGATAGTCCACGCGGGTATGCCGCACGGCCATGCCGCAGCGAATGGCCAGGCAGCGCTCGATGGGTATGCCGAGTTTCGCGGAGTGCGCCCACGCGAGCCTATCCAACCATTGCAGATACACAGTGTTGTTGACGTGATCATATTCGTCGATTTCCTCGACGACCACTCGGTGCGTGCCTGTATAGGCGGCCGGCATTCGGAATAGCTGGGCTGTCAAAGCCGTCCTTCGTGACGAAACAGGGAGGAACCGGTGTGGCCGGCAATCAGCCGAAGCGCGCAGCGGATCTGGCCTTGGCCCGTGCCGCTTCGATATCCCGATCGCGCGGATCGGCGGTCGTCACCAGGGACTCGATCAACTGACGCGCGGCAGTTGCGACTTGCTCGACCGCTTGATCAAAGGCAACCTGGTTGGCCCTCGACGGATGGGTGAATCCGCTGAGCTTGCGGACGAACTGAAGCGATGATGCCTTGATCTCTTCCTCCGTCGCCGGCGGCTCGAAATTGAACAACGTTTTGATATTTCTGCACATCGCCGCTCCGCATGGGCTCGCCGCCGGTGATCTAAGAAAGACTACACCACATCGC
>Ga0179592_10000960_pt1 | contig 11713 bp, 7 predicted proteins | sample CZODoug2_1_08_16_FD_148623 | JGI IMG/M metagenome (GOLD analysis project Ga0179592, IMG submission 148623) | Vadose zone soil fungal communities from Angelo Coast Range Reserve, California, USA - CZODoug2_1_08_16fungal (Illumina Assembly) | ecosystem: Environmental > Terrestrial > Soil > Vadose...
AGGCTCGATGGTGCTCGTGAAGGATCCGGACTATCACACGGTAGAAGAACAGTTTCACGAAGCTGTTTTCACTCATGCATCTACGTCACCAAACCTCCAGATCATTGCCTCGCTGGACATCGCGAGACGGCAGATGGAGCTCGAAGGATATGAACTCGTTAATCGTTCCATCCAGTTGGCGCTTGACGTTCGTCGCGAAGTGAACTCGCATCCGCTCGTCTCGAAGTATTTCCATGTGCTAGGTGCCGACGAAATGATTCCCGCCGAATTCAGGACTTCGGGATTCATCGATTACCTGACGCCTGGAACGAATTGGGCAAAAGCGGTGGAAGCTCTCAGGGAAGATGAATTTGCACTCGATGTTACAAGACTCACGCTTGTCTGCGGATCGGCCGGATTCGACGGCACCCAGTTCAAGAACGTGCTGGCAGCTGATTACGATATCCAGCTTAACAAGACCTCGCGAAATAGCGTTTTACTGCAGACAAATATCAACAATACGCGGAGCGATATCGCTCAACTTATCAAGGTGCTTGTCGAGATCTCGCAGGGAATCGAAAAGAAGCTTGCGGACGGCGGGAGTGCGGCCCAACAGGCTTTTACCGCGCGTGTGAAGTCCCTCATGACGGATGTTCCTAACCTCCCAAACTTCACAAGTTTCTTCAGTCGTTTCCGGGAAGACACTTCGAGCATAACGACTGAAGGAGACATGCGCTCGGCATTCTTCGCCGCCTACCGCGAAAAGCAGTGCGAGCACATAAACCTATTCAGCCCGGAGGTCGACAAACGTTTGAAGGAAGGCCCCGAGTTGGTTTCGGCGAACTTTGTGATCCCGTATCCGCCGGGGTTTCCCATTATGGTACCGGGGCAGGTCATCGACGCGGAAACAATCGGGTTCATGCGCAAATTGGACGTCAAAGAAATTCACGGTTACAGCGCTACCCTTGGTCTGAAGTTGCTAAACCCGGCCTTTCTAAAGTCAGAAAAGCCGCCCAGTAGCGGTTTTGCCAACGCGCCGAAGACTGCCAAACGGAAGTCAGCGGCGGCTGACTAGGGTTCGTGCCCCATGCGCCATTGGGCCCGGCCATGAGAATCCCTCAACAGGTTGATAACGAGGAGTTGAACAATGGCTATCTTCACTTGGTTTGCGGCGACCTTCAAGCAATATCCGGAGATCGCCATCTTTCTTACGCTCGCTCTTGGATACTATTTCGGTAAATTCACGTTCAAAGGGCTAGGCCTGGGGTCGGTGACCGCCACCTTGCTGGCAGGTGTCTTGATCGGACAGATCGGGATCACCATCTCACAGCCTCTCAAGGCGACAGTGTTCCTATTGTTTTTGTTCGCCGTCGGCTACGGGGTCGGGCCACAGTTCGTCCGCGGTGTCGCCAAGGATGGAGTGCCGCAAGCCCTTTTCGCCGTGGTCCAGTGCTTACTCTGTCTGGCGGTCCCTATCATGATCGTCAAGGTAGCCGGCTACGACCTTGGCTACGCGGCAGGGTTTTACTCTGGGTCGCAGACGATCTCCGCAGCGATGGGCCTCTCGACCGACGCCATCAACCGACTTGGATTGGCCACCGACCAAGCCAAGAACCTTCTGAACTCCATGCCGGTTGCCTACGCCGTGACCTACATGTTTGGGACCGTCGGCTCGGCGATCGTGATCGCCCTGCTTGGCCCGTTTCTGCTCCGCTTCAATATAGCTGACGCTTGCAAGGACTACGAGGAGAAGCAGGGCGGCACCAAGGAACTTGGTGGTGCTGGCACGGCCTGGCACCGTTGGGAAATGCGTGCGTTCCGCGTGCAGCCGGGCGCCAGAGTCATCGGCCTGCGAGCTGTCGAAGCCGAGGCGCTGCTCCCCCAATCACGAGTTTTTGTCCAGCGCATACGTCGCAATGGGGTCATTGAAGATGCAACTGCTGACACGGTGTTACGCGAGGGTGACGTGGTGGCGGTCGCAGGTGCTCGCGAGGCGCTCGTGAGTATTATTGGCGAACGCGCAAAGATGATGGCGGTCGCAGGTGGTCGCGAGGCACTCGCGGATGTTACCAGAGGCGTTTCTATAGAAGTCGACGATCCCGAATTGCTGAGCGTTCCTGTGGAGGGCGTCGACGTTTACGTAACCAACAAGGCAGTCGATGGCAAGACGCTCGCTGAACTCGCGGGCCTGCCCGGGGCGCGCGGCGTGTTCCTGCGGAAAATCACGCGTGGAGCGACCGCCACTTCGATCCCCATCCTGCCGAACACGCAGCTTGACCGCGGCGATATCGTCACTCTCGTCGGGCGAACCCAAGACACCACCGCTGCTGCCAAGCTGCTGGGAGCTGCGGACCGGCCAACGGATGTGGCCGACGTCGCGTTCATTGGCGCCGGTATTGCGGTGGGCGCACTGATCGGTGCGCTGGTCTTGAAGGTGGGCGGGGTGCCACTGACGCTGTCGACTGCGGGTGGCGCGCTTATCGCAGGGCTTGTGCTCGGATGGTTTCGTTCGACACGCCCGTTTTTCGGGAGGATCCCGTCGCCCACCGTTTGGTTCATGAACTCGGTCGGCCTCAATATCTTCATCGCCATCGTCGGCATCTCCGCCGGCCCGGGCTTCGTGAACGGCCTGCGGACGCAGGGCATCAGCCTGTTTCTGTGGGGGGCCCTAGCCACTACATTGCCTCTCGTCTTCGGTATGTTGATCGCCAAATACCTCTTCCGCTTCCACGACGCGCTAACACTCGGCATCGTTTCGGGGGCGCGTACGACCACGGCATCGCTCGGGTTGGTCTGCGATATGGGCAAGAGCCAGGTGCCTGCTTTGGGTTATACAGTTACTTATGCTATAGGTAATACACTTCTTACGATCTGGGGCATGGTCGCTATCATGCTTCTGTCGTGACGTTTTCTGAAAGGTGAAAGATCATGGACATCGTGAAGCTCCGTAAATTCGAGACGTTGGGACCGTTCGAGATTAAAGATGAGCTGATCAAGCTCGCCAAGAAGACCTCCCGCACGACGCAGTCGGCATTCCTCAATGCCGGCCGCGGCAACCCCAACTGGATCGCCACCACTCCACGCGAAGGCTTCTTCCTGCTCGGTCAGTTCGCGGTCACGGAAAGCAAAAGGGTGATGGAGCATCCCGCCGGTATCGGCGGAATGCCGCAGCCTCAAGGAATCGCTGGACGTTTCGAGGCATGGCTCGCCAAGCATGCCGACATGCCCGGCGCATCCTTTCTGTCAGAGATGGTGCCATTCGCGGTAAAGACGTTCGGATTCGAGCCGGACGCCTTCGTCCACGAGCTCGTGGACTCGATCATCGGCGACAATTACCCGGTCCCCGACCGCATGCTGGTCCACAACGAGCGCATCGTGCATGAGTACTTGATGTGGGCGATGTGCGGGGAACCGCGGCCTGCGGGCAAGTTCGACCTCTACGCCGTCGAGGGCGGCACGGCTGCGATGTGCTACATCTTCAAATCGATGAAGGCCAATCGCCTGCTGCATCCCGGAGACACGATCGCGCTGGGCACGCCAATCTTTACCCCCTACCTTGAGCTGCCCCACCTTGAAGACTACGGGTTGAAGTTCGTCACCATCCAAGCTCCTCAGGAGAACCGCTTCCAGTTCACAGACACCGAGCTCAAGAAGTTGGAAGATCCCAAGGTCAAGGCATTCTTCCTCGTCAATCCCGGCAATCCAACGGGCGTCGCACTCAGTAAAGAAGTGATCGGCAAGATCGCAAATCTGGTAAAGACGAAGCGGCCCGATCTGATGCTCCTGACTGACGACGTTTATGGAACGTTCGTCCACGATTTCCGATCCTTGCTCGGCGAGGTGCCGCACAACACCATTGGCGTCTACTCCTATTCCAAGTATGTCGGCTGCACGGGGTGGCGCCTCGGCGTCATCGCGGTCCACGAAGACAACATCTTCGACACGATGATCGCAAAGCTCCCGGATGCCGATCTAAAAGCGCTCGACAAACGGTATGGCACGTTGGTTCTCGAGCCGCGCAAGATCAGGTTCATCGACCGCATCGTCGCCGACAGCCGGGATGTAGCCCTCAACCACACAGCCGGCCTCGCGCTGCCGCAGCAGGTCATGATGAGTCTGTTCTCCCTTGCTGAGATGATGGATGGAGCCAAGGTCTATCAGAAGGCCTGCATGGAGATCGTGCACCGGCGCGCCAAGGCCATGATCGAAGGCCTCGGCCTCGAGGTTGCTCCGAACACGCTGTACAACGCCTATTACGGTTTGATCGACTTCGAGTTCTTTGCGCGCAAGAATATCGGCGAGGACGCTGTCGAATATCTTAAGAAGAACGTCCACCCGCTCGACCTCGCCTTCCGTCTAGCCGAGGATCATGGGATTGTGCTGCTGAACGGCGGCGGCTTCGAGGCGCCAGACTGGTCGCTGCGCGTGTCCCTGGCCAATCTGCCCGACGATGCCTACGAGGACATCGGACGCGGCGTTCGATCGGTCGCACGCGGCTACCGGGATGCCTTTGAGGCTTCACAGCGCGCCGAAAAACCAAAAGCAGTGGCCGCGCGATAGTTCGCCCGCTTGATGCCGCATGCTTTATCAGCAGCCTTAGAAGCTGACGCCAGAGCCCAGCGAGGAATCCTTCTCGAAGCGTCTCTGACATAAGCGAATAGGACTACATATGGAGTGGCTAGCCCGTGTGTTCACAATGTACCCAGAAATGGCAGTTTACCTGGCCATCGGCATCGGATACCTGATCGGCCGCTTGAAGTTTCGCGGTGTTGGCTTGGGCGCGGTGACAGGCTCTTTGCTCGGAGGAATTTTTATCGGGAACTTTTTTCATGTGCCCGTATCTGACCAAGCGAAGGCAATGCTGTTCTTACTGTTTCTTTTCGGAATCGGATACTCCGTAGGGCCCGGCTTCTTTAGCAATCTCAAGGGCGAAGGCTGGCGCTGGGCCGTTCTTGGCGTGTTTGTTCCAGTCATCGGTCTCATAACGGCGTATACAGTAGCGCATTCCATGAAACTCGATCCCGGGTACTCCGCAGGATTGCTTTCAGGGTCTTTGACCGAATCGCCTGCGATCGGCACTGCAAGCGAGGCCATCCGAGGCTTGTCAATACCTGACGATCAGAAGCAGCAATGGATTGGACACGTCGCTGTTGCGGACGCGATTTGCTATATCTTCGGCACCTTGGGTGTGATCCTGGTCTGCGCCAGCTTTGGTCCCAAACTGCTGCGGATTGATTTGCGCGCGGAATCGAGGAAGGTTGAAGAGAAACTGGGAATCAAGCATAGCAAGCTTGGTGTGTCTTCCGCGTGGCAGCCCATCGGCTATCGCGCATATAAAATTCGGTCAGATGGTGGGGTCGTTGGAAAGACCATCGCGGAGGCGGAGAAGTCCGTGCCGGCTGCCCGCCTGTTCGTGGAACGCATTCGGCGGAGCGGCGAAATTTTCTGGCCTCTTCCCACTACAGTCTTGGAGGCGGGAGACACAGTTGCCGTGCTTGGGAGGACTGACGCCCTGATCAATCTGCTTTCTTCTTCCTCTGTCGAGGCAACCGATCCGGAGCTACTGGAGATTCCAGTAGCTTCCTATGGGCTTTACGTCACCAACAAGATGATTGCCGGGAAGACTCTGCGTGAATTTGTGGAAAGCACCGATGAAGCTCGCGGGGTCTTGTTACGTGGAATCACGCGGAGCGGTCAAGCAATCCCGATTGGACCAGGCACGATCGTCGACCGAGGCGACACCCTGCAGGTAACCGGTTCAGAAGCCGCGGTCGAAAGATTAGCCCCTTTGGTGGGTAGAGTGATTAACCCGACAGAAGAGAGTGATTTTGTTGTGCTGGGTATTGCCGTGTTTCTAGGTGTCTTGATCGGTGCGATCCTAATAATACCCATAGGCCATCTGAGAATAGCCCTAGGCACCAGTGTGGGAACTCTGCTCGCTGGTGTTCTTGTCGGATGGCTGCGATCGGTGAAGCCTTGGTTCGGGAGAATGCCGGATGCTGCGATCAGTTTCATGAAATCCATAGGCTTAGCGGCCTTTGTGGCCATGGTTGGGCTTAAGGCAGGTCCCATCTTCGTGAACGCAGTGAAGGAATATGGTTACATCCTTTTTCTTGGCGGCATCGTTGTGACTCTCGTGCCTCTCATTGCAGGCCTATTCTTCGGTCGCTACGTTTTGAAGCTAAACCCCATACTGTTGCTCGGGGGACTTGCTGGCGCTCAAACAATGATCGCTGGCGTCGCTGCCGTACAAGAGAAATCCGACAGCCCAGTTGCTACGCTTGGATATTCTTACACTGTGGCGTTCGGGCACATTTTGCTCACCACTTGGGGAACTATTATCGTTGCTCTCATGTCGTAAACCGAGAGAGAGGATGCCGAAGAAGCTCGGGGGGTGTGCGCGGTGAGGAGTCAAAGCTTGGGCCAAAGGTTTTGGGAACATCTTATGCTGCGAGGAATACTCATTATTTTGCTCGTACTTACGTTTCTGTCCAGCTTGTCGGTTTTCCTTATGGTACGAGCCGCTCCGCAGAGTCGGACCCTCGTTCTAGCGGGACATTCAGGAGAGCTCCCCGTTGTGGAGATAGGCGGGCGTTCCTACGTCGATGTAGAAGCATTAGCGCGGCTTGCGAATGGTTCACTCAGCATTAGAGGGAATCAAATTGTGTTGACTCTGCCCTCACCCGGAGCGAGTACGCCGGCAATGAATCTCGAGACCGGGCAACCAGGTACATCTGGATTCTCCAAAACCTTTCTTAAAGCGGGAATCGAGGAAATGGAGGTAATCAGGGAATGGCGAAGTACGCTGAAAAATGCAATCGGACAAGGATTTCCAGTGACCGAAAACTGGGTGGACAATTACCGCGCCCGCGCTGAGCAGAGTCTCCGATTGGTGTCTTTGGAAGTTTCAACAGATTATGATCGGAGTGCATTTGAGTTGCTCACAAATGAATTCAAAAATATGAGAAAACTGAGCGACCGACTCGTGGAAGCCGGCAAGGGCAGAGTATATGTCTCTCCCAAGTCGTTAGACGATGACCCACTCGACCAAAAAATCCTGAAATGTGCACACTCCTTAGCTGCAATGGTGGCGAACAACCAGTTTGTGGACGACGGGTCGTGTCACCTATAACTCCTATCCAAGAAAGCTTCTAAACAACAAGCCGCCGGGTCTATTGCGACCTTAATGTCTTCGACAGACTGATCAAATTGTGAGGTGCTACGCGTATGGCGCCGCCGCGTGGGCTATCAATGTCGGATATCAGAAAGAACGCAATGGACACGACAATCGGTACAATCAGTAGAGTGCGCCAATCCCTTCCATGTGCACCATAGCCGATGAGCAAATTGCAGCTGACGGCGATCACCGCCATCATTCCCCAGGCTGCAACTGGGATACGATTCCACCAAGCTGCCTGCGTGTATCCTTGTGAATTCAGCACGTCGTTCATTCCGGAAACCACGAGGGCAACCACGGGCGTAGGATGTGCCTCTGCCGTCGGCCGCACGGCGATCCACAGCTCGCTTTGCAGTTGGACTGTTTCCGCATCGATCTTCGCAAGATGACTATCGTCGCGAGCCGTGTAGAACAACACGCGCTCGTCGAGATACCTAATTAGAAGATCACGCACCTTCGCAGCATCGTCCGGCGGAAGGAAATCTGCTCGCACATACTCTGTACCGATTGCGTTGGCTTCCGCCTCCTCGTAATTCTTGCGCTGGTCATACCGACTAATGGCCATAGAGAAGCTGAAGCCGATAAGGAGGCCGAGAAGAGTTAGAGTGGCACTTAATACAACGTCAAAATCGTCGTGCTCTTCTCCCTTTAAGGCATGCACTTTGGTACGAATTGTGTCGCCAAAAAAAGCAGCCAGTAGCAGAACAACAAAGGATAAGACAAACACGAGAAGAGGAAAGTTCATTAGAACCATAAGCTCCGGCTATCAGGGCCTTCCCAACCAGGAGTATTGCCAAGCCAGAGAGACATTCTGGGAGCTCCCTCCGTACTTGATATAAGCTCCATTGCTGTAACTGAATTTGATCGACTGATGTTTGCTTAAGGGGATCGAGGCAGTTCCGCCGAGCCGTGAATTCCGCTGAAGAGTACCGGGGTTTTCTACTCCATTTAGGCTTGTAGTGCCGCCAAACCAATAATTGGCGTCGAGGGACACCCACAACCGTGGTTTGAAATCATAGCTGAGGTGTCCTTCAAATGAGCCAATAGGACTCTGCGTCTGAGTGTTGGTTCCTGGAAAGAACTGATTGTGTGAAAAGAACTCGGAGTTTGTCGTATATAACCAGACTCCCCCGTATGCATCCAGAATCCAATGCCCCCAGCGCTGAGAATAGCCAAGCTCTGGTTTGAAGGCCCAGCGGTTCGTGCCGAAGTTAATCAGCTTCGTTGTGTCGTATTGACCCGTTTCAGGCACGAGCCTGAAGCTGATACCCAGGATCGTCTTCTGCCGCCATTTCATGAATTCGGCGACGTTCATTGCACGACCCCCTATCAGGTTCACCGAGAATCGGAAAGTGGCGGGCAAGAGTCCCGACCGGTACGCAAGTGTTTCCGCGTCAACAACGATTCCTCGGAAGTTCCCTACCCCATACGGCAAAGAGGCAGTGAAGTTTGCTGTACGGCCAAAAAAATTCAGTGAACGAGAATAGTTAAAAATAGCGACATGCACCCTTGCAGTGGCGCCCGTGATTGGAACTGTTCCTTCAAAAAGAAGGTTTCCGTCAAAAAACGAATAGGTCAGCGTAACCGCATTGGAATGAACGGGGGTGATGAGATAGGCCCGAGGAGCGAGGTCCTGTGCACGGCAAACGGCTGCGGCAAGATAGACGCTAAGGAACACAGCGATATGAAAACGCCCGTGCACTCGAGAATCTCACCATCGAGAAGGTTAGGAGCCGAAAAAGAAACCGACATCTGTAAGTATTGACAGTTCATTCTTTCTTCGCCGACGAAGAAGGTGTTACTTAGCAAAGACGGAAAGCGATTGACACAGCGAGTGCCAGAGAGTGGTAAAGCTTTGGCTAGATGCTTTTTTTGATGAGGGCTGCGGCCCCTCGGATGAGCCCAGGGAGACAGCAACGATGGATAAGAGTGCAGAGGCGACGCGTCTTGAGGAGGCGCGCGTTCAGGGACTGCCATGGCGAAAATGGGGACCCTACCTGAGTGAGCGACAATGGGGCACAGTCCGCGAGGACTATAGCGAGGTGGGTGACGCATGGAATTACTTCACCCACGATCATGCCCATTCGCGCACTTACCGCTGGGGCGAAGACGGCTTAGCCGGGATTTCCGATGACAAACAGCGCCTCTGCTTTGCTCTGGCCCTGTGGAACGGCGAGGATCCGATTCTCAAGGAACGGCTCTTTGGATTGACCAACAGCGAGGGCAATCACGGCGAGGATGTGAAAGAGTATTACTTCTACCTCGACAGCACGCCGACACACTCCTACATGAAGTACCTCTACAAGTACCCGCAGGCAGCGTATCCCTACGCCGATCTGGTAGAGACGAACGGACGCCGTTCCAAGCACGACATGGAATATGAACTCCTCGATACCGGCGTTTTCAATGGCAACCGATATTTCGATATCTTCGTCGAGTACGCCAAAGACGGCCCGGAAGACATCCTGGTGCGGATCACGGCCGTCAACCGTGGACCGGACGCGGCAGAGCTGCATCTTTTGCCGACGCTCTGGTTCCGGAACGACTGGTCGGCATGGATTGCCGCATCCAACAGGGCTGCCGAGAAGCCAATCCTAAAGCAGATCGAGGGCGCGGCGGGCACGAGCGCGGTCGCAGTAACGCACTCGCTGCTGGGCAAGTACATCTTTTCTTGCGAAGGCGATGTACCGCTGCTCTTTACCGAGAATGAAACAAACCACGAGCTGCTTTTCCCCGGCCAAAAAAATGAGAGCCCCCACGTCAAAGACGGCATCAACAACTGCGTGGTGCACGGCAACCAGGGCGCCGTTAACCCCGACGAGAAGGGCACCAAGGTCGCGGCCCACTACCAGATGGATGTAGGCGGCGGTCAGACCAAAGTGATTCGCTTGCGTCTCTCCATCAGTTCTCAGGGCCAGAAGGTCAAACCGTTCGGAAGACAATTTGATGAAGTCTTTGCTGAGCGGCTTCGTGAAGCCGATGAGTTTTACAAGTCGGTCACGCCGCCATCGGTTAGTGAAGACGCGGCCAAGGTGATGCGCCAGGCGCTCGCCGGCATGCTCTGGAGCAAGCAGTTCTTTTTCTTCGACGGTGACAATTGGTTGGACGAGCACCACTCCAACCCGCTCCATCGCGGATATCGAAATTCACGGAACTCGGAATGGTTCCACATGCTGAACGAGGACATCATCTCCATGCCCGACAAGTGGGAATATCCCTGGTATGCAGCCTGGGACTTGGCCTTCCACACGCTGCCACTCTCCATCGTGGACCCCGACTTCGCCAAGCAACAGATGGAACTGATGCTCCGTGCCGCTTACCTGCACCCTAATGGGCAGATGCCTGCCTACGAGTGGAACTTCAGCGACGTGAACCCACCGGTCCACGCATTCGCTACCCTCTTTCTGCACCGCACCGAGCAGGCACTCCGCGGCGAGACGGACTTGGATTTTCTTAAGTTGACATTCAATAAGCTCTTGCTGAACTTTACCTGGTGGGTGAACCGCAAGGACCGCTTCGGCAAGAACGTGTTTGAAGGAGGCTTTCTCGGTCTCGACAACATCGGCGTCTTCGACCGCAGCGCCCCGCTGCCCACCGGCGGCCACCTGGAGCAAGCGGACGGCACGGCCTGGATGGCCCTCTTCAGCCAGAACATGCTGGAACTCGCACTCGAGATCACCATCCACGATCCAACCTACGAACCCATGATTATGAAGTTCGCCGAGCACTTCTACTACATCGGCTCGGCTATGAACCGGCCCGGTCACGATGGCATGTGGGACGAGGAGGACGGCTTCTACTACGATCTGCTGCGGCTCCCCGACGGCAGCTCGCAGCGGCTCAAGGTGCGCTCCATGGTGGGGCTGTTGCCTCTGTGCGCTACGACGATTACTGAAAAGTCGATGCGCGAGCGCATTCCACAGACGATGGCCCAAGTGAATGAACGCCTGCGCCGGATTCCCGAACTCAAGGAGACTATCCACCCCACGGGCCCGGGACATTTTGGCGTAGCCGAGCGCGGGATCATGGCCCTGGTCAACCCAGACCGGCTGCGCCGGATCCTGACCAAGATGCTCGACGAGAACGAGTTCCTAAGCCCCTACGGCATCCGCTCGCTCTCCAAGTTCCACGAGCAGCACCCGTTCGTCTTACACGTAAACGGCCAAGAGCACCGGGTAGACTACCTGCCGGCCGAGTCCAACACCGGCATGTTCGGCGGCAACTCCAACTGGCGGGGACCGATCTGGATGCCCGTGAACACGCTCATCATCCGTGCGCTGCTGAACTTCTATTTGTACTACGGCGACAACTTCAAAATCGAATGCCCCACGGGCTCCGGCAAGCTCATGAACCTCTTCGAGGTGAGCAACGAGATCTCGGACCGTCTGACCCGGATCTTCTTGCGCGACGACCATGGCCGGCGGCCCGTCTATGGCGGAACCAAGAAGTTTCAGCAAGATCCACATTGGCGTGATTACATCTCGTTTTACGAATACTTTCACGGCGATAATGGCGCCGGACTGGGAGCGAGTCATCAAACCGGTTGGACCGGTCTCA
>Ga0179592_10000962_pt1 | contig 11707 bp, 13 predicted proteins | sample CZODoug2_1_08_16_FD_148623 | JGI IMG/M metagenome (GOLD analysis project Ga0179592, IMG submission 148623) | Vadose zone soil fungal communities from Angelo Coast Range Reserve, California, USA - CZODoug2_1_08_16fungal (Illumina Assembly) | ecosystem: Environmental > Terrestrial > Soil > Vadose...
GAATACCCCGAGTTCCGGTGCCATAGAATGCTCCTGCGCCTAAACTTACGTGGTGGGCCCTGCAGCGGTCGGACCAGGGGCGGCCTTCTGTTTCAACGACGCGGCCACTTCCGGCGGCATGTATTTCTCATCGTGCTTGGCGAGGACCTCGTCGGCCACGAATGCCCCGTCGGCGCCCATGGTCCCATGAGCGATGATGCCCTGCCCTTCACGAAACAGGTCAGGCAGCACGCCGGTGTATTCGACCGGGACCTGATGCGCGAAATCGGTCAGCACGAACTTCACTTCCAGGTCGCCCGGCTTACGTGTCACGCTGCCCTTGACGACCATTCCGCCGATGCGAAATCGCTTCGCGACCGGGGCTTTTCCCGCGGCGATTTGGCTGGGGTCGTAATAGAACATGAGTTTCTCGCGCGATGCCATCATCGCGAGCGACACCGACGCCGCCACTCCGGCGAGAATGGCGAGCACCACGAACAAGCGTTTGCGTCTCGGAGTCATAGTCATACGTTCTCGTCCATTGCCATTGCGCGGACCGCGCGGATCCGCGCCGCCGCGAGATAGCCGCGCGCGGACCAAAGATTCCAGACCAGGACGGCGCCGGCAAATCCGAAGCACGGCCATACATAGCGCGCATAACCGCCCATCGACCAGAAAGCTCTCATCACGATTTCACCGCCTCGCGCACCCAGGTGGCTTGGCGCTCCCGATTGAGCACCTCGCCGCGAACCCGTATACACAGTACCGCACCATAGAACAACATGAACCCAAGCAGCATGGACAACAACGGCCACAACATGCTGCCCGGCATCGCGGGCTTGCCGATTTTAGCAACCGTGGCGCCTTGATGCAGCGAGTTCCACCACAAAACCGAGTAATGAATGATGGGCACGTTGACCACCCCGACGATGGACAGCAGCGCCGCTGCCCGATCCCCGCGCGCCGGATCCTCGAAGGCCGGCCGCAGCGACATCACGCCGATATACAAAAACAACAAAATCAGCTCCGACGTCAGCCGCGGGTCCCAAGCCCAATAGGTGCCCCACATGGGCCGGCCCCACAGCGACCCCGTCACCAGCGCGAGCAGCGTAAAAGACGCTCCGATGGGCGCCGTCGCCGCAGCCACCGCGTGGCCCATCTTGATGCGCCAGATCAGCCCGATGCTACCGGCCACCGCCATGGTGGTGTACGCAAACAACGACAGCCATGCCGCCGGCGCATGCACATAGATGATCCGAAAGGCGTCACCCTGCTGATAGTCCGGCGGCGCAAAAACCAATCCCGCCACGGTCCCATAACCGATCGCGAGCGCAGCCAGCGCGAAAAACCACGGCGTCAGCGCCGCGGCGACGCCGAACACGTAGGGCGGAGACGCCAGCTTGTAAAACCATGTCCACATAAGTTCTTAAAGTTACCTACTCGAGCGTGATGCGCAGAGCCGCCGTCGCCGCGAATGGCGCCAGCGTGCAAGTTAGCACGCACAGCGCCGCAAGCAGGTACAAGGCCCCCGCAGCGCTCGTACCAGAAATAGCCCGGTCCGTGGCTCCGGCGCCGAATATGAGCAGCGGCATGGCCAGCGGCAGGACGATCAGCGACAACAGGACGTTGCCGCGCTTCAATCCCACCGTGAGACCGGCGCCGATGGCCCCCAGCCAACTTAAGGTCAAGGTGCCGAGGCTCAAGCTCAGCATCATGGTCCCGAAGGCCGCCTCCGGAATCGCAAGCGCCGTGCCGACGACGGGCGACACCAGCACCAATGCTGCACCGCTTACCAACCAATGAGCCAAGGTCTTCGCCATGACGATCACATTCAGGCCCTGCCCGGACAGCGCCAGCTGTTCCAAAGTTCCGTCGTCCGCATCGCTCTTGAACAGGGCATCCAGGGACAGCAGCGACGATAACAGTGCCGCCACCCAGAGAACACCCGGTGCCATGTCTCGCAGTAGCGACAGCTGCACGGACAAACCCAACGGGAAGAGCGTCGTCACGATCAAGAAGAACACCAGCGGCTGGAGCAGCTGATCCGGCCGACGAAAGGAGAGCGCGAGCTCCCGGCGCAGCACCAGAAGGAATGCTTCCCAGACGCCGACCTTCACTGCAGCTCCAGCCGCCGGGTCTGCACAGCGACGTTCAGCTCGTGATGCGCCACCACCAGTGCCACCCCGCCCTGCCCCACATGCTCCGCCAGCAGCGCCGACAGTAGCGATGATCCCGACCCGTCGAGATTGGTATAGGGTTCGTCCAGCAGCCACAGATCGGCACGAAACGCCAGCACCCGCGCCATGGCAACGCGGCGTCGTTGTCCGGCGGACAACACCCGAGCGGGCAAATCCGCGCAATTCGCGACGCCGGTGCGTTCCAGGCTCGATCGCAACTCAGCGGCTGTAACGCGGCGCTTCAGCCCAACGGTGAAACGTAGATTCTCCAGGGCAGTCAAATCGCTCTTGAGCGCCGGCTCGTGGGAAGCATAGGCAAGCGCACTCTGATACTCCGCGGCCGTGGCGGCGATCGACCGGCCCTGCCACGCAATGCTGCCCTTCTCCGGCCGCAGCAGACCGCTGACCACCCGCAGCAACGTGGTCTTCCCGGTGCCGTTGGGGCCGGACACATGCATCAATTCGCCCGGATGCACGTCGAGGCTCACGCCTCGGAGCACATGACGATCACCGCGCCAAACGTGGACCTTCTCGACGCAAAGACCATCAGGGGCGATGTTCATGGGGCGGCGATCGTAGCAAAATCAAAGAGTTGAAGCTACCTATTCATGCAAGATTCGCATTTTCTCTAGAACATGCGCCCCGTGCGGTCGGTCGGCCCCGAATCCGATGAGTACGGAGTCACGGCCTCGGCGGTCAACGTCGGAAGAGTTCTCACGCTGCGGATGGCGGACAGCCGCCCTGCCCCCAAGGCCAGCAGGACCGCCATGGTGCCTGCGAACCCCAAGGCCACACGCAAACCCAAATGCTCGCCCAGCCACCCGCCCAAGAGCGCTCCCGGGCCGGCCGGCAGCAGGATCAGCCACCTCATCGTGCTGGTCATGCGGCCCAGCATCGGCGCGGGGGTCACCGATTGCCGCAGCGACAGGAAGTTGATGGTAATGAATACGGCTCCGACGCCGAACGAGAGCAGCATGAAGGCGTATGCGGCCACGCCTAGCGCATTCTCCGGCGCCACCGCGAGCGCCAGCCACCCGACTCCGCTGACGGCAAAACCCAACACCAGCGTGGGGCCGTTTCCCACACGTCGGACGACGCGGTACCCGACTGCGCTGGCCACGATCGTTCCAACGCCCAACGCGACGTAGCTCAATCCGACACCGCGCTCGGAAAGTCCCAGTTTACGCGTGGCGAACAGAATCTGGACCACCATCGCAGCCTGATTGCACAGTTGCCAGATGCCGACGCAAGCGGCCATGGTGATGAGCAACGGGTGTGCTCGCACGAAGTTCACCCCCTCGCGCATGGCCGGCCAGAACGGCCGGTTCGTCTTGCTGGGCGTTTCACGGACGGGCACGCCGCGCAGAATCGATGCGGAGATCAACAGCAGCAGGGCGTCCGCCAGCAATGCGACCGGCGCACCGGTCAGTTTGATCAGCACCCCTGCCGCGCCGGGGCCCGTCACTTCGGCGGTGGAGGACGCCAACGCATTCTTGGCATGCGCCTCGACCAGCCGCGAGCGGGGCACGATCTGGGTCAGCACGATCTGTGCGGCGCTGCCCGCGGTCGTGTTCACCGCGCCGATCACGAATGCCACGAAGTAGAGCCACGCCATCGACAGCCGACCGAACCACCAGGCCGCGGGTACGGACGCGACCGCCACGGCGATGGAAAGCTCGCCAATCACGTACACCGGCAATTTGCGTACGCGATCGAGCCACACCCCGCTCGGCAGCGAGAACAAGACGAAAGGGGCGATTTCCATCGCGGTGAGCAGCCCCATCTGCGTCGGACCCGCGTGCAGCAGCACCGCCGCCGACAGTGGCAAGGCCAGTAAGGTGACCTGACCGCCGAACGACGATATCAGGATGGAGGTCCACAGCCGGCGGTAGGTCGCGTCCCGCAGCAGGTCCGTCGCTGCGAGCGTAAATCGGGGCAACAGTCTGAAACGTGACAAAACGATATTTTCTTTGGACAGGCCGGTGTCGCCGTGTGCAATGGGGTGATAGCGCGGCACACCGCAACAAGATTATAGGGCCTTCCATGACCGCCGCGCCAATGCGCCGCCGACGGCGGCGCGCTACTGGTACTCGGCGCTTCCTGCGCCTCGCCCTTCGGGCATTGCGCTACGCTGTCCCTGCTGCGCGCAAGCCCTGGGTAGCCATTCCATGGCTACCCGTGCGACGCATGCGTCGCACCCGCGTTCGCGGCGTTCAACTCGGCCTCCTGCCGAGTTAGTCGAGAGTCTCGAGGGGCTCGAGGCTCTCGAGGGTCAGCCACTGCACGAGGTTTGCAGGCGAGACCGCTTCGCTGAAGAAAAAACCTTGTCCGCTGTCGCACCCTAGTTGCCGCACGACCGCCAACTGAGCCTCGGTCTCGATTCCTTCCGCAGCGGTTCTCATGTCGAGGCTGGCAGCAACCCGCACCGTGGCATCGATCAATACCCGGGTGTGCGCACTGTCGACCGCGTCGCTGACGATCGAACGATCGATCTTGACGAGGTCCACCGGCAGGCGGTGAAGGCTCGCCAGCGATGACTGAGCGGTGCCGAAGTTGTCCAATGCCAGGGTCAATCCCAGGTCCTTGAGAGCGTACAGCCGTGCCTGAACGGCGTCGTCCCGCGCCGCCACGCTCTCGTTCACCTCGAGTTGCAGCTGGGCCGGCATCATGTCATTGGCCGCCAGGATATCGCGGACCGTGGCGACGAACCCGGGATGCGCCAGCTGGCCGCGGGACAGGTTCACGGCCAAGCGCCGCGGTGCGGTCGCACCCAATTCCTTCTGCCATCGCACGAATTGGCGGCAGGCGGCGTCGAGCACGAAGTCGCTGAGTGCGCCGATGAGTCCGCATTCCTCGGCAACACCGATGAACTCCAGCGGCGACACCGCGCCGCGTATGCGATGGTTCCAGCGCACCAGGGCTTCGACGCCCGCGGAGCGATCGGTCTCGCCGAGACCCGAGCCCTGGCGGCGCAGGCTCACCACCGGCTGATACTGGACGAACAATTGCTTGTCCTCGAGCGCCTGGCGCAGCTCGCCCTCCAAGCCGTTGCGCGAGGCGGTGCGGTTTTGGCGCGCGGGATCGACAATGGCCTCGCTTAACGTCGCGACAAATCGCGTCGCATTCAACTTGAACAGACCGATGAACAGATTTTGCGCAACGCGGGAATTTGCCTGACCGACGAGCGGCACGCGGATGGCTTCGCACACGGTGCCGGTGACCGCGGGGAAGTCGCCCGCCATGCGTTGCAGTTGCGGCGCCGCCTCGCTCAAGGCAGCGAACAGATTCTGCACCCGGCCCCCCGACGACAAGGGCATGAGCAGGCTCGCCGCCATCGGGTTCATGGCCGCGACCGTGCCGTCCGGCGCGAGATGCATGAGACCGAACGGCGCCCGATGCAGGAAATTCATCAGGTTGTCATCCGCTGCAGCGGGCGAGGGCGGCGCACTTACAAGTCTTTGCATGAAGGGTATGTCGTCCGGTTCGCGGAAAACTTGAGGGCCCCTACAGAGCCGCGGTAAATCGATAGCGAATTGCGACCTGGGTCTGGGATTCGACATTCAAGGGCAGCTCGCCGTAGCTGGCCCGCGGCGGAAAGCGGCTTGTGACGCGGATCCACTCCGCGGCGAGCTGCCACTGCGCGCCGAGATCGTGAGTCCAGGCAGCCGTCCAAGCGTGTCCCGAGTCATCGGCCGCCGGACCGTAGTAGAAGCCGCTGGATTGGTGTGTTCCGAAGCGGTCGACGCGTGCCGTCAACCGCTCCCGGCCCCACTCCAGGCTGGCAAGCGCGAATGCCGCGTGGTAGGTCATACGGAATTGATCCTCATCCGCCTCGTCCGCACCGACAATCGTGTCCCCGTCGAGGTATTGGGCGATGAAAGTCCAATTCGCAGTGGGCGTAAGACGCGCACCGAAACTGGAAAAGCGCGTCCGCCACGCCGTGCCCCCCGCGACCGTCGACGCCACGGGATCGGCTCGGTTGTCATAGCGCAATGCGCGCATCTCGAGCCGGTCGTGATGTCGCCAGCTTAAGCCGGCGTAAACCCCTGGTTTGCGGTCGATCTCGTGATAAAAGGTGATGGGAGGCCTTCCCAAGCCGCCGAATAGCGTCGACGGTCGATCCGTCAAGGCGAATCCCCGAGCCGCAATGAGCACCCCTGCCGGATCGTTCCAGGCGTATGCCGCCGCTACCAGCGACACATCGCCCAGATAACCGCTGCTCGCACCAAGCCAGCGCGCCTCGAACTCCGTACCGATGGTCCGAAACTCTTCGCCGAGCCAGGTGTTCAGCGCGGACGGGGTGATGGAATACACGTCGCTCCATCCGGGTCCCCGGTTCTCGAGTGAAATCGGCATGTGGAAAGCACCGACGCGCACGCGCCAGCGAAGCGCACTGGTTGGAAACGGGCGCACTTCCGCCCAGAACTCGGAGAGGTCGACCGGGTTCCGGTCATGGTCTCCGTAGGCATCCACGACCGCGTGCAAGGTCACGATGTCCGCCACCCGTAGGCGCGACACCACAAAGGCGCGGCCCAGGCGCAGGCCGGTATCATCCTGATCGAACCGCAATTTTCCGAGCCCACCGTCCAGATAGGACAGGTCACTGGTGGAATGGACCCAGCGCACGTCGACGGCGCCGACGACGGTGAGCCGGTCATCCGCGAGCGCCGGGCCCGCGCAGAGGCCGGCTACCAAGCACGCGTAGAGCCGGGCGGACATCAGTATTCCCAGTCGGCGCGCGGCGGCCGCGGTTCCGGCCGAGCCCGAAGCGCGTCGACCAATTGAACTCGACTCGCCGCCGGCGCCTGCGCATCCACGCGTACCGTGCGCGTCAGCGACGAGGCCTGATCGGCGATGAACGGACTCCACACCGAAATGCGGTACTCGCCGGCGGAAAGCCCCGGCACGCGCAGGGTACCGGCCGGATCGGTCTTGCCGAAGAATGGCGCATCCGTGACGTAGATATAGCCGACCATCTGGTCATGAATGTTGCAACCGAGCACGACCAACCCGGATCGGTCGAACGTTACCGGCGGGTGCAGTTGGCCCTTATACAGTGGCAATTGGAACTTTTTGGCCGGCGAGAACGAATAGACCTGATGGCTCACCGTATCGTTGTTGGGGAACTCCACGTTCGTCCCGACGCGCACGACGAGAATGCGCGGAGAAAACGCACGGTCTCGCTGGTCCATGATTGCGACCGGGGAGGTCGGCGTCGCAGGAGACGTCGCGGGCCCCGCGGGGGCCACGACCACCACCACGTCGGCCACGCCATGCCCCGTCGGGTCGATGACGCTCACGGTCAGCTCGCCTGCACGGCAGGCAGCGGTCACGACAATTGCAATCAGGAAGCCCACGGCCGCTACGCCACCGAATCGTCGCTCGCAGTCCGAAGATCTGAGAAGGGACATTCGAATGCCTTGGGTATTTGTGCGGCGTGCCAAAAGGCGCATCGTAACCCAGGGAGCCTGGATTCGCACGGCCGCACGGGAAGCCGTCAGTGCATAGCGAACCGGCTCCCAACGGGCGTTCCGTTGTGGCAGAGCCCATGACCAATGAGCGCAGTCACCGCGCCGCAGGCATCGACGCTGTCCTGGCCGCCGGCGTCGACGTGCACGGTGGTGTCGCGCAGCAGTTGATAGACCGCGGCCCCGGTAAGTTTTGAGTTCTTGGCAAGGAGCAGCGCGACGATTCCTGTCACATGGGCCGTGGCCACGGAGGTCCCGGATGCAAAATCGTAGTGGCCGCCCGGCAGCAAGGTGAGGATTTCACGTCCCGGCGCCCGAAGAGGCGCACCGGCTCCGCCCAGAATACCGTCGCCCGCAACTTCGATCACGCCGTCGACTTGCAGGAGGGGGACTTCGGATTGCGCGGCTTCCGGGGGTGCGGCTCCGATGAACAAGATCCCGCGGCGCAGCCCTTCTTGGATGAGTTGGCGCAACAAAGGATCGGCCGGACCGGCAAGGCTGAGATTGACGATCTGCGCACGCGAATCCAGCGCCGCGGTCAGCGCCCGCGCCAACGTATACGAATTGCAACGCGCAGAGTCCGCATCGTCCCGCAACTGCCAACAGGCTTTGAATATAGACAATTTGGCGCCGGGCGCGATCCCGACGATGCCCTCGCCGTTGTTCGCTACGGCGGCGATGATGCCGGCCAGTTCCGTGCCATGCCGATCGCGCCGAAACTGCCCCACGTCGGAATCGACAAAATTAGCCACCTCGACGATGGCGCCGTGCAAGTCCGGATGCAGATCGTCGGCGCCGGTATCGATGATGGCGACCCGTACGCCCTCCCCGCGCGACCACGGATGCGCGTTCGGTACATCGATTTTCTGGAAACCTCGCTGCAGACCCACGTAAGGGTCGTCATAGACGGACGTTTGCGTCGCGAAAGTCTGCAAAGGCTGTGCGATCCGCACACGCCGGTCCTGCGTCAGCGTCGCGAGCACGGCGACGCGATCCGCACCCGCGGGTATCTCCAACACGGCGCAGTGCATATGCAACGGAGCGATGGGCCATGCGGTGATTTCACGCATCCCATACTCGCGTTCCAGACCCTGCAAGAGCCGCTGTGCCTGCGGCGTCGGTCCGTAGGCCGCCAGTCCGTCGTAGCCGCGGGGCGAACTTCCGGCGTGGCCCGCATCCAAACCATCGTCGTTGTCGACGCCCGCGACGATGTAGCGGTCCGGATCGTCGGTGAGCCTGCCCGCTTCCGCTCTCGCCTCCATGGCCACGCGCGTGCCGCTGCAGGCGCACAGACCGGCGAAGACCAGCGCGGCGAGCGGCCGATAGTTCATTGCTCGCGTCCCGAAACCGACGTTGCGACCACCGACTCCGCAAAGCGCACCACTTCGTGCCCGCGCAGCCGCTGCAGCGACCAATCCGCCGACGGCGATCCCGACATCGCGAGCGAGTAGACGCCCGCCTCCGTCGGTCCGGAAACGATCCTCAAATGCGCGTCGTCGAGCAATTCCTGCAATTCCGACAAAGTGACCGTCGGCGCAAACACGGCCCGAATGGCGGTATTCGCCGGCTGCGGCACCGTCGTGGTCACCGTATAGTAATTGGCCGGTGCAATTCGGCGTTCGTGCTGATTCCACAGCAACGCCGCGAGGGCGCCGACCGCCGTCAGGGCAATGGAGGCAGCAATCGCGCCGCGCCGTTGCCTTAAGCTTGAACCGGCCGGTGCTTCGCTGCGCGCAGCCTCGTCCGGCGCGGCCGGTGCCGGAACGGCATCATCGAGGCTCTCGATGCGCGTCCGCAACCGGTTGAGTCCCGCCACCGGCATGCGTTCGACGCCTGCATCCACGGACATCACGCTGTATATCCGCTGTTGTGCGGCGAGTTCTTCGGTACACGTCTCGCACACACGGAGGTGCGCATCGACGCGTTGGCGATCGGTTTCGCTCAACCGGCCGTTTACGAACCAGGGCAGCAACTCCCCGATCTCCTGATGTTCCGCGGCGGTGTTTTCGATGCGATTCATAGGGCTCTTCAGTTCCCCGGGCTGTCGGACGCGTCGGCTCCGCCGAGCACCGGCAGGTATTGACGCAACTTCTCGCGTGCGTGAAACATGCGCGCCTTCACCGTGCCCACGGGGCTGTCGGTGATCTCGGCGATCTCCTCGATCGAATGCCCCATGTTGTAGGCAAGTTCCAAGGCCAGCCGCTGCTCGATCGGCAGATGACTCAAACCGTGCGCTACCCAATCGCGCAATTCGGTGTCTTTCATCGGTTCGACCCACGGCTCCGGCAAGGAGTCGTATCTCTGTGCCCGTACCAGGCCGTCGTTGCGGCGCAGCGATTTCAGCGCGATCCGGTACGCGATGCCGATGATCCAAGTGGAGACGCGGGACGCGCCCCGAAATTCCTTCGCACGCTGCCACACGACCAGGAAGGTGTCGTTGATGATCTCTTCGACGGTTTCATATTGCGGGGTGATTCGCGCCAAAAACCGCGCCAGTCGCCGGTGGTATCCAAGATACAGCGCATCGAGCGCGCGACGGTCGCCGAGCGCCACGTCGCGCAGCAGATCTTCATCTTGACGTTTGGGAATTTGACGAAAACGAGCGTGCATGTTCAACCGCAGGAAAGTTAATGGCTGCCCTACAGCGTAAGTACCGTCGGCGAACCAAAAGGTTGCCTGGCGCCAAGCTCGTACCCCTTAAAATCGCCAAATGACCGTAGCCGTCCATTGATCATGCGCCGCTGCAGTATAAAACAGTTTCTTGGCGTTGGCGTCCGTATCGACGAAGAACAGTGAAATCGAGCACGGAGAAAAGTCGGCCACGCCGCCGACGCTCCAATAGGCGTAGCCGCGGCCGCCCGGCCCGCCATACTCCGAATAGCCGGCGCCTGTCGCCGCCGCAAAGTGGCGGCGCCACGGAGTCCGCAGGTTGACCTCCGCGGAAGTTGAGTTCACACCGAACAGACCCTGGTGACGCAGATAACGCGGCGCGTCAGGCGAATAGACCACCTCGAAACTGAGCCAACTGTCATAGGCCGCCTCGAAAGTCAGCTCCGCATAATTGTACTGCGAACCGGAGTCGTTCCACAGGTACCCGTAGTAGCTCGCGAGCACACGAGTCCGCCAGGGCCCGGTTTGCCGAGGAGAAAATCCGACGAACCCGCTCAGTTCCGCGCTGCGCGTATCGCCGGAATCGAATTGCACGTTCGATGCAAAGACACCGCCGATGAAGCCGCTCTCGCTGGCGACATGGACATCCGCCTGCAGCGCGGCGTGTTGGTTGCTGCGGGAGATGCCGCGGATCAAATAGTCGCTGGTCGCCGCCAACGACTCGCCCCAAACTTCCGCGGCCGACAGCAAACCCGGCATTAGAAAAGTGATCAAACCCAACGCAGCGACGCGCTTGCGCTTTTTCATTCGATACGCACGAGTCGCTGTGAGTCCGCAATCGTCATTGAACACGTCATCCCGCCGAGTGAACGCAGCACAGATTAAACCTTTCTCGCAGCGATTGGCACTTACCCCACGACTCGACACATCTTTTTGCCTTAAGGGGAACCAACGTGTACACGCATCGTGCTGCGCTCAGCAGCGTGACGGGAATTCTTTGCGGTCTGATTCTAGCGAGCTGCGGCGGCGGAGGCGGCGGATACGGCTCCGGCTCCAATCCCATGATGCCGAGCGCCACCGTGAGCGTGGTCGTAAAACCGACGACCATCTCGCTTGGCCAATCGGCCGTGGTCACGTGGACTTCGAATACCGGAACCAGCTGCACCGCGAGCGGCGCATGGAGCGGAAATCTGGCAGCCACCGGTACTCAAACGGTGACGCCGACGGCGGCCGGCACCGCAACCTTCGCCTTGAGCTGCACGGGCGGCGGCTACGGCGGCGGCGGCAAGGGATCCGCGGCCTTGACCGTGAGTGCCGCCACCGCGTTCTCGCTGACCCGCTTGGTGGCGGACACGGCCGGAGGCACGGCGGGAAATACCGATACGAATCTGGTCAATCCATGGGGCTTGTCGATACCGGCCGGTACTGCCCCCGCGTGGATTGCGAACAATCACACGGAGACCTCGACCCTCT
>Ga0179592_10000963_pt1 | contig 11696 bp, 8 predicted proteins | sample CZODoug2_1_08_16_FD_148623 | JGI IMG/M metagenome (GOLD analysis project Ga0179592, IMG submission 148623) | Vadose zone soil fungal communities from Angelo Coast Range Reserve, California, USA - CZODoug2_1_08_16fungal (Illumina Assembly) | ecosystem: Environmental > Terrestrial > Soil > Vadose...
CGCGCGTGACCGGCTGAACCAGGGCGCTACGCCACTGCAAGCCGCTCACGACGCTGGCTTTACCCGCTTCCGGCCGGTGTTGATGACGGCGCTCGCGATGATCATCGGCATGTTGCCCATGTCCCTCGGCATGGGCGATGGCGGCGAACAGAACGCGCCGCTCGGCCGCGCCGTCATCGGCGGCTTGATCTTCGCCACCGTGGCGACCCTGGTCTTCGTGCCGACCGTGTTCGCAGCGATTCATGGGCGGCGCGGCGATAAATTCCGAGAAGCTCCTACGTCGAGTGTAGCGACCTGATCGGCCGACACACCCTCACTCACTGCAGACAAGGAAATTGGGACGACAATGATGGATCAACCGAAAACGTCGAAAGAATTGGGAGCCTCGAGCACTCGGGCACCTTCGGACAGCAAGCGCCGCGCGCGGCAGCTGGGTCGGACGGGTGGCGCACTGGGCGTGACAGCCCTCGTCATACTCGTCTGGTCAGGACTTTCCGCGCGTCACGCATCCGCGAAACTCAAAGAGTCCACTGAAGCGGCGGCCCTCGTTACGGTGGCGACCACCCAGCCGGCGGCGCAATCGCAGTTGAGCGAGCTCATTCTGCCCGGCAGCGTGCAGGCCAACTACGAGGCGCCTATCTATGCCCGTACCAGCGGATATCTGAAGCGCTGGCTGGTCGACATCGGGACCCCGGTGAAGGCAGGACAGCTGCTCGCCGAGATCGAATCGCCGGAAGTCGACCAGCAGCTGCGGCAGGCACAAGCGGATCTGGCCACCGCCGAAGCCAACCAGAAGATCGCCGACCTGACGGCCGAGCGCTGGCGCAATCTGCGTGCCAGCGACTCCGTCTCGAAGCAGGAGGCTGACGAGAAAATCAGCCTCGCTGCCTCGGGCGACGCGCAGATGCAGGCCGCCCGCGCCAATGTGCAGCGGCTGCGAGAGCTGGCCGGGTTCGAGAAGGTCATCGCACCCTTCGAGGGAGTGGTCACGGCCAGAAACACCGACATCGGCCGGCTCATCGCTGCAGGTGAGAATACCGGCCCCGCGCTGTTCCGGGTCGCCGACATGCACCGCCTGCGCTTGTACGTGAGCGTGCCGCAGACCTATGCCGCGGTCATGAAGCCCGGGCTTAAGGCCGATTTGCTGTTTCCCGACCGCCCCGGCAAGAACTATGTCGCGACGCTCGACAGCACCTCGAGCGCCATCGATGCGTCCACGCGCACCCTGCTCGCACAGCTCGTCATCGATAACAAGAACGGCGAGCTTCTGCCCGGTGCATACGCAGAGGTGCATTTCAAGCTGCCTCCCGGAGAGGGCGCAGTCTCCTACAAGTTGCCGGCGAACGTATTATTGTTCCGCAGCGACGGCTTGCACGTCGGTACGGTGGATTCGAAGAACCGCGTCGTGTTGAAGCCCGTGGAGGTCGGCCGCGACTACGGCTCCGATGTCGAGATCGTTCGCGGCCTCGACACGAACGACAACGTGATCCTGTCGCCGCCCGATTCCCTCACGGACGGCCTGACCGTACGCGTGGCGCCTCCTGCTAACCCTAAGCGAGTGGCGAAGTTGTGAGCCGAACCTCCCTTGGCGCGCTGTCCTTAAGTCTGGTCGCGAGCTTGTTGAGCGCCTGCTCGCTTGCTCCGACGTACAAGCCGCCCGCCACCGAGGAGGTCAGCCGCTACAAAGAAGCCGGCGATTGGGCGCCTGCTCAGCCCGCCGATGCCCAACAGCGCGGTCCGTGGTGGGAGGTATTCGGGGATCTTAAGCTCAACGACCTGGAGAAGCAGCTCAACGCGGCCAACCCAGACCTGCAAGCGGCGGTGGCGCGCTTCGAGCAGGCGCGCGCCGTCGCGCGCCAGGACATCTCCAACGAGTTCCCGACACTCGGCTTGGGCGCTTCCGCAACGCGCGCACGCAGCTCCGCCTCGGCCCCGCTGGCAAACCTCGCTGGCAATGTCCCGGTTACATCGAATAATTTTCTGGCCACGCTAAACCTGAATTGGGAAATCGACTTGTTCGGCCGGCTCCGCAATACGGCCGCCGCCGTGCGCGCGGCGGCGCAGGGCAGCGAGGCGGACACCGTCGCTGTCGCTCTGTCTTTGCAGGCGGAGCTGGCGAGCGAGTATTTCAGCCTGCGCGGCGACGACACCACCATTGCGCTGCTCGCGGACACCATCAAGGTCTACGATCGCGCCTACGAGCTCACGAGCAACCGCTACCGGGAGGGGATTGCGGCAGCCACGGACGTCGACCAGGCCGACACGCTTCGGCAAAACGCCCGCGCGCAGCTCGCCTCGGTGCGCCGCGAGCGTGCACAGCTCGAACATGCGATCGCCGTCCTGCTCGGTGTGATGCCTTCGACGTTTGCGCTCGAACCGGCACAACTCGCCAGCTCCGTTCCCGCGCTCGACAGTGGCGTGCCTTCGGCGTTGTTGCAACGTCGCCCCGATGTGGCGCGCGCGGAACGGGCCGTGGCGGCGGCGAATGCGCAGATCGGCGTCGCGCGCGCCGCGTGGTTCCCCGTTTTCACACTGACGGGCGAGGGCGGCTTCCAGAGCATCGACTCTTCGCAATGGTTCAAGGCCCCGAGCCGCCTGTGGTCCCTCGGCCCCACCGCGGCGGTCCCGCTGCTCGATTTCGGGGCACGCTCGGCGGTGAACCAACAAGCTCGCGCCAGCTACGACGAAGCCGCCGCCAATTATCGCAAGACCGCGCTCACCGCCTACCGGGAAGTCGAGGACAACCTGGCGGCTCTGCATCACCTCGCCGACGAGGTGACCGCCGATGAAGCGGCTTCTAAGTCGGCCGCGAGTGCGGCCAACCATTCTGACAAGCGCTACGACGCCGGAGTGGCCGACTATATCGAAGTGACCACCACTCATACGGCAGCCCTGCAGGAAGAGCGCGACGCCATCTCCGCCCGGGTCCTGCAGCTCAACGCAGCCGTCGCCCTGGTGCGGGCCACCGGTGGGGGCTGGACCCGGGACCGGATCGGTAACTTATGAGCGTGATGTGACCTATGCACAACGGTCGAATTGCTTTGACGAAAGCTATGTACGGCCGTCTTCCTTCATCGCCATGAGCAAGATTTTGCAATAAAGACAGAGAGAGCACCGGAGAAAGGACATGCTTGATGGCGTCTCGCTGGACCAGCTACGAACCTTTATCGCGGTGGCGGAGGAAGGCAACTTCTCGGCGGCTGGCCGGCGCCTGAGACGCGCCCAATCCGTGGTGAGCCAGACGCTGGCCAATCTGGAAGGGCAGATCGGCGTAAAGCTCTTCGAGCGCAGCGGTCGTGGTACGACGCTGACGGATCAGGGCCACGCGCTTCTATCGCGCGCGCGCGCCGTGGCGAGTGAGGTTGACCACTTCAAGGCCCGTGCGAAGGGCCTTGCCAGTGGGCTTGAGACGGAGCTCAGCCTGGTCGTTGACGCCATGTTTCCGGTTGCGGTATTAGCGTCCGCGGTGGCCGCCTTCCAAGTGAAATTCCCCGCGATTCCGCTCAGGCTGTACGTCGACATGTGGGAGGCCGTGGCGGACCCGGTGCTCGACCGGCGTTGCGCTATCGGTCTCATGGGATCCTTGTCTCCGGTGCCGCCGCAGTTCAGCCTCGAACGAGAGCTGACGGTTAGAGCGATCAAGGTGGTTTCGCCGCAGCACCCGCTGGCAACGCACCGCGCACCGATTCCAATGAGCGTCCTTGTCGAGCATATTCAACTCGTGCACGCTGATCATTCTAATGTGTGGCGAGCCGGCAGACTCGGGGTGCTGTCCCCGCGAATATGGCGCCTTTGCGATCTCGCGGCCAAGCATCACTTCCTGCGCTCAGGGTTCGGCTTTGGCATCATGCCTTTGCACATGGTGGAGGCGGACCTTGCAAGTGGCGCGCTGGTGGAGATCCTGGTCGAGGACGACCCGCCCAAGGGCCATGTCATCCCCATGTCAGCCGTCTATCTGACCGACAGCCCCTTGGGACCGGCGGGACGCTGGTTTATCGATCGCCTCAAAGAAGATGTGGCCCCTCGGACCAACGGCAACGCATCCGAGTCGGCGGACTCAATCGACCTAGTCCCAATCGCGAACCGGAGCCCCGTTCCGCCGCGAGTAACGAATGGATCATCGCTTGACGCTGCGTCACACGGAATACTATTGCGCGCGCGACACAATGTCGGATGACGATTCGTCGGCAGGACAGGGTACTGCCTGCGTCCCCGCTCTGACAGGCGCCGTCCTGTGATCGTCATCGGCGCGCCGGAACGCGGTCCACAATCGTCCCGCTTGGGCGCACGCGAAGGCGTAGCGAAGCAGCGGTCGCGTCGTGCCAGCGCGAAAATCAAAAAAACCCACGTGGGGGTAGGTTGTGGGAACCGCCGCATAGTTTAGCGTCGCTCCCTGTAGCTCCGCGTTCGCCGCGGTGAGTTCCAGCCTTGTCAACATCAATTGATTCAAGCCGGAACGAATGCTTCGTTCCAGAATCGCGCGCGTCGTCAATCGTCTCGTTTCTATCATTTCGAACAGCGGGCCGTCGACGATGACGTACACGGATGAGCGAGGTGCTTCGCGTGCCTCGGACGGCTGCACGAAGGCCCCAGGGACGAAGAAAGGCAGGGTAGTGGCTCCATCGACGTGAACCTCATCCCGGAGCGCGCCGTCCTCTTGGACGCGAATGACGACAGGCGGAAACAGGCCCGGGACGCTCGCCGACGCCACCAGGACGTTGCAAAACAGAATTCTCGCAGCGGGTCCGCCGTATTTCGCGATTGCGCCCATATCCCACACCACCGGTGCTCCCGTAGCTACGTCGGTCGTCGCCACCAGCAAGAGTCGGCCTCGATCCGCCTCCCGCGCGACCGCTTCAATCATCGTATCGCTGACGTACGCGTCAATCAGGTGCTTCAGAGGCGCTCCGCTATACAAGCTGGACCCGAATAGCACGCCGAGGCCTCGTGGCTGCAACAGGTGCCGTCCGGCGTCACTGGTGAAGGCTTCGAGCAGGCGCTTATCCCACGTGGATCCAAGGAACGCGTAGGGTGCGATCAGCGCTCCGACGCTCACGCCCGTCACCACCCGGAACTCTGGCCGCACGCCCGAACGCGTGAGGCCGGCGACGGCGCCGGCACCGAACGCACCCGCCGCGCCGCCACCAGAAAGCGCGAGGATGTTGAGGGGCTCCTGCGGATGCACAGTGCGCAGTCGCTCGGCCACCGCAGTAGATGAAAGCTGCGAGAATTGGCGGTCTACGCCGAGCGTTCGTATCGTCATGGGAACGTTCGCCGTCGATCGTCCATCCACAGGTGACCTCGCTGGGCTGAGGACAAGGGCGGCGCATCCTTGAAGGGCGAATAAGCAAACGAGGCAAAGAAGGAAGCGCGCCAGTGCAGGTCGATATCGGGAGATGACCCAGCCGCTCAACGGTTGGCGGATGTCGACCCGCATTGGCGTACTTCTCTGGTCTCCGTTTAAAACCGCCAGCCGATGCCCAACGTGGTTTCAGTGGTGTTCAAGTGTTGACTCGAGTCGCTGACGAGTCGATTGAGATAGCGATAGCGAGCTTGTAAATCGACATAGAGATTGTTGACCAGATAGTACTTGGCACCGAAGCCCGCGTTGGCTGTGAAGCCGTTGCTGTCGGTGAGCACGACAGACCGGCCGTTGTACTCCCCTGCGATGGGGGTATCCAAATGGGCCCACGCGTAACCAGCGCCGATGATCGCGTAGGCGACGACCGGGTATTGAGGCGTGATATTCCACACGGCATCGAGGTCGACCGTGGTGAGCCCCAGGTCGTTCTTGCCGCTCGCCACGCGTGCGGCGCGGCTCCAGCTGTAGCCACTGGACAGCTGGACGCCCCACATCTCTGTGAAGTTGTAGTTATAGCGCGCACCGGCCACGGCGTTATCGTTCAGGCGAGGAGTGCGGCCCGACACCGGCGCGTCCGTCAGATTGTCGCCGAACTGCTCGCCGCCAAAGAACTCGATCGACTGGGTGCGTGCCTGCTCTTGCGCCACGGCCCGGGCGCTTTCCAGCGTTAACGCGGCCAGCACCGATAGAACAGAACTTGCCGCTACGTGCTGCATAAAGTTCTTGGCAAACGGACGGACCCAGCCACAGTGCAGGCGGGAAAGACAGTATTGGGTATTTGACTCAAACATGATTTCTCCAACATTTCGTGTGAATTCATGGCAAAGACTAGAGAAGCGCGATCCATTGTGGAATCCAATATCTCTCGATCGCAGTGATCGCCGACGCAGATATGCTTATGCGGAGCACCTTCAAATTGGCCATATCGTCAATGACGATGAGGCCCATCGAGAGATATGTGTTCCCAAGTGACATGTTGACCCTCTAACCTATGCGCGTTAGTTCCACCCAATGGAGGACGTATGTCGCATGACCATCTCAGAAAGGAAGTGGATGAGTCAGGAGGAGGGTCGATACTCAGGCGGTACTCGTCACCGGTCGTATCCGCGAAAACGAGTGTGAGCATGAAATACGAACTCAAGAATCTCGCCACCGGCAAGGTCGCTGAATTGAATGCTCTGTCCGGAACCCTAGGACCCGACGCACTCGATATCTCGCATCTCAACCGCGACCTTGGGGTCTTTACCTATGACCCCGGCTTCATGGCCACGGCCAGCACCGAAAGCAAGATCACCTACATCGACGGCGATGCGGGGGTGTTGTTGTACCGCGGCTACCCGGTCGAACAGCTCGCCGCACAATCGAGTTTCCTGGAGGTCGCCAATTTACTGATCCACGGCAGTTTGCCGACGAACGCGCAGCTGCGTGAATTTCAGACGTCTATCACGCGCCACACCATGGTCAATGAGCATTTATTGCGATTTTTCCAGGGGTTTCATCACAACGCGCATCCGATGGCGATGGTCTCCGCGGTGGTCGCCTCGATGGCCGCCTTCTATCACGACACCATGGACACCCACGATCCGCGCCACCGGGAAATCTTCGCGCATCGCATCATCGCTAAATTGCCGACCATCGCCGCGGCTGCCTACAAACATACCTTGGGTCAGCCGTTCATCTATCCGCGCAACGATCTGAGCTACTGCGCGAATATGCTCAACATGTTTTTCGCGGTTCCTTGCGAGGCCTACGCGATCGATCCTGTGGCCGCGCAAGCCATCGAACTGTTGTTCATTCTGCATGCCGACCATGAACAGAACGCCAGCACTTCCACGGTGCGTTTGGCGGGAAGCACCGGCGCCAATCCCTACGCGGCGATTTCCGCGGGCGTTTCGGCGCTGTGGGGACCCGCTCACGGCGGAGCGAACGAGGCCGTTCTCGATATGTTGGACACGATCGGCTCAGCCGCCAACGTCGGTAAATTCCTGACGCGGGTGAAGGACAAGTCGGACAGCGTGCGGTTGATGGGATTCGGCCATCGCGTGTACAAGAACTTCGATCCGCGCGCCAAGATCATCCGAGCAATGTGCTATCGCGTGCTCGACAAGCTGGGCATCGGCAACGATCCGCTTTTCGAACTGGCTCTGATACTGGAAGAAATCGCCCTCAAGGACGAATATTTTGTGTCGCGCAAGCTCTATCCGAATGTCGACTTTTACTCGGGTATCATCTACAGCGCGTTGGGAATTCCCCGTTCGATGTTCACGGTGTTATTCGCCATTGCGCGCACCGCCGGCTGGGTCGCGCACTGGCAGGAAATGGTCTCCGATCCACACATGAGAATCGGCCGGCCGCGTCAGCTATACGCGGGACCCCGACAGCGAGACTACCAACCGATAGCTGCGCGCTCAGCGTGACTATCGCCGACACGGACCGCTCGGGAACCATTGCAGGCTCCACGATCTCTTACAGCTGAGCCTGCGCGCGCGGCTGCTGAAAGCTTGATTTTCTATCAACCGCGTCCCCATAGCCGAGGAAATCAAGTATTTCCTCGCGCCGAGACATGCCGTCGGCAAATCCCAGATCGATCAAGTGGCGACAGTAGCCGCGCTCAAATAACAAGTAACTCAGCACGCCCGCACCATTCGGATCCAGTACGCCGAGTCGGCGTGCGAGAAATCGCATCGCACGGGGCAATTCCCGCGCATGGGAAGCGGCGATCGCATCTATTCGCTCGCTGGGCTGGATAACTAAAGTATCGATTGCTTTCAGTTCGGGACTCGAGCGCCACCCAGTGTCCTCGCGCACACTGGCCAGAGTCTGGTTCACACGTTGTAGTCGCTCGAGGTCCATATCCAACGTATCGACAAAGATCGCGTTCAGCATGTGGCCGGCGATCTGTGCAAGCGAAGGGTTGACTGCGATATCCTCGACGACCCGTTCGCCGGGGGAGGTCGAGCCAACGGCGATGACCAACACTCGGCGCGCTCCGAGATGCAGCGCTGCACTGACGGGCGCCAACTGGTGCATCGATCCGTCGCCAAAGTGTTCGCGACCGATCGGCACGGCAGGAAACACGAGAGGAAGCGCACATGAGGCCAGGATGTGCGAGAGAGCGATATCCGTGGGGCGCCCGATACGGTGGGCGCGTCGCCACGACCGCTGCGAACCATTGCCCTGGTAGAAGGTGACCGAGTCGCCCGACACGTAACTCGATGCGGTAACGCTCAGGGCGTTCAAGTGTCCCGCTGCTATGACGCGTGGGATACGACGGAAGTCGATCGTGCGGCCGAGTAGGGAACTCAACGGTGCGCAATCCAGCACGGAGAGCGGCTCCGATTGGTGCTTACCTTTGACTAGGAGCGCAGCAAGGCACCGAAACAGACTGCTTGCGATACCGAGTGGATCGGTTCGGTAAACGTCGTGGATATGCAGGTTTCCCCAGACCTTGACGAGTCGCGCGACGCCGGCGGCGAAGCGATCTGCATTGCTCGCAAGACTTGTTGCGTTGATAGCGCCGGCGGATGTGCCGCAGATAATCGCGAATGGATTCGCCGCGCCCCGCGGCAACATGGCTGCAATGGCGCGCAAAACCCCGACCTGATAGGCGGCTCTGGCGCCTCCCCCACTCATGATCGCCCCCACAGGGAGGCGCGCTCTTGTGGGCAATGTTCTCATTTCCATTCTCGCGCAATCCCTCAGCGAACGGCGTGGAGGCGGCGGCAATATATATTTTTGAGTTTAAGGCCGGCGATCCTCGGTGAGAATCCAGTATATTTCGATAGGACATATCGACCCAAGAGATATCTCGGCCGAAGCGTCGTATCGTCGAGTGTAACTTTCCAAAAATGGCAATTTTCGAATGAGCAACGAATCCGGCGCGGTAAACTCGCGGTCTTCTCTGATCGCACGCCTCGTTAGTGTCTGCATCCACCGCGCGTTGTTGGTCGTGGCACTGGCGATTGTCTTTGGCGCAGCGATGGCCTACTACGTCGTGGGAAATTTCGCCATGACTACCGACATCTCCGCGTTGTTGTCGCCCAAGCTCGCTTGGCGAGTCCAAGAAGCGGTGTTCGACACGGCGTTCCCATCAGACGGTTCCAATATCGTCGTGGTTATCGACGGTCAAACACCCGAACTGAGCGAGGAAGCTGCCGCTAGGCTTACCGAGCGGCTTAGCGCCCAACCGAACTTGTTCCACGCGGTCCAGCGACCGGACGCGGGACCATTCTGGGCCCACAACCGACTGCTCTTCGCTTCGACCGAGGACGTGAAGACTGTCACCGCTCAGCTCGTGAAGGCACAGCCGTTTCTCGGACCCATGGCGTCCGATCCGTCGATACGCGGCCTTTCGGACACGCTTTCCCTCACCCTTCAAGGCGTCAATAGCGGTCAGGCCTTGCTGCAAGATCTTCGCACTCCCATTCGGACGCTGGCCGACGCCTTGCAAGGTTTGGCTGCTGACAAGCCCTCCTTCTTTTCCTGGAGTGCGCTGATCGCTGAACGCGAACCAGACAAGGGCGAGTTGCGGCACATCATCCTAGTCGATCCGGTGCTCGATTTTACCCAACTGGAACCCGGTAAGTTACCGATCGATTCGATCCGAACCGCCGCGAAGTCGCTTCAACTCGACAACGCCCATGGCGTGCACGTACGCCTGACAGGTCCGGTGCCGTTACAGGATGAGGAATTCGCGACTCTGGCGCAACGCGCCGGCTTGATCGCTGTGCTCGCGAGCGGCGCAATCATTCTGATGCTTTGGTTGGCAGTACGGTCGGTGTGGCTGATCGCCTCCATTCTGGGAACGACCTTGGTGGGCCTGGTGACAGCCACTGCGTTGGGGCTTGCCATGTTCCATCGGTTCAACGTCATCTCAGTCGCTTTCATCCCGCTATTCGTCGGGTTGGGAATCGATCTCGGCATCCAGTTCAGCGTCCGCTATCGGGCAGAGAGGGGAACAGGATCGAACGTGGGTCAGGCTCTCATCGCGACCGGACGTGGAATGGGCAGGTCCCTGACCCTGGCGGCCTCGGCCATTGCCGCGGGCTTTCTGGCCTTCGGACCCACTGCGTATTATGGAGTCTCCCAGCTTGGGGTGATAGCCGGCCTCGGCATGTTCATCGCACTTTTGCTGAACCTCACGCTATTGCCGGCTCTAATCGCGCTCACCCGGCCGCCCGGTGCGCCCGACGTGCAAACGGACGCGCGGCTAACAATGATCGACACCTATGTGCTGGGCCACCGGCGCTTGGTGCTCGGTATGGGCGTGATCGTTGCAGCGATCTCCGCCATGTTGCTGCCACTGTTGCATTTTGACTTCAATCCAATCCACCTGCGCAGCGCCGAGGTAGAATCGGTTGCTACGCTTGCTGATTTGATGCGCGATCCGGACCAATCGCCGAACACTCTGGAAGTAATCCGCCCCAACCTCAGCGCGGCCGACCGGCTTGCCGCCGAGTTCAGGACCAACCCGGAAGTCTCGAGTGCACGCACCCTGTCGAGTTTCATTCCTGCCGGTCAGCCCGAAAAAATCGCGCTGATCGCCGACGCGGCGGAGCTTCTCGATCTCACCCTCAATCCGCTGGTCGTTGCGGCGCCACCCAGCGACGCACAAGTCGTTGACAGCCTGAACCGGACCGCCGCGAACCTCCATCGAGCATCAACCGACGACGCGTCGCTGCGCGCGGATGCCCATCGGCTCGCCGACCAGTTCACCGAGCTGGCACAGGCCGGCCCCTCGGCGCGAGCCAAGGCAACCCAGATGCTGATACCCGGTTTTGTCACGATGCTCGATCAGATCCGCAATTTATTGCAGCCTCAACTTATCAGCGTCGCAACGCTTCCGCGGGAGTTGGTACGCGAGTGGCAGACACCCGATGGAAGCGCACGAATTTCGATTGCCCCGAAGGGTGACTCCAACAATGTTGCCGTCCTCGACCGGTTCATCGCAGTTGGAATCAAGATAGCGCCGGACGTTACCGGCACGGCGATCATCATTCAGGCGAGCGGTCGAGCTGTGGTCGGTGCTTTTATCGATGCGGGTGCACTATCGTTCGTCGCCATCACTGGCTTGCTCTTGGTCGCGTTGCGACGCGTACGCGATGTGGCGATCACCATGGCGCCAATCGTGTTGACCGGGCTCTTGACCATGGGCACCTGCGTACTGATCCGCCAGCCCTTAAATTTCGCCAACATCATCGCCCTCCCGCTGCTGTTCGGGATCGGCGTTGCCTTCCACATCTATTTCGTGATGTCCTGGCGCGCCGGCAACTCGCACCTTTTGACATCGAGCCTCGCTCGGGGGGTATTCTTCAGCGCGCTCGCGACTGCCACC
>Ga0179592_10000965_pt1 | contig 11673 bp, 8 predicted proteins | sample CZODoug2_1_08_16_FD_148623 | JGI IMG/M metagenome (GOLD analysis project Ga0179592, IMG submission 148623) | Vadose zone soil fungal communities from Angelo Coast Range Reserve, California, USA - CZODoug2_1_08_16fungal (Illumina Assembly) | ecosystem: Environmental > Terrestrial > Soil > Vadose...
GCGAAGGTTGGAGGGCACAACCCGTGGAAGCTTTATGACATTCTACCACTCCGACCGTCAAGGGAATCTATAGGGCTGTTGTCCTATCAATACGGGTAGTTCTAGGCAATTCGGGGGGTATTCGCCGGTGGTACCTACCCAGGTTGGGGGTTATGCCTGCCATTGCCGCAATTACTTGTGGTTTCGAGTTCTCCGCTCCCTGTCCTCAGGGACGGTTATCCTTTGAAATCAGTACTGTTTCACGCGAGAGTACTACCCGCGCTTTCCTCTTGGAAGGTGATTTTCTTTCGTTATTTCTATGTCGTTGAGTGCAATCGCTGCGCGTACACCCCGCTTGCGCCGCATGCCTGCATCAGTTTTTCCTACGATTTATCCAGCGACAACGACTTCCACAGCGCATCCACGCGCTTCTTCGTATCTTCATCCATCAAGATTTCATCCGGCCACGGCCGCGCGAATCCTTCGGACGCCCACTTGCGCGTCGCATCGATTCCCATTTTCGATCCGAAGTCTTGCATCCGCGCTGCGTGATCCAGTGTATCCATTGGCCCCAGCGAAAACTGCACGTCCCGCTCGGGATCCAGCGCGCAGAGCGTCTTCCATACCACTTCGCTGTAATTGTGAATGTTCACGTCGTGGTCCACCACCACGATCACTTTCGTAAACATCGCTTGCCCCAGCGACCAAATCGCATTCATGATCTTGCGCGCATGCCCGGGATACGACTTGCGAATCGCCACAATCATCAAGTTGTGAAAAATTCCTTCCGCCGGCATGGCCACATCCACGATTTCCGGATACTGCATCTTCATCACGGGCAAGAACACGCGCTCGACCGCGTATCCCATATAGAAGTCTTCCTGCGGCGGCGGCCCCACGACCGTTGTCAAATAAATCGGCTCTTTGCGGCGCGTCACGCACTCCACATGAAAGACCGGGAATTCGCCTTCCAGCGAATAAAAGCCCGTGTGGTCCCCAAAAGGGCCTTCCGTGCGCATCTCATTCAGACTGACGTAGCCCTCCAGCACAATCTCCGCATTGGCGGGCACTTCCAGATCGTTGGTCTCGCAGGTCACCATCTCGACGGGTTCGCGCCGCAGGAAGCCAGCAAACATCATCTCGTCGAGGTCCGGCGGAATCGGCAGCATCCCTGAAAGCGCCGTCGCCGGATCGGCGCCAATCGCCACGCTCACCGGAATTCTGCCTTCGGGATTCTTCGCCCTCGCCCGACGAAAATGCTCCGCTCCATGCTTCTGCGTCTGCCAGTGCATTCCCGTCGTCCGCTGGTCGTAAATCTGCATGCGGTACATCCCCACGTTCCGCTTTCCGGTCTCCGGATTCCTCGTAAATACCAGCGGAAACGTAATGAACCGCCCGCCATCCCGCGGCCAACATTTCAAAATGGGGAAATCAAAAAGGTTGACGTCGCTCCCCTTCTGCACAACTTCCTTGCACGCCCCCGTCTTCACGCTCTTCGGAAAAAACGACCCCAGCTCCGCCAGCTTCGGCAGCATCTTGACCTTGTCGAAAAATCCCTGAGGCGTCTCCATCTTCAAAAATCCCTGGATGCGCTCTGCGACCTCATCTAGTTCGTTCACTTCGAACGCCAGCGCCATCCGCCGCGCGCCTCCAAACGCGTTGATCAGCAGCGGATATCGCGACCCCTTCGGCTTTTCGAACAACAGCGCGGGTCCAACTGAATTCGGCGCTCGCTTGGCATCACGCGCCACGCGTTGCGCCACTTCCGTAATCTCCAGCACCGGATCGACTTCCGCGCGAATGCGCCTTAATTCCCCGTCCTTCTCCAGCTTCCGCACGAACTCCCGCAAGTCAGCGTATGCCACCGTGCTCTCCTGTAGCCGCAAACTGTAACACGAACCCGTTTTGGTTCTCGCCACTGCAGGGCCGATTTACTGGGATGCTCGCCGTTCCTAACCTTTCCGCAGTTGTACGCGCGCGTTCGCAGGAACCGGCCGTCTCGTGCTCAATCTTCATTCGCATTCTCACGCGCAAGAGTTTCACGCTGACACAATCTGTCTCAGACTGAGCAAATTCGCCGTCAGCATATCGCCTACTTGATTTTGACCTCTCCTCTGACACGTTCTAAACACTGTATTTGCTGTGAGTTACGGACATCCGCACACCGGTCGTCGGCAAGGTGTTCCCCCTGCGGTTGGCATCGCAATTGCACTTCGTGTGAAAGGAAGGCGTCTGTCCACACGTTATGCGTGCGCTCATTCGCTGAAGACCCGGGAATCGTTGGATCATTCCCCGGCACCAGGCTTCGCACCTTAAAAGGAGGAACGTCGCAAGCATAAATTTACGCGAGCAAATGGTTCGTTTCAGTTGCTCCTGGCGCATCGACCCGACATGCTTAATATGCTCCACATCATCCGGCTTGATTATCTGTCTTGCGTTCTGACCGTTCTCGCCACCGTGCTCATCGGCAAGAAGCTCTGGCAAGGCTGGATCGTCGCCGCCGTCAATAGCGCCGTCGTCTGTGTCATCGGAGTCCGCACGGCCCAATTCGGATTTGTCCCCGCCAATCTTCTCTGCATCGCTCTCTACACCAGCAACCTCGTCAACTGGCGCCCTAAAAAGCGAATCGAATAATCGCTCCTTCATTCTTGCCGCCAACCCCCTGAATTCTTCATTTGGCTTTTCGCCTCTTATAGGACTGAAGTTTCATTGACGGTTACGGCCCTCGGCCCTTTACTGGTTGAGTCATTCTCTTGCGATTGATCTGTTCCCCGGGGAAGGCACTCGATGTGCCCCGCGGTGTCCAAGAAAGTAAGCCAATGAAGCACAAGCTCACTCTGGCCATTTTGTTCTTTGCCGTCATGCCGGGGGTAGTCCTCTGCCAGACCACGAACACGCCCCTGAATCACGCCGAAATCCTTGGTCGCCTGGCCGCGGGAGCCTCCCGCAGCTACATCGCCCATCTCGTCAAAACTCGCGGAGTCAATTTCAGTTCCGATGCGCATTACCTCTCCCTGATTAGCCGCGCAGGCGGAAACGGAATCCTTTTCCAACGCCTTTCGGATTCCAACGCCGGGATCTCGAACGGTTCTTTTTCCAACGAAGATCCGCCCTTCGAACACCTCGCCCGCTGTGCCGAGCTGATTCAATTGGGTTCCATAAACGAAGCCGAGACCGCCTGCCGCGCGTCCATAGATGAAAATCCCGCCAGCCCCTGGGCGATTCTCGCCACGCTCCGCGCGGTTCAGCAGAAGACACCGAAACCACCCGACGTTGTCGATTTGGCGCGTCGCGCTGCCGCGCTGGCGCCGAACGTCCCTGACGCGCATTTTTACTTGGCAAACGCGCTTCCGCGTGACGATGTTCACCAGCAGGAGCTCTTTGCGGAAATACAGAAAGCTTCCGCGATCAGAAATGAACTCGCAGCCTCCGATCCCCTTTCTTCCCTGGCCTCAGACGGAGATTATTTTTTTAATCAGCATTCGGACGCGAGATTCCGCACCGGCGAAGACATCGACGCCCAACTCCAAAGACTCCTTAACATTGAGCCCGATTTCGCGCCGACTCATATTTCCGTGGCCGTGCTCTGCGAGTCCCTGTCGCAGCCGGATCGTGCCTTGGCGGAAATGCATGAAGCCTTACGCCTTGAGCCAGACAATGCTCAACTTCATGCCGCTTTTGCGGACTTTTACCGCGATGCTGGAAACGTGGAGTCCCAGGTCGCCGAGCTTCGCGAAGCCATTCGCTGCGAACCGAACGGCAGTTCTCACCGACTGGATCTTGCGAGAACCTTCCAGGAACTGGGTCGTCTGCCCGATGCCATCACCGAGCTCAAGAATCTTCTGGCAATCGACCCCGTAAATTCGTTCGCGAGTGCCATTCTTGTTGATATAGCCCTCGATCAGAAGAACCGCACTCTCGCGATTGAAGAACTTCGCCGCTTCCTCAAAGCCACCTCCATCGGTGTAGATGAATTCGCTTACATGACGCAAACCTGGGACGAATCCTACCGGCTAGCCGAAGTCTTACATCACGATGGCCAGCTCGAGGCCGCCGTGGCGCAATATCTGGAAATGCTCCGTTTCCGGCCAGAAGATGGCGGCGTCCACAATGACTACGGCAACGTCCTCATGGATCAAAACAAGCTGGAGGCCGCTACCGCGCAGTACCGCGAAGCCCTTCAATACGAACCTGACCTTTCGGCAGCTCGCAACAATCTGGGCGTCTGCCTCATGCGTAAGCGTGACTTCGATGCCGCCGTCGCGGAGTACAACGCCGCCCTCAACCTCAATCCGGAAGAACCGAACACTCGTATCTGGCTCGGGATCGCACTTGGCAGCAAGGGCGATCTCGAGGGAGCCATCAGCGAATTCAAGCGCGCCCTCAGCGAAAATCCCGAAGACGCTTTCGCTCATGCCAGTCTCGGGCATGCCTTCGAGCTAAAGAATGACCCCGCCTCCGCCATTCCCGAGCTCAAACGCGCTCTCGAGCTAAACCCGGACATTCGCGCCACCGAGAATGACCTTGCCTGGCTGTATGCCACTGCCTCTGATCCTCGATACCGCGATCAGCAGGCAGCCTTGTCGCATGCCAGGCACGCCGTCACCCTCCTGCAGCGGCCTCCCGTCCCCAGTGGTGAAGAATCCGCCGCCTACTTCGACACCCTTGCCGAGGCTTTGCTTTTAAACGGTCAAGCGAAGGAAGCGCTTGCCACTGAGGAGCGCGCCGCCAGCTTGGATCAAAAAAACCCTGAAATACAAAAACGCCTGGAGCGCTTCAGGAAAGCAGCCCTCGTCCCCGGCCCCAAACCACGGTAGCGAGTTTCTTCTGTTCCACCTGCTGGGAGCCGCATACGCCTGTGACGATTACGGCCATCGGGTCGAGCCGCATGTGGGCTTAGAGCCAACCACCGGCCCGACTTCCGTGACCGTCGCTCGGACCTCGTGATCACATTCTGTCTTCTGAAGGATGTGAGCTTCTGTTTCTTCCCTTCCCCCGCGTCCGCCACACCCCTAGTGATCGAAGATCCCGATCTTACCGGGACCGTATATTCCGACCCTTTTAGGAAAGTAGCGTGCTTCCCACAATGTTCGCCCAGCTCGCGTCCCTTCTGCCTTCAGTACCCCTGCGCCTCGTCTGCAGCTTCTCTGGTTCCGGTCGAATGGACAACGGCTTGAAAGATCACAGGTACCCCCACGGCCTGTCTTGTGCCTCGCCGCTCCTCGCAATTTCACTGGCTGGTAGTATCCTATGGATAGCCATATGGATCGCGTCTACCTCGATTTCAACGCCACTACGCCCGTCGAGCCGGAAGTGTTTGACGCCATGCGGCCCTTTTTCTCCGCCGAATTCGCCAACGCCGCCTCTATTCACACTCCTGGTCAGCGTGCGCGCGCCGCCGTCGAAACCGCCCGCGAACAAGTCGCCACGCTTATCGGTGCGCGTCCCCAGGAAATCGTCTTCACCAGCGGCGGCACCGAATCAGACAATCACGCCATCTTTGGGATTGTGGGACCGGCATTCTTGCCTGTCTCCTCTTCGGGGGATGCCAATTCTCCTCAACTCGTGACTACCGCCATAGAACATGAAGCCGTCCTCAACGCCTGCCAGGCTCTCGAAAAACAAGGTGCGCGCGTCACCTATTTGCCGACGGATCGCGAAGGATTGATTGACCTCGAAGAGTTGCGCCGCGCCATTCGCCCGGAAACCGTTCTCATCACCATCATGCACGCCAATAACGAACTTGGCGCCGTCCAGCCGCTCGAAGAAATCGGCCGCATCGCCAAAGAAGCCGACGTTTACTTCCACACCGACGCCGTGCAATCCGCTGGAAAAATCCCCATCGACGTCAACACTCTCCGAGTGGATTTGCTCTCCCTCTCCGGGCACAAATTTTATGCGCCCAAAGGGATCGGTGCGCTCTATGTTCGCGGTGGAACGCGTTTGCGCCAGCTTCTCTATGGCGGCCATCACCAGCGCGGTTTTCGTCCCGGCACGGAAAACGTTGCCGGCATCGTGGGACTCGGCAAGGCCGCGGAAATCGCTCGCAAAACGCTCGCCGAAGATGCTCGGCGCATATCCGCGCTTCGCGACAAATTGCAGCAAGGCCTCCTGCAGCGTGTTCTCCATTCGCGCGTAAATGGCGGCGCCGCGCCGCGCACTCCGAACACCACCAATCTCGTTTTTCCCGGCGTCGAAGGTGAAGCCCTCCTCATTGCTCTCGACTTGAAGGGTCTCGCCTGTTCGACGGGCGCGGCTTGCTCCTCCGGCGCCGTCGAACCATCGCACGTGCTGACCGCCATCGGCTTGCCCCCGGAGGAAGCCCGCGCCAGCCTGCGCTTTAGCCTCGGCCGGCACACCACGTCCGCGGATATTGATTTCGCGTTGAACGTCGTGCCCGCCGCCGTCACCCAGCTCCGCGAGTTATCGCCAACCTATGGAAAGATGGCAGAAGCCAGGTAAGATGAATGTAGGGGCACGATAAATCGTGCCCTGATTTTGCATATGGCAACGGCAACCCAATTCGCCACCCTGCCCAAGCGCGCCCAAACGCAGCGCGGCCTGGTCGCTGTGGCCATGTCCGGCGGCGTGGATTCTTCCGCCGTTGCCGCTCTCTTGCAACAGCAAGGACGCGCCGTCGTTGGCCTCACCATGCAACTCTGGAATCAGCGCCGCCTTCCAGAACTTCAAGGTGACGGCCCCGCGCAGCATCGCTGTTGCTCGCTCGACGATGTGTACGACGCCAAGGCCGTGGCGCAACATCTGAATTTTCCGCACTACGTCGTGAATTTCGAAGAGCAGTTCGAGGCGCGCGTGGTTCGTCCTTTTGTAGACCAGTATCTCGCTGGCCGCACGCCTATCGCCTGCACCAATTGCAATACGGACGTAAAGTTTGAGCCGCTTCTGCGCATGGCGCGCCAGATCGGCGCGGAGCGTCTCGCCACCGGCCACTACGCGCGAATTCGCAGGAACGACGCCATCCGCCGCTGGGAATTGCTGCGCGCGCGCGACGAAACCAAGGATCAATCTTATTTTCTGTGGGGACTTTCCCAGGAGCAGCTTTCGCGCAGCGACTTTCCGCTCGGCGAACTCACCAAGGAAGAAGTCCGCGCTCTGGCCCGCCGCGCGAATTTGCCGGTCGCGGAAAAGCCGGAAAGCATGGAGCTGTGCTTCGTGCCCACTGGTAACTACGTGCAATTTATCCAGGCTTATTCACGAGAGCGCGGAATTTCTTTGCAGAACGAAACCGGCGTAATCGTCAACGAGAACGGCGACGTGCTCGGCCGCCACGATGGCGTCCACAATTTTACGATCGGCCAGCGCAAGGGCCTTGGCTTCGCCGCCGGCAAGCCGCTCTACGTTCTCTCGATTGACCCGGAGAAGAACCGCGTCGTCGTCGGCGAAGACGACGTCCTGCGAAAGACAGTTTGCGAAGTCGAAGGCGTGAATTGGATTCCCGGCGATCAACCGCCCGGTCCGCTTCGCGCTTTCGCCAAAATCCGCCACAAGCACGAGGCCGCACCAGCTACCATTGACGCGCTCGACGCCGCCACCGCGCGCGTCACGTTTGAAGCGCCGCAACGCGCCATCACTCCGGGCCAAGCCGCCGTTTTTTACGACGGCGACATCGTCCTCGGCGGAGGCTGGATCCGCTGACGCGGGGTCAACATTTCCGCCTTAACTTTCTGTGTCTTGAGTTTAGATTTTTCCAGCAGCAAGAAAAAAGAGTTTGAATTTCCGAGCGGCAACTTCGCTAAATGAAAAGTTCTTCTTCCTGTTGTTCGCGCGGTTCATCGCTGTTGCGCCGACGGCGGCGCGACCGCAGGAGATCGAGGCCCACTTTAATTCCCTGCACTAGCGCTGAAGCTTTTTGCACCGGCTTCCAGAAACTGTGACTGAACTTTGAGCCCGCGTCTTCCACAGCCTCGAGCGTTCCGGTCAGGATGCGATCCGCATGCACCAACTGTCCGCGCAGCCGGTCCGCAGCGTCCGTAAACACGCGGTCGATCTTTTGCGCCTGCCCGCGCGCCAAGTACACGATGTGCGACGCGTCATTCACCATGTTGGAGATTTTTGGCTGTGTGTCGTCCAGCAAAATTTGCACGCGTGTGAGGATCGGCCCCACGCGCGACTGCAAATCCGTGACCAGGCGGTTGGTGTTCTCCGACGTGCGTTTCAGTTGGAAGAACAGCAACGTCAAAATCACCACCTGGACCACCAGAGCGATGGCCGCGATGATGCAGAACACTTCGAGCCAGAATTGCATAGCTGCCCCGCGCGCCCCACTGAGGGACGGAACCCCGTGCTACCGCCGTAGCGAAACTCTAGGACTTCGATTGGCGCAGATACGCTTCGCGTCCGGCTTCCACTGCCGCCGAGATCGAATCTTTTTTGCTTACCGCAATTTCCTTGCTGCGCTCAATCATTCATCCGCGCGTTCGCGCAATTCGCGAGCTTTCTTCTGGGCGTAATCCTTGCCCTCGTCGGCTTTCTTCGAAAGAAAATCGCGGGTCTCTTCGCCGGACTTGGGCGCAAACAAAATACCCACGAGCGCCCCAATCCCCATTCCTACCATGAAATACGTCACCTTCGAACCCACATTGTCCGCCATAACAACCTCCAGAGAAACCGTAGCATAGCACTAAGGGCCGCGCAATGCGCGCTAACCCCTATAAGCGTTCGAATGCGGTTATCGCGCTTTCGCATCGCCGAGCTGGCTCAGAATTCTCTCAGCGCTTTTTCGCGAAATTACGCTGCTCAATTTTTCCAGACCAGCCCTCTGAATATTGGCGACGCTCCCGAATTCTTTCAGTAATTTTTGCGCCGTTTTCGCGCCCACCCCGGGGATTTCGTTTAGCGCTGTTTGGGTTTGGCGTTTGCCGCGGCGCTGGCGGTGAAACGTAACCGCAAATCGGTGAGTCTCATCGCGAATTTTCTGAATCAGGTGCAGCACGGGAGAATGCCGCTCCAAAACAATGGGTTCATCTTCCTGACCTAGAACGTAGAGAATCTCCTCTTTTTTCGCGATGCTGGCGACTGGCTGATTGATGATTTGCAGTGATTCGAGCGCCTGCGCCGCGGCGTGAAGTTGTCCAATTCCGCCATCAATCAGGATCAACCCGGGCAGTTCTTTTTTTTCTTCCTGCAGGCGGCGATAACGCCGAGTGACGGCTTCGCGCATGCTGGCAAAATCGTCGTTCTGCCGCAGCGGATTTCCGTTGGACCCCTCTTCGCCACGAATGATAAATTTCCGATAGTCGGATTTTTTCGTGCGGCCTTTTTCCCACACAACCATGGACGCAACGGTGTCGGTTCCCTGGATATGGGAAATGTCAAAACTCTCAATGCGCTGCGGTTCTTCCGCAAGATTGAGGGCATTCTGCAAGGCCTCGCCAATCGCTTTCGACGTTGGCTTCAAAACGCGGAAGCGCTGTTCAAAGGAATGCTTGGCGTTGTTTTCGACGAGATCGAGGAACGCGCGCTTGGTCCCGCGCTGCGGCGTGAAGATTTCCACCTTATGCCCGGCGCGTTCCGTCAGCGTGGCTTCGAGCAATTCGCGATCCTCGAAATCCGCGGAAACATGAATCGCTTTCGGCAGATACTCCGCTTCCAGGTAAAGCTGTTTCAAGAGAGAAGGCACGAACTCCTGCGGATCAAATTCTTCCAGATCTTCCCAATAGAATTCGCGGCGATCCACGGCGCGCCCACCACGCAAGTGGAAAAGGTTGGCCGCGACGAGCGGCGGCTCGGCGTAATAGGCAAGAACGTCGGTATCATCTCCCTGCGCCGCGGCGATGCGCTGACGTTCTTCGATGTCTTCGAGAGTTCGCAACAAATCGCGGTAAGCGGCGGCCTGCTCGAATAATTCCTTCTCAGCCGCTGCCGTCATGCGTTCTTCAAGGCTCTTGATCAAGTCGTGGCGGCGCCCTTCCAGAAACAGCCGCACATCGCGCGCGGCTTCCGCGTAACGCTCGTCCGTGGTGAGTCCGGCCACACAAGGCCCGAGGCAACGCTTGATGTAATACTGCAGGCAGGGACGCTGGTGGCTGCGCGTCAAATCCACGGTGCAGGAAGGAACGAGGAACCGCTTGTGAACGAAGTGCAGAATGCGGCGCGCCAGGCTCGCGGGAAAATAGGGACCGAAATAGAGCGAGCCATCTTTCTTGATGCGCCGCGTGAAATACACGCGAGGATATTTCTCCGCCGCTGTAAATTTTATGTAGGGGTAGGTCTTGTCGTCACGAAGCACGACGTTGAATTTCGGGCGATACTGCTTGATGAGGTTATGCTCGAGCGCCAGGGCTTCCCGTTCGTTGCCTACGACGATGGTTTCGAGGTCGGCGATCTCCCGCGCCAGCGAGCCGGTCTTGGCATCCACCCAGCGCGATTCGAGGAAGTAGGAACGCACGCGGCTGCGCAGGTTGCGCGCCTTGCCAACATAAAGGATCTTCTCGCCCGCATCCTTGAAGAGATAGACGCCCGGGCTTTCGGGAAGCTGCGCGGCTTTTTCGCGGGGTTCCATGGAGGCTTCAACACACAACTTTACAATCAGCAGACAACTTCCATCATACTAGACGGAATCGGAGTACAGGGAGACCTCCGTGACCGGCATGCGATTCGGCAAAGCGATTCCCATTCTTTGGGCGATTTTCCTGCTGTTTGCCGCCTGGCCGGTCCACGCGCAAGAACCACAACCGGAGTCCTCTTCCAAACCGGCCAGCCCACCCAACGACGGCATGAAGCCAAAATCTCCCGCCAAGCAAAAGAAAGACACCGCGACGAAAAATGCGCCCGACCAACCTGCATGGGATCCGCTGCGCGCGGAGAAAGATCTCGAAGTTGGCCAGTACTACATGAAGAAGGGAGATTTGGACGCCGCCATCGACCGTTTTCAGGATGCGACCGCGGCGAAACCAGGTTATGCGGTCCCTTTCAAGTATCTGGGTGAAGCACAGGAGAAAAAAGGCTTGAAGAAGCAAGCCATCAAATCGTATCAGCGCTATCTGGACTTATACCCGCATGCGGAAGACGGCGACAAAGTGCGCAAGAGAATCGAAAAACTCTGGAAAGAAGTTGCAAAGGAAAAGAAGGAATAGTAGTGCTCCAAATTCCTTCGTTAGTTCTAGGTTCCACCCCTTCAAAGAATTGTATGAACCTGCCTGTGGGATATGGCGTCTAGTCTCAGAGAGGCGTGAAATGAAGTTATTCCTGGCTGTAATGCTCCTCTTGGCTTCAAATATCGCTGCGCAGGGCGTCGTTTTTCAGACATCTGTCGTTCCCAAACCCGAGGAAGACATCCTTGCCGATTGCCGCTACGAGATCACGATCCCAAATCCTGCAAAGCCAATTCTGGCTGTGTGGGTAATCTTCGATAGAGGCCGCGACATGCTTCGCTACTACGGAGACCCTGAAGTTCAAGCCTTTGCGTATCAGAGGGATTTGGCGCTCTTGTTTCCATTCCACTGTCGTGGAAAAGGCTACGAAGACATGGACGTTGACGCTTCCAAGGGGATTGGACGGGCTCTGTTTGCGGCGCTCTCTCAACTCTCGCAATCTTCGGGTCACCACGAGCTGGCCTCAGTCAAGTTGATCCTATTGGGCTTCTCAGGCGCCGGTTCTCTGGTGGCAAGGCTAGCCGCTTATGCGCCAGACCGGGTGATCGCCTCAATTCCTGCGGATCCATCCCAATTTGAC
>Ga0179592_10000966_pt1 | contig 11671 bp, 14 predicted proteins | sample CZODoug2_1_08_16_FD_148623 | JGI IMG/M metagenome (GOLD analysis project Ga0179592, IMG submission 148623) | Vadose zone soil fungal communities from Angelo Coast Range Reserve, California, USA - CZODoug2_1_08_16fungal (Illumina Assembly) | ecosystem: Environmental > Terrestrial > Soil > Vadose...
GTCCGTAACTGTTATAGACGGCGGCTTTCATGGACGTTCCTCCGTGGCACCAGCTTGCTCCTTCCATTGGTGAACAGGCCAGCCTACTTGCATTCACGCTGTTGGCTTGACATCAGGCGGCTCGAATCCGCAACGTGCCCAACGCTGGCGGGCTTTTTCGCGTTCTTCCGGCGTCATTTGCTCCCACCGCTCGGCCATGCGCCGCCGAACATTGGGACGCATATTGGAACCATGAGTGCCGCGAATGCCAAGTCCTCCGAAGAGGATGCGGCATAGCGCCAGCATTCCGAGCGCTTGCCAGAAGGTGATCTGGCGCCAGCCGAAGAGCGGCGGCAGCAGCCAATTCCACAAGCGCAGCACTATTTCGCCGCCAATGGCGATAAACAGCAGCATCGCCAGGATCGCCAGCGGAGCCATCCAAATCCATTTCCTTCTCATGTTCAGTCCCTCCCCTTCGTAAATTCGTCGTAAATGCTTTGCAACCGCTCGCGCAGATGCAGCACCGCATAGCGCTTGCGTGAGAGCAGGGTATTTACGCTCACACCAGCCTCGGCGGCCATCTCCCTGAAGCTGCGCCCCTCCAGTTCGTGAGCGATGAATACTTCTCGCTGTTCGTCGGGCAGTTCGTCGAGTGCAAGTTCCAGTTCGTCAAGAAGAACGTGGCGGGCGTAAAGCGCTTCCGGCCCGGCATCCGGCGATGGCAGCAGATCTTCGATCTTCAGCACCTCGCCGTTTTCGTCCTCGACCGCTGCCTCGCTGAAGGTTTCAGGATTCTTCTTCCGGAAAAGGTCAGTGATGCGATTACGCGCCACGCGAAACAGCCAGCCGGTCACGTGCTCAATCGGCATCAGCAGGCGGTTCGCTTCCACCAGTTCGTAGAAGACCTCTTGCAGAATATCCTCAGCGTCGCGCGGGTCGGACACTCGGCGCCGGATGAAATTGCGCAGCCGGGATCGCTCTTCCGCGACGATTTCGGAGATTTGATGGTCTTGCTCGGTCATCGCGGTGATGCTCCACGGCTCGCCCATCCATTATTGAAGACGAACGGCGGCCGCAAATATTGTAGAGATTTAACCGGCCAAACGGAGGCGTGCCAGGGCTTCATGGGGCGGTCCGATCTGCCAAGTTGCAGCCCCTTAGTGTGCTGCGACCGATGAATTGGGTGTTACTCGTAGCGCAAAGTTTGGATTGGATCCACGCGGGTCGCGCGTCGGGCAGGCAAGTAGCAGGCCAGGAGCGCCACGGCAAACAACAGAACAGTGACGCCTGCAAACGTCGGGAGGTCCGTGGGGGGCACGCCGAAGAGCAGGCTGGCCATCAGTCGCGTAAGCGCGAAGGCCGTTGCAAGTCCGGCTGCAACTCCAATCGCCACCATACCAGCCCCCTGTATCATCACCAATCCAAGGACGTCTCCACCTTGCGCACCAAGCACCATGCGCAAACCAAATTCCTTGGTGCGCCGCGCCACCGAATACGACACTACTCCGTAGATGCCAACGGTGGCGATTGCAAACGCAACGATAGAGAACAGAGACAGCAGCAGCGTCAGGAACCGAGGCCGCGCCTGCGCGCGAGTCAGCACGTCCTCCATCAGCCTCACATCGGCCAACGGCAGAGACGGGTCAATGGCATTCAACTGCTCGCGCACAATGCCCGCCAATGAGCGCGGTTCGCCCACCGGTGTGCGCATGACTACGTACATGTCTGAATTGCCCGCGCCTGCCGGCTGCCGATAGGGCAGATACAATTCGGTTCCTGCAGGCCGGTCAAGCCCGGCATTCTTCACGTCATCCACCATGCCGACGACCGTGGACCAGTTTTTGCTCCCGCCGGGCTTGAGGCGTCGGCCGATGGGATTCTGCCGGGGCCAGAACGTCATGGCCATGGTCTTGTTGATAATGACGGCATCGGGCGCGCCTTGAACGTCACGAGCGTCGAACAAACGCCCATCCATCAGCCGAATGCCCATCGTCGCGAAATAGTCTTTGCTGACCGCCTGGTAAAAATCCACATTCTGGATGGGACCATCCTGCGTTTGGACAAATCCCTCGATATCCGTGTCGTTCATGTTTGGCGGGCGCATGGGCGCCAATCCGGAAACGAGCGCGGCGGATTGCACTCCTGGGAGAGTCGTCAAGCGCTCCTCGAGCCTGGTCCAGAAATCCGTAATCTTCGCGTTGTCCGTGTACGTTCCGCTCGGCAGCGAGACGCGCATGGTGATGACGTTCTCAGCTTGCAGGCCGGTGTGGACTTCCTGCAGCTTCCAAAAAGCCCGCAGCATCAACCCGCAGCCAATCAGCAGCACCAGGGCCATCGCCAGTTCACCGGCCACCAGGATGCGGCGGAAAATTTGCGCACCGGCCGCGGCTGTCGTGCTCCCCGCCGTGTCCTTTAGAGATTCGGAAATCCCGCTTAAAAGCAAAGGTGCGAGAGGCGCGAGTCCAAAAAGCACTCCGGTAATCAAACTCGTCCCCAGCGTGAAGAGCAGGACCCGCCAGTCCATCGAAATCTCATCCGCGCGGGGAATTCCGCCGGCATTTGTAAGCTGAACCAAGCGCACCCCTCCAAAAGAAAGCGCCATACCCAGAACAGCGCCGCAGAGAGCCAGGAGAACTCCCTCGGTCACAAATTGCCGCGCAAGCCTCACCAGGCCGGCGCCCAGCGCACCACGAATCGCAATTTCCCGACGGCGGGCTTCGGCGCGAGCCAACAGCAGGTTTGCCACGTTCACGCTGGCGATCAGGAGCACGAATACCACAGCGCCTAGCAGCATCAGGAGTGCAGGACGCACACTTGAAACGACTTCCGTTTGCAGAGGAAAGCTGACGATCGTGTGCGTTTTTGGGTGGAAACTATGGATCTTGGGCACTTTCTTTTCACCATAACTCTGCACGAGCGAGGCCAGCTCCCCCTGAGCTTGCCCCGCCGTAACGCCTGCTAGCAAACGGCCTAGCAAATAATAATTGTGGCCGCCGCGGTTGCCAGGATTCGCGGGATCCAAACGCAATGCGGTCCAGATCTGGGCCGGCTCCTGCTCACCCGGTGGAAATTGAAAGCCTTTCGGCATGACGCCGATGATGATGCACTTCAAGCCGTCGAGGTACGTCTCGCGGCCCACGATTTGGGGATCACCTGCAAAAGCGCTTTGCCACGTCCCATAGGAAATGTCTGCGACAACCTGAGCTCCGGGGACATCATCGGATTGCGAAATGAGCCGCCCGGCCTTCGGCGGTACGGCAAGCGTTTCCAGCAATCCGCCGCTCACGTATGCCGCGGTAACGCGCACGGGTTGCGTTTTTCCAGCGAGATTCGCGCCGCCGGTAATCCACGCATCGAGCGACGCCCAGGAATGTGTATCCCGGTGCAAATCCAGGAATTCAGGTCCGGAAGTCCAAAATCGGTGCAAGCCGCCGTTTGGAAACGTCGGAAACTCGGTGTACACGCGGATGAGCTGCTCGGGATGCGAGTAAGGAAGCGGATGGAGGAGGACGGCATTAACTACAGTGAATATCCCGGTGGTGGCTCCAATCCCAAGCATCAGGCATAGCACGGCCGCGGTGGTGAAACCCGGATTCTTGCGCATCATGCGGACTGCAAACTGGAAGTCTTGCCAAAGCGTTTCCATGGGACACCTTCATCCGGTAAGGTACGTTCGAATCCTCCTGCATGTTCCCGGCAACTGAAAATAGCAGACGCTCCCGACGAGCTATAGTCTTCTGCCTACGGTTCGTTACGCATAGCGAAAAGCGTGGTCGTATCGTCGACGGAAGCGAGAATGAAGTCAAGCGTGCGTAGATGGATCTTACGTTTGTACTTTGCGGAAGGCTCGCCGCCGTCTATCATTCGCTCTCATGGCTGACTGCGGATTCGCCTTCCGAACGCGAGTGCTGGCTGGCACATTACAGCAAACATGAAACGCCTTGCTTACATTGACTGGATGCGCGGGCTGGCGTGCGTGCTGATGTTTCAGACGCATTGCTACGACTCCTGGATGAGCCCGGAGGCCAGGAAGTCGTCGTCGCTGATTGGGTGGTCGCGGCTGGGTGGAACGCTGCCGGCGCCGCTGTTCATATTTTTGGCCGGCGTGTCGTTCGCGCTCATGACGGAGAAATTGCGGGAGAAGGGAATTGCGCGAAACGCGATCGCGAAGCAAACGATCTTTCGCGGCGCGGAAATTTTTGGCATGGGGCTGCTGTTTCGAGTGCAGGAATTTGCGTTGGGCTATCCCTGGTCGCCGTGGACGGATTTACTGCGCGTCGACGTGCTAAACATTCTCGGGCTTTCCATGGTGCTAATGGGAGTGTTGTGCTGGGCGACGGGTGAAGGCGGCGCCGCTGAGGCCAGGGTTCGCACTCTTGTGGCGGCGATTTTTGTGGCGGTGACTGTAGCCATGGTGACGCCGCCGCTTTGGACGACCCATCGGCCAAAGTTCCTGCCCTGGCCCTTAGAGTCTTACATCGATGGCGTGCATATATTTGAGGAGCCGCAGCCGTGGCTCTTTCCTTTGTTTCCGTGGTCGGCATTTGCATTCGCGGGGCTCGCGGTGGCATTTTTTCTGTTTTTGGATTTTGCGCGTCGCAGGGAAGGGCTGGCGTTCGCCGCACTCGGCGGCGCTGGAATCGTTGCGTGCTACTTGTCGGTCTTGTTCGATTCGTCGCGCGTTCGGCTGTACGCGGTTTACGACTACTGGCACAGCAATCCGGATTTCCTGCTGATGCGCGGCGGCATCCTGCTGCTGATTCTTTTTCTAGTTTATGCGTGGTGCCGGTGGGGAATGGCGCAGAAGGGATTCAGTCCCATCATCCAGCTTGGAAATACTTCGCTGCTGGTGTATTGGGTGCACATCGAATTTGTCTATGGAAGATTTTCCATCCTGCCCAAGGGGCAGTGCAGCGCGTTGAAGGCAACGGCGGGGCTGATTGCGATTTTCCTGGCGATGCTGGCACTTTCACTGGCGCGCACAACGTGGAAAAAGTGGCGAGTCAGGGCTTTACAGAAGAATCCAGCGGCAACTGCTGCGCCCGCGGGATCTTGATGATGACTTCGCCGGGCTTGGCGAGGCCAAGCTCGTCGCGGGCGATTTTTTCGATTTTGCCGGGATCGGTCTTTAGCTCTCTAACTTCCTGCTCGAGCTGTAGATTTTCTTTATTCAACTGCTCCAGGTCAGTGGTTACCTTCTTGATTTCCAGTTGCTTGTGGCGCATGGCCAAAAAGCCGTGCGTGCCAAAAATATCATGTACCAGGAGCACAAGCACGAGCAGAGCGAGGAGCGTGCGGCCGTGCTGTCGCAGGAAGGGCGGCAAGTTCTCTCTGGCACTCGTCTTCTTCAGTTTTGCAGAACCCATTGTGATGCGTCTCGTGTCAGTTTTGCGGAAGCGGCAGCGCTTTCGGCTTCCACGTACAGGCGAAGCAGCGGCTCCGTGCCAGAAAGGCGCAACAGCATCGACGAACCGTCGTCGAAGACAAATTTTGCGCCATCGGTGCGGTCGATGGATACGACTTTCCGGCCGGCGAGTGTCGAAGCGTCAACAGCCACACGCTTGACTGCGTTTGCCTTTTGTTCGTCGGAAAGATGAAGATTTTCGCGGACCGGCCAGAATTCGCGGCCGAGTTTCTTGTACATCGCGCGAACCTGTTCACCGATGGAAGCGCCGCGCGCGGCGATCATTTCCGCGACGAGCAAGCATGCGAGAATGCCGTCTTTTTCCGGGATGTGGCCGCGAATGGTGAGCCCCGCGCTTTCTTCGCCGCCAAGAGCGATTTTGTCTTCGCGAATGAGCTGTCCGATGTATTTGAAACCGACGGGCGTTTGATGAACGGTTTGGCCGTGCGACTTGGCGACCGCATCGATCATTTGTGTGGTCGCGACGCTGCGTGCGGCGGGCATTTTCCATTTGCGCGTTTCGACAAGATAGTCGTAGACGAGCGCAAGGATCAAGTTGGGCTGGATCCAAGTGCCATCGCGATCGACGATGCCAAAGCGGTCGGCGTCGCCATCGGTAGCCAGGCCGGCGGTCGCCTTCGAATCCACTACACCCTTGCGCAGAGGCGCGAGATTTTCTTCGGAAACGTCGGGGCCGGTCCCGTCGAACAGGCAATCGCGTTCCGTGCGCATGGCTTGCACGGTGACGCCGTGATCGGAGAGCGTGCGGTCAAGATAGCCAGCGCCGCAGCCGTGGAGCGCATCGACAACCAACGATGGCTTGGCTTTGCGCAGAGTATCGAACTGAATGAGTTCTTCAAGGCGCTTCAAATAATTTTCGCGCAGATTAACCTTTTCGCCGCGCGGGGAACTTGATGAACCGTGAGCAAGGGGCGGAACTCCATTCGCAGCGAGCTTCGCGGCACGCGCTTCGATATCCTTGGTGACTTCCGGCAGGGCGGGGCCTGCGTCGGCCGAGGAAAATTTCAGGCCATGGTATTGGGCGGGATTATGGCTGGCGGTGAAGTTGATGGCGCCGTCGAGTTTGCGGCGCATGATCTCGAACGCCACTGCGGGAGTGGGCGTGAACGTTTCGCAGAGCAGGGTTCGAATGCCGTGGTGCTGTAGGATGTCGACAGCGAGTTGAGAGAATTCTTCGGAGTAGAAGCGCGTGTCGTAGCCCACCAGGATGGCGGGGTCTTTCGCTTTGGCTTTCGCGTGTTCGGCGATAGCGGTGACCGCCAGGCGCACGTTCGCGAACGTGAAATCGTCGGCAATGAGGCCGCGCCAGCCGGACGTGCCAAACTTAATGGCCGAAGATGCGCCTAGACTGGTGCTCGTGCTCATGGGGCCGTATTCTAGCCCTTCGAGTCCTGGAGCGAAAGTCAATATGATGAGAGACCGATGAGTCTGGCGGAAGCAAGAAACGAGCGGGTCGTTTTCATCACCTGCCCGACTCGTGCGCTGGCCCGCAAAATCGCGCGCGCTGTGGTGCAAATGCGCGTCGCTGCGTGCGTCAACCTCGTTCACAGCCCCATCGAGTCGCTCTATAGGTGGAAGGGGAAGGTTGAGCGAGCGCGGGAATACCTGCTGGTCATGAAGACCACGTCGAAGCGTTTAGCTGAATTGGAAAACGAAGTGAAACGCCTTCACAGCTATGACGTGCCGGAATTTATAGCCCTGCCGATTACGGAAGGCTCGGAAAAATATCTTTCGTGGCTGACCGATAGCGTCAAGCGAGCGTCCAAGAATCGCAAGTAGTTCTCGTTATTCGTAGCGCCGAGAAACGACGGGATCGACACCAATGGCGCGGCGCGCCTGCCCTGGAGATAGACCGGCTGCGATGTTCGTCGCAACCTGGCGCTCCAGATGAAAACGCAATTCCTGATCGGTTTCCCGTTCAATCGCGTCTTTGCGGAATAAGTTGCGGAGCCGATTCGAAACGCTTTTCAGCCAGCGCATGACCAACCTCCGAACTTTCAGGCCGTTTTCAGGACCAGTCCGATTGCCGCCGCGAGCCGTTCCCAGTTTGCTTGCTCGCTTTGCAGATATTTCCTGCCGGATTTCGTAGGGGAATAATATTTGGCGCGCCGGTTGTTCTCGGACTCGCCCCACTCGGCTTCAATCCAGCCCTGCTGTTCCAGCCGATGAAGCGCGGGGTACAGCGCGCCCTGATTCACTTGCAGCACGTCTTTTGAAACCTGGCGGATGCGCTGCGCAATAGCCCAGCCGTGCATGGATTCGAGAGCGATGGTCTTGAGGATCAGCAGGTCCAGGGTGCCTTGAACGAGATCGGTGGGCTTGCTCATTGCGCTCCTATCAGTTACTGAGGGGAGAGTGTAGCGCCGCTCCTGTCAATAAGCAAGGGGAGAGTCGCCACCTGCAACGAAGGGAGAAAGGACGGCGGTCCGATTCCAGCTACGCGTCGAGTAGTTCGGAGTCGTGTTTTGCGAATGCGGCGCGCAACGTAGCGGGGGTGCGCTCTTTCATACTATGGATTTCCTGAATCAGCCGGTAGATGTTGGAGGTCATGACCAACAGATAGCGAGTCGGGGCCGGGCCGGGATTCCAATAGGTGTGAGGCGTTCCGCGTGGCACGAACACAGCCGAACCCGCGTGGGCCTCGACTTCCTCCTTGCCAACCCGAACGCGCAGAGTGCCTTCCAGCACGTACCACGCTTCGTCGTCGTTGCGATGAAGATGCGGCGGGGCGATCAAACGCGGCGCACCTGGAGGGCCACCTGCGTCGCGCCACTCGGCGATCACAAAAGCATCATCGATCGAACCGATGACCTGTCCGGAGAGTGGGGGAGCGATTTTCGTCCAACTCATAGGGGTGGGAGCTCGCAAAAGATCAAGCGCGGCTACACATAGAGCAGCGCCTGGTCGAGGTCGGCAATGATGTCTTCAACGTCTTCGATGCCGACGGAGAGGCGCACCAGGCCTTCCGTGATGCCCACACGATCCTGAATTTCCTTGGGCATGGAGGCGTGGGTCATCATCGCGGGAAGCGAAATCAAGGTTTCCACGCCACCGAGGCTTTCAGCGAGCGCGCAGAGCTTAACGTGATTGAGGAATCGCCGCGCGGCGTCCAGCGAGCCTACATCGAAGGAGAGCATCGCTCCCGGTCCTTTCTGCTGGCGGCGGGCCACCTCGTGTTGCGGATGAGACTGCAGGCCCGGATAGAAGACCTTTTTAATTTTTGGATGAGCATCGAGATGCCGTGCCACGGTGATGCCGTTGGCATTGTGCTGGAGCATACGAACCGCCAGGGTCTTGATGCCGCGAGAAACGAGGAAACAATCCATAGGAGAGAGGCCCGTGCCTGCGGAGCGCTGGATGAAATAAATCTTTTCCGCATCCTCGGGGCGCGTGAGCACCACCGCTCCGCCCGTCGAGTCGCTGTGGCCGTTCAAGTATTTCGTCATGGAATGCACGACGATGTGCGCGCCCAGCTCGATGGGACGCTGCAAATAAGGACTGAGAAATGTGTTATCGACGACCACCGTGAGGTTGCGCTCGCCGGCCAGCTTGGAAATCGCCGCGATATCGGTGACACTCAGCGTGGGGTTCGCCGGCGTCTCGATGTAGATCATTTTCGTGTTGGGGCGCAGCGCCGTGCGCACAAAATCAGGCACGGACGTGTCCACGAAGCTGAATTCCAGTCCGAAGTGCACCAAAAGTTGCGTCGAGAGGCGGAACACGCCGCCGTAAACCGCTTCGGAAAGCACCACGTGATCGCCCGGGCGGAGAAGCCGGAAGACGGCGTCAATTCCAGCCATTCCGGAAGAAAAAACGTAGGCGCTGTGGCCGCCTTCCAGTTTGGCAACGGTGCGTTCCAGGGCTTTGCGGTTCGGATGGTTCGTGCGCGCGTAATCGTAGCCTTTATTCTTGCCAAGCTCTTCATTGATGTAGGTGGACGTCTGATAGATGGGCGCGACGATGGACCCAGTGGCGGGATCGGGTTCCTGCCCGATATGAATGGCGTTGGTGGCAAAACCCATTGTGCTCTCCTTGCAATTCCTGTTCTGATCGAGATACGGTCAGTTTGACGTCCGGCGCTGACGGTTTGGGTGAATTTCAAATTGGTCGCGCCCTCATCTGGCCTGCCTAGCAGTGTCTAGAGAACTTACAGGAGCCATATTGATCAGTCAAATGGCCGTTGTCCGGGGTTTCCACGGCGGAGCAGCGCCGGGGCGGCACCCCGGTCGCGAGCGGCATCCAATCTTAGCGCGGTGACACTTGACCTGGGTTGCCGTTCCGTAGACCATGGAGTTCACCGACCTATGCGATCCCCGGCAAAGTTTTTTGTGTGTGTTTGCATCGCTGCCTGCGTGGTGATTGCCCGTGGAGTGGCAGCCCAGGATCCGCCGGTACCGGCGTCCAAACCGAAAGCTCCGCCTCCCGCGAGCGAAACGCAGACCCGCATCACCATTGAAGTGACCGGCGGCGAAAAGAGCGTTCCCGTTGAGAATGCCAGTGTGTACGTGAAATTCATTGAAGAACGCTCGTTGAGGAAGGACAAGAAGCTGGAAATGAATGTAAAAACCAGCCGGGACGGCATCGCGCACGTTCCAAACGCGCCGATGGGGAGAGTTCTGGTTCAGGTTGTCGCCGAAGGATGGAAAACGTATGGGCATTGGCTGGACATCACCGATCCGAAACAAACGATCAAGGTGCATCTCGAACGGCCGCCGAAGTGGTACTGAAGTGGGAACAGCCGCCGACCGTTGAGAATGAACAGCTTAGGGAAAATACAACAATGGTTTGATCCTCGAGCGTCTCTTGAAATCTTCCCGTTAATTATATTTTGCTGATGCCACTGAATTTTTCACCGAACAAGAGTGCCAAGAAAAAAATAAAATTGCACACAAATGGTGCAAAGAGCAGAAGAGTGTTGAAGGACGGGAAGTTAGCTGTGCGCGAAGACGGGATTTCCACAACCTTATCAACATTCGTGTTGAAATCTTAACGCAGAAGAAATATTTCACGCGAACTTCGGCAGGCGTCTTGCCCTGCCGCCGGCAAGGTAATTTTTGACCGGTACGAAATCGGGATGATACAGTACAAATTTGGTCGCGCTTGATGACAGAAACCTACGACGGACCATTTTCCCTCCTCCAAATGTTTTGGGGCAGCATCACTGCGCGTCCGCTGCGTAGTTGTCTGAGCGTGATCGCCATTGCTATCCAGGTGATTCTTGTTCTTATGATCGTGGGTCTCACTTCGGGAGTCATTTCCGAATGGGGAAAGCGCGTCGAGGGTGTCGGGGCAGACATCCTGGTGCAGCCGCCGAACTCTTCGATTTTTTTCGCATTCGTGAGCGTCGGGATGCAGGAGTCGCTTGGGGAAAAAATTACCGCGCTGAGTGGCGTGGATGAAGTTGCACCAACGGTCATCCTCACGGAACCAAAGCACTTAGTGATGGTGTATGGAATCGATTACAAGCGGTTCAATGCACTGAGCAAGGGTTTTCTGTTTCGCGATGGGCGGCCATTCGAGGGGCCGGATGAAGTGATTGCCGACGACATCATCGCACAAACGCGTCACTTAAAGGTGGGAAGGCAGATAACGCTGTTAAACCATACGTTTACAGTCTGTGGAATCGTGGGCCATGGGAAAGGCGCGCGATATTTCATTCCCATCCGGACGGCGCAGGAGATTGCCGGGGCGGAGAAGCGCGTTTCGATGTTTTATGTGAGAAGCAAAGGAGATACGGAAGCCACGCGCGCGCAAATTCTGAAGTTGATCCCCGAAAATAACGTTCGCTCCACGTCGGAATACGTCACGCTGATGAATTCGACGAACTTGCCGCAGTTGCGTCCTTTCACGCGCACGATGGTGGCCCTGGGAATCGTCGTGAGCTTCCTCGTGGTCCTCTTGAATATGCACACTATGGTGATGGAGCGCACAAGGGAGATTGGGATTCTCAAAGCGCTAGGTTTTTCCAGGCGGGACGTTGTTCAGATGTTACTGGGTGAGACGCTGATCCTCACGATCATGGGAACCGGCTTGGGAATAGGGCTTACTTTCCTAACGCAGGCGATCTTGAAACAAGCAAAACCTGATCTCCCGATCTTGATCTCTCCCTCCTGGCTATTCGCTGCTGCTGTCCTCGCCCTCGTCGGCGCTGCCGCCGGAGCAGTCTACCCCGCTCTACGCGCTGCCAGCTACGATCCGGTTGTCGCCCTGGCTTACGAGTAAATCATGGCTCTTTCAGAGCCACAACGAAGGATGAAAATGAGCCCG
>Ga0179592_10000975_pt1 | contig 11611 bp, 8 predicted proteins | sample CZODoug2_1_08_16_FD_148623 | JGI IMG/M metagenome (GOLD analysis project Ga0179592, IMG submission 148623) | Vadose zone soil fungal communities from Angelo Coast Range Reserve, California, USA - CZODoug2_1_08_16fungal (Illumina Assembly) | ecosystem: Environmental > Terrestrial > Soil > Vadose...
GATCTCCGACGTGCCGGGCGATCGGCCGGTGGACATTGCGTCCGGGCCGACGGTGGGCGATCCCACGACCTGCGCCGATGCCCTCGGCATCCTGCGCCGCCATGGCATCGAAGCCGCTCGCGAGGTAATCGAGTGTCTGGAAAGCGGGCGCGGCGAATCCGTCAAGCCGGGCGATCCGCGGCTGGCGCACGCCACGGTGCGCACCATCGCCACACCGCAGATGGCGCTGGAGGCAGCCGCGGGTGTGGCCCGCGCCGCCGGGGTGGCGGCGCACATCTTAAGCGATGCCATCGAAGGGGAAGCCCGTGATGTCGGCAAAGTTCTCGCGAGTGTGGCGCTGCAGGTGGCTGCGCGCGGACAACCCGTCAGTGCACCGTGCATTTTGTTGTCCGGTGGCGAGACCACGGTGACGGTGCGCGGCGGCGGCCGCGGAGGACGCAACGTCGAGTTTTTATTGTCGCTGGCGATTGCGCTCGAAGGTCATGAGGGCATCCATGCACTGGCCGGTGATACCGACGGCGTCGACGGCCAGGAGGAAATCGCAGGCGCCTATATGAGTCCGGACTCGCTGGCGCGCGCCAGGGCCTTGGGACTGAAGCCGCGCGAAATGCTCGACGACAACGACGCGCACCGATTCTTCGGCGCGCTCGGGGATTCGGTGATCACCGGGCCCACGCTCACCAACGTCAACGACTTTCGCGCCATATTCATTCAGGGCTGAAATGGTGTCGGCCGCGGCGCGGTACTCGAGCGTTTGCGGCCGTAACAGGCATAAATCACCAAGCCCAGTATCGTCCACGCACCGAAACGCATCCAGGTGCCGGCCGGAAGACCTGCGATCAAATATCCGCATATCGCAACCCCCGCGGGTGCAATCGCCCACACGGCGGGAACGCGAAAGGGCCGCCGAAGAGCGGGGCGGCGGACGCGCAGCACGAGCACCGCTATACACACGAAAATGAATGCGCACAAAGTGCCGATGGAGATCAATTCCGCCAGCACATCCATGGGCAGCCAGCCCGCCGCCAGAATGGCAATGGCCGCGCCGCCGACAATGGCCAGCTGCGGTGCGTGACTCGACGGCGCAATCAGCCCAAGTTTGCGGGGAACAAGTCCGTCCTGTGCCATGGCGTAAAGGATGCGGCTCTGACCGTACAGCAGCATCAGCATGACGGAAGTCAATCCGACCAGCGCGGCGATTTCCACCGCGACTTTGAGGAACAGCAATCGGTTCCCGGCGTGAGCGAGGGCTGCGCTGATCGGATTGGCAACGTGCAATATCGGGTATGGCGCGATGCCCGTGAGTACGAGCGCGAACAGAATGTAGATCACGGTGCAGATCAGCAGCGAACCGATGATGCCGATGGGCAGATTGATTTGCGGATTGCGCGTCTCGCGCGCTGCCGTCGACACCGTATCGAAACCTAAGTAGGCATAGAAAATCACGCCGGCGCCGCGCACCACTCCCGACCAGCCGTACTCGCCGAAAGTCCCACGGTTCGGCGGCAGGAACGGCGACCAGTTCGCCGGATCGATGAAAAATGCGCCGCATGCGACGAATAGCGCCAGGATGGCCAGCTTGATGGTCACGAGCGCCGTGTTGACGCCGACCGTCAAGCGCACGCCGCGCGACAACAGCAGCGCGATTCCTCCCAAAATGAGTACGGCGGGAACATTGAACCACGAGCCGCTCAAGATGACGGCGCCACCCGCGGCTACACCTAAGGGTGAGGCACCCAGCGCCATGGGAAATCGAATTCCGAGAGAGGACAGAAACCCCTGCGCGTAGCCTGACCAGCCGACGGCAACGTTCGCCGCAGCCATCAAGTATTCGAGCAACAGACACCAACCGATGAGCCATGCAGGCACACGGCCGAAGGCCGCAAAGACATAGCTATACGCGCTCCCCGATGCGGGGAGCATCGCCGCGAATTCGGCGTAGCACAGACCCGCACACAAACAGCCGAGGCCCGCGAGCACGAAGGAAATGACGATGGCAGGCCCCGCATACACCGCCGCCACCGTGCCGGTCGAAACGAATATCCCAGCGCCGACGATGGCGCCGATTCCCAGCAGGATCAGCTGGCCCGAACCCAAGGTGCGCTGCAGGGTCAGCTGCCCGTCGGGTTCATCGACTTGCCGCTGGCTGGCAGCGATCGCTGGGAGTTCGGTCACGTTCACGGATGCCGCCATCGATTGCCCATTGTGCCGCGCTTGCATTCATCCCCTCCTTTTTATTGTCGCCGCGGCCGATGATATCCGGGTTGAATGAAGAAGCGGCAGGTTGATCGCGTGTTGCGTGCCGCCGGCCGGATCACCGGCGAGAAGCAGTTCATCATCATTGGCAGCCAGTCTTTGCACGGCAAACATCCCGACCTGGCCGACGACATCGTGCGATCGGCAGAAGTCGATCTCATCGCCAAGCGAGACGCCTCGCGCACGGAATGGTTGAACACCATCGGTCAAGATTCCAAGTTTCAAGAGCAGTTCGGCTATTACGCAGACCCGGTCGAAGAGGCTACAGCCACACTCCCCAAGGGCTGGAAAGGCCGACTGGTGAACTTGCCCACGGGGGATACCGATGGCGTGGCGGGGCTTTGTTTGGACCCTCATGACCTTGCGATTGCGAAGTATGTCGCCGGCCGTCAGAAGGATGCCGCATTCACGCGCGAACTTGCCGGTAGAGGAATCGTGTCGAAGGATCGTTTGCTCGAGCTACTCGAGAAAACTCCCGTTTCCGAGGCAGTACGGCAGCGAATCAGCGCGCATATCGCCAGGGACTTTGCCGGCCGGCGCACAATGATCCGCGGGATGGGGCTCTCTTAGAGTTCATCGCAGGACTCGATCACGGCTTTATCTGTTACGATTTTGCGCATGGAAACACCGCTGACACCTCTGGAATTCGCGCGCCGCGCTCGCAAACTGCATGGCCGGCGCGAGGCAGTCGTCGACGGCGATCTGCGCCTCACCTATGAGCAATTCGGTAGGCGTTGCGACCGCTGGAGCGCTGCGCTTGCCAAGCTGGGGGTGGGTAAGGGCGACCGGGTTGCGACCATTGCGCCCAACACGCATCAGCATCTCGAGCAATTCTACGCCATACCACAACTCGGGGCGGTCATCGTACCCATCAACTACCGGTTGTCCGCCGATGACTTCGTCTACGTGGCGACACACAGCGGCGCAAAGGTCCTTTGCGTGCACGGCGACTACTTGGATATGGTCGAGAGTGTTCGAGCGCGGATGCCGCAGGTACAGCATTTCGTTGCGCTGGAGGGCGATAAGGCCGGATGGCTTTCTTACGAATCGTTGATTGAACGCAGCCTTGAATCCTGCGAGTTTCCGGAAATCGCCGAGACGGATCTGCTGTCGATCAATTACACCAGCGGCACGACGTCACGCCCCAAGGGCGTCATGATTACGCATCGCAATGCCTGGATGAATTCGGTGGGGACGCTGGCGCATTGGCCGCTGACGCCCGCCGATCGGTACTTGTGGACGCTGCCGATGTTCCATGCCAACGGATGGACCTTCGTATGGACGGCGACTGCCGCCGGAGCAACGCATGTATGCCTGCGTGCGGTGGAAGCATCGGCTATCTACGAGCAGGTGCGGTGCGAACGCGTGACGCATCTGTGCGCCGCGCCCACGGTCCTCATCGGCATCGCCAATGGCCCTGAAGAGAGCCGCAGTCGTCTGCCCCGGGGCGTGCGGGTGATGACCGCTGGGGCACCTCCCGCCGCCGCAACCATCGAACGCCTGGAGTCCGAGCTCGGCTGGGACGTGACGCAGGTCTATGGCCTCACCGAGACAGCACCCTTCATCAGCATTTGCGAGGCACTGCCTGAGCACGCGGCGCTTTCCTGTGGCGACCGCGCGACTGTGAAGGCCCGCCAGGGTGTTGAATTGATCACCTCCGGCGAGCTGCGCGTGGTGGATGGTGACATGCAGGACGTTGCGCAAGACGGCGCGACCATGGGTGAAATCGTCGCCCGGGGAAATGTCGTCATGCGCGGCTATTACAATGATCCTCAGGCGACCGCGGCGGCGTTCGCCGGCGGCTGGTTTCATTCGGGCGATGGGGCGGTCGTGCATCCCGATGGCTACATCGAAATCAGGGATCGCTTCAAGGACGTCATCATCAGCGGCGGGGAGAACATCTCCTCGATCGAAGTCGAGGGCGCGCTATTGCGGCACCCGGCCGTGCTCGAAGTGGCGGTGGTCGGCATGCCGCATGAGAAATGGGGCGAGTCGCCCCACGCATTCGTCATTCTACGCGCGGGTGAGTCTGCGACGCAGGCCGAGCTGCGTGATTTCGCGCGCGGTGCGCTGGCGCATTTCAAAGTTCCCAGCGCGTTTCATTTCGTGACTGAATTGCCGAAGACAGCGACCGGAAAGATTCAAAAATTCGTGCTGCGGGGTAGGCGCGCTGCGATAATGCACCAATGACCGGGTTTGAATCTTGACGACAGCGCATTTCACCGACGCCGAACGAAGGATAACGATAATCGGCGTCATGATCGTGTTTCTGCTCTCGGCGTTGGACCAGACCATAGTGTCCACGGCGATGCCCGTGATCATCAGTCAATTGCATGGTCTCGAGCTCTATTCGTGGGTGACCACCGCATACCTCTTGTCCTCAACGGTCATGGTGCCGGTGTGGGGTAAGCTGGGCGACCTGTATGGACGAAAGCCCGTGCTGCTCGCCGGCATCGGCCTATTCCTGTTCGGTTCATGGCTGTCGGGACTTGCGGGCGAATTCGGCACGCTGCCGCTGCTCGGCGGCGGCATGGTGCAGCTGGTGGAGTTCCGCGCAATTCAGGGGTTGGGCGGCGGCGCGTTATTCACGACGGCCTTCGCCATCGTCGCGGATCTGTTCCCGCCGCGAGAGCGCGGCAAATTTGCCGGACTATTCGGCGGTGTGTTTGGCCTCGCCAGCGCGGTCGGTCCGCTGTTGGGCGGCTATTTTACCGATCACGGAACCGTGTCCATCGCCGGCCACAGCGTCGAAGGTTGGCGATGGGTGTTTTATCTGAATCTGCCGGTGGGCTTGGTGGCATTGTTCATGGTCATCGCCAAGATGCCCAAACTATCCCATGCCGCCAAGGGAAGCATCGACTACCTGGGTGCGGTGCTGATCGTGGCCGCCTGCGTGCCGTTGCTGCTCGCGCTGACCTTCGGCGGACAAAAATATTCCTGGGACTCCCCGACCGTTCTTGGGTTGTTGGCCATGTTCGTCGTCTGCACGATTCTGTTCGTGATTGTGGAAAAAAGGGTGAACGACCCGATCATTCACATGGAGCTGTTCAGCAACAAGGTGTTCGCCTGGGCCAATACCGCGGGATTCTTTTCGTCGATGTCCTTCCTGAGCGTGGTGGCGTTCCTGCCCTTGTTCATGCAGCTGGGGCAGGGCGTGCAGGCGACCACCAGCGGGCTGTCGACATTGCCATTGATGTTGGGATTGATCGCGGCGGCGACAGTGAGCGGGCGGCTGGTCACCCGCACCGGCCGGTACAAGCCTTTCATGCTGTTTGGCATGGCCGTGCTGCTCATTGCGACATTATTGATGAGCCAAATGACGTATCACACGACGCGGCTCGATCTCGGCTGGCGCATGGCGGTTCTCGGTATCGGGCTGGGCCCGCTGCAGAGCCTGTATGGCGTCGCCATTCAGAATGCCGTGCCGATGAATCGAATCGGCGTGGTAACGAGTGCCAATCAGTTTTTTCGCCAGATCGGCTCGACGGTGGGTGTGGCGATATTCGGGACGCTGCTGACCAACAATCTCAATACCAAGCTCACGGCCTGGGCCGCTTCCACGGGCCTGCCGTCCATGAACCTGTCCAAGCTGCGCAGCCTATCGGTCGATGCGCAAATTCATTCAGGCGTGATGAATCTTCCGGAGGCCATCCGCGTTCTGATTGCGGATTCAGTGACGCGCGTGTTCCTCTTGAGCATCATCGTGGTGATCATCGCACTGACCGGCACGCTGATGATTCCGGAACTGCCGATGCGCGAAAGACCCAAAATTCCGCCCAAGGATGCGGTACCGGCCGATGCGCATGTGTAAATTCGCGGCACCCGAAAAAGGACGCCGGCAGAGGTTGGCCTCTGCCGGCGTAAGACTTAAACGTATCGTGTCATGAGCCGATCTTAGTGGCGGTCGTCGCGGTCATTGACCGCGAGCAAAGTCAAAGAGATCGAACAAGTCACCAATCGCGGGCATATTCCGTGGCACATAGACATTGGAATCATCCTGCTTGGGATTGGGCAGGTTATCGCGGCTGCGCTCGCTGAGCGTGCCTTTTAGCTTCCAATTGCGCTCGACGAATTTCACGAAGGAGGAATGCTCGTTGTAGACGTGGCTGACATGGCCTCCCTTGGAGAAGGGCGAGACGGCGATCATCGGAATGCGCGGTCCGGTGCCGAAGAAATCAACCGGCTGGATGAAGCCGGAGTCGTAGTAACCGCCGCCCTCGTCGACCGTGACGAAAATTGCGGTTTCAGCCCACTGCTCCGGATTGCTCTGCGCGGTCTCGATGATATTTTTCGCAAAGGCCTCGAACAGTGTCCATTTCGAGGAGGCGGGGTGGCCGTCCATGGTGCCGTCGGGTTTCACGTACGAGACCGCTGGAAGCGTGCCGTTCTTGAGGTCGGTAAACAAATCGGTAATGTCCCGCATATGATCGGCGACCATGGCGGGATAGCTCGCCTGGTATTCAAACGGATTGCAGATGTTGCAATAGCTGCTGCTGAATGGGCTGGTCGTGCCATCGGCATTGAAGCCGCCGCCATAATACTTCCAGGGAATATTGTTCGCGCTCAGGACATCACCGATGCTCCGCTGCATCGTCGGCGGGACGACCAGCCCGCTCTGAACCGAGCCCTTGGGCGTGAAGGCCGGGTTTACGTTAACCGCCTGAAAATATTCTCCCGGACCGCAGTTGGTTTTCACTGCATATGGCAGCGCCTTCAGGTAGTTCGTTATCGCGCCGATTCCAGGTTGAGTGTCGTCGGAGCAATTGAACCACTGCGCGCGATGGGTATAAAGATTGAGGGTGCCCGCCTGTGGGTCTGGATTGTAGATGTTGGCCGCGGCGGGTGTCGCCGCATTGCCCTTGCCATCGCTGAAGAACACCTGGTCGGCGAACCCCAACGGCTGGCTGTCAGGCCCCGTACCGCCCAACACCGGTTGGTGATAGTTGTCGCTCATCGTGTACTGGTCGGCCAGTGACTTGAGCAGCGGAGCGTCACCCTGCTGCATATTGAAAAATGCCATGGTCTGGCCGGTATCGTGAGGCGTTCGGGTGGCTGGCGTGCTGTAGGTCGTGGTGACAGCCGATTGCAGATCATGCAGACAACCTGTCGGGTTGCCTTTTGATACGTGCTCCTTGTCAATGGCACAATCTACTTGCTGCACCATCTGGAAATACTGATGGATGGTGTCGCCGGTGAAGGCGTCGTACGGCATCGTCGGTCCGGTCAACTGGAAGGGCCCCGGCGGCAAACCGTTGACATTTGTAATGCGCGTATCTGGGCCTACGGTAAAGGCAAGCCCAGTACCGCCTGTCCCGAACAGAAATTGATCCTCCGGCGGCAATCCCGGATCGCCGCCCGGAATGCTCAGTATGCCGAAATAAGGAGACACCGCTCCAACGCCGGCGACATCGGGCGGAGGCAGCGTGCCATAAAGCATCTTGCTATTCAGATCCGCGCTGCTGAAGAATTTCCCGCCATTGGGTGCGGAGGTAATCTGGAACTGATGCGCCTCCGAGAAGTTCGGCCCCGGCGTCCCGTCGGCGTTGATGATCCTCTCGGACAGGAGATTGCGTACGCTCTCCTCCCTGCGCTTGGGCACGTAGGTTGCGAATAGATGATCGAAGCTGCGATTTTCTCCGACAATGATGATGACGTGCTTGATGGGTGTCGCGGTCCTGATACTGTCGACCGACGCGTCGGCGTCGGCGGCGGGCACCGACGCGGCCAACCCAAACGCCGACAGTACAGTGGCAGATCCGGCGGTCACGAATTTCGTTCGCCAGTTTGCGGTAGTGTGTAACAACATAGCTTCCTCCAAAATTTATAGGCGGGAGGGAGGCTATCGAATGAAAGTGACACGAGACCTTCGAAAACTTGAATATTTTGTGACGGTTGAGCGACGTACTCCGCAGAGTGGTACAAGCAAATGCTGCAAATTTTACAAACGGAAATCTTTTCGACATGAAGCGCGTTGTGATACTCATGCAGGAAAACAAGACCCCGGATTTTTACTTCCCGACACTGTCGTCTTGGGGCGCGAATATCCAAAATCGCGGAAGTTTGCTCAAGACGCCGCCGTTGCCGGACCCGCAACACGATCGCAATGCCTGGGTTCACTACAAGATGGGCGACTACGCGCCGACGATGCTGCAAATCGACAACGACGCGCTATTGCCGTTCTACAGTTGGCTCGCCAAACAGTTCACCTATTGCGACTATCACTTTGGGCTCGGCACCAATTCCACGCCTGGCCACATGCTGAGCATTGGCGGCCAGACACCGACATTGCGCAATCCGCCCAGCGGCACTTCTCCGGTATGGGACTTGCCTACCATCTTCAAGCACGTGGAAGCCGGTGGCCACACTTGGGGAGCGTTCACCGGAACCGATCTTTATCCTGTGAATTTCTATAAGGAATTGAAGGACCCGACGAGCCGCAAGAGCATCCATACTTCTACTCAGCCCGCCGATGATGCGTTCACAGCGATGGCGACCGCCGGAACGTTGCCTGAATTCTGTTTCGTGTGGAGCCCCGCCGGCTTCGACGAGCATGCGCCGGATCAAAGCGCGAACCCCCAGTACGTGAGCGAAGGACAGAACCTCACGTGGCAGCGGGTGAACGCCGTGGTCAAGGCGGGTGGCTGGGCTGAAACGGTTTTCATCCTAACCTGGGATGATTGGGGTGGATACGCGGATCACGTGTCAACGCCGAATGCGGAAACCGTGGTGGATGCGCTTCACCCTGCGGGCTTTCAACTCATCGGCGGCTCGCGCATCCCGATGTTGATGTTCGGGGGCCAGGTGAAGCAGGGGATCGAGGTCAGCTGGCATTCCCATGCGGTGATCCCCAAGACGGTGATCGATCTGTTCGGATTGAAACCATTTGGCGTTCCCCGAGTGGACAGTTCCGCTTCCTTGGCGGGACGCCTCGACCCAACGCTTGCCCGACCTGTGCCGCCGGCGCTGGGCACTGCCATCGTGCAGCCGCAACCGCCCCATCCGCCGCCCGCGATTCAGCCGCCCCTGCCGTGGGGAGGGCCGAGTGCACAGCCGCTGCCGGACTTGGTGGCCAACGGCGGTGCGAAGATTCCGGCGCCAGACGATGCGCTGGTGCGCGCAAAACCGCCGAAATTGCCCACGGGGCTTTAGGTATAGGGGGTCACTCTCACCGGGGCGCCGCGGTCGAGACAATCATTTCCTGGAAATTTCCGCCGTAGAACTTGCTCTTGGCTTCTTCTGAAATGCCCTGCAGGGTGCGTTCAAATCGGCCGATGGGATCGTCAGTGCCTTCGGGATGTGGGTAGTCGCTGGAGAACATGAAGAGTTCCGCGCCCGCATCCCTGATCAGCCGGCCGACATCTTCCCCGGGGAACGGCGTGAACTTCACGGCGCGGCGAATGTATTCCGATGCTTTCAGCGGCAGCGCTTCGACCGATGGGTCGGTGCGTTTGAAGATCTTCTGGCTAAGATCGAGAGTGCGTAAATACTCGGGCACCCAGCCGGCGCCGAGTTCGATCACGCCGCCGCGCAATCGCGGAAAGCGCGCAAATACCCCGTCGAAAACCAATGCCGTCAGAAACTGCTGAGGGCCTATCGAGAGCAGCATGAAGTCCCGAACGCGGAGGTTTTCGCCGCCTTCCGCGCCGGTGATGTCTTTCGGGCGCGGCCGGCCGTTATTTTCGTAGGAAGCGATTTTGGTCGGACTGTTGAGGCCGACATGCAGCAGAAACGGCAGGTTCAGGTCGCAAAACGCCTGCCACACCACGTCAAACTCACGATGCCCCGGCGACTTGTCCCCCACCGGCATGCCGGGAATCCAGAACGCGCCGCAACCTAGGCGCATTCCCTCCGACATTTCCGCCACGCATCGCCCTGGATCCGCCAAAGATAGCTGGCCGGCGGGGATAAGGCGCGAGTCTTTACTGCAGAACGCCGCCATCGCGCGATTATGTGCGCGAATCCCGCCATAACGCAGGTCCATGTCATCGTGATGCAAGTACTGCGAGGCGGAGAAAGTTGAGAATACCAATTGCCTGTTGAAGCCAAGATCATCGAGGGCGGCCTTTCTTTCGGCGGCATCGAACGCGCCGGGCGCATTCCATCCTTTCTGGCCCTTCACCACATCGATGGCCGCGGCGCCCCGGGCGGCGCGTTGCTTCTGCTTTACAACGGCTTCCTCGATGATGTCGAAGCTTTTGGTGCCCGATTTCAGCAAGCTCATTTCGGGCAACCTTGCACGAATATCCGCGTCGATAAAGTTGGCGATCCAGTCCCTTGTTTCCATGATGTGGCTGTCGGCATCGCAGTAGAGGCGATTCGTGGCGTAGGTCATGGGGGCGCTCCCGCAAAGAATCTTAGTAGACCTAAGCTATAATTAAGCGCCTGTCAAGTCAAGAAAGCGCTTTTCTTCTCCTGCGGGACTTGGCCGCCTTGCGCTCGCCGTACTTCAGTTGCAAGGCATAGTTACCGCCGATGATGAAATCGCTCCAGATTTCCGCCGCTCTGTGCGCGGCAATGCCGCTGCTGCGCAGCGCACGGGCCGACAATATCGGTGCATTGACCGTCATTATCGAGCATACCCGTGCCACGTCGCGCGGGAAGCCGTATACCTCCATGCATCGCTTCGTGAAGTAGTCGATCATGACGCCGCGTTCGTCGCGGTCCTGGCGCTTTGCCAGGCCGGCAATCGAACGATCGCTCGCCAGCAATCGCATGATCGGGCCGCGCTCGTACAGGTATTCCATGGAGCGTAGATTGGAGCGGTGGATGACATCGTCGTACGCGGCGTTCTTCGGCAAATCATCGAGACCGCGGCGGCGCAAAAAGCGGTACTCGCGCTCGACCAGAGCCTTGAATAAATCCGCAAGTTTGGGAAAGTATTTATAGATGAGCGGCTTGCTGATGCGTGCCTCGGCGGCGACAACCTCGAGCGTGCAACTGGACAGTCCGCGACTGACGATAAGCGCGACTGCGCTGTCCATGATCTGCTCGCGCCGCTTATCGGGTGACATGCGCTGAGCGCGCTTTCTTACGGGCATGGACTTAAGTCTCCGCGGTGATCTGTTTTTATTATGAAGCCGCATTCTACGCCAGTCAGTGCAAGGATTCATTTTGGCGCAGTGGCGCAGTGGCGCAGTGGCGCAGTGGCGCAGTGGCGCAGCGTTCAGCGGAACAATCCGCGCCGCGCGCCACTGACGTATAATTGCGCGAGGATACCTCTACGGATGACCCACTTGATATACAGAAACCGATTGCTTGCCGGCGCATGTGCGCTGACGATTAGCGGATGCTTGAACGCCGCAGCGGCCGAATTCGGTCCGTCCAATCCCTTCTATGCGCCGAGCACTCTGCCGTT